>Ga0256347_1000010_pt1 | contig 18720 bp, 1 predicted proteins | sample AtltaT_41_FD_183681 | JGI IMG/M metagenome (GOLD analysis project Ga0256347, IMG submission 183681) | Metatranscriptome of freshwater microbial communities from Altamaha River, Georgia, United States - Atl_Colum_RepB_8d (Metagenome... | ecosystem: Environmental > Aquatic > Freshwater > River...
CCCATCGTAAACATCAGTATACCAAGTGTAACCAACGTAATCTGCTTTGGAGCTAGTACGGGAGCTGCGGTAGTACTGGCTAGTGGAGGTAACGGTAGCCCATACAATTATCAATGGTCGAACGGGCAAACAGGTTCAGTATTGAGCAATGTCAGTTCAGGATCTTACAGTGTTACAGCAACAGATCTAAATGGCTGTTCGGTAAGCACTTCCCTTGTGATTACACAACCTACAGCAGGATTGCTACTGAATATCAGCACAAGCCCCGTAAGTTGTTTTAATGGAACAAATGGTTCTGCCACAGCTACGGTATCAGGCGGACAAGCGCCCTATACTTATAGTTGGTCAGTGGGAGCTGTATCTACCCCAACCCTAAACAATATACCCGAAGGCAGCTATTGTGTCAGCATTACAGATGCATTGGGATGTAGAATATCTTCATGTGTAACCCTCAGCGAACCTAGTGGCGTTACTGCAACAATCAGTAATATCGTCAGTGCTACCTGTAACGGCTTAGCAAACGGCAGTGCAACGGTGAGTGGAAATGGTGGCACTGGAGGATATAGTTATTTATGGGCCAATGGCCAGACGAATGCAACTGCGGTAGGATTATCTGCTGCATTAAGCCCCCTGGCTGTAACAGTAACAGATGCGAATGGTTGTATCGGAGTAACATCCGCCAACATACCCCAACCTGCCAGTCCCGTAACAATAGCAGCAACTGTGAATAACAATGTTTTCTGTAACAGTGGAAATAACGGAACAGCAACCCTGAGTGGCTTTGGCGGAACGGGAGCCTATAGCTATGTATGGTCCAACGGCCAGACTACCGCACAGGCAAGCGGACTGATAGCAGGTGTTTACACAGCAACCCTAAGTGATGCCAATAGCTGTTCAACTTCGACCTCTGTTACCATCACAGAACCTAGTGCCCTATCTCTTACCGTAAGTACAACAAATGTGTCTTGTAATGGCGGTGTGAACGGAAGCGCTACAGCAAGTGTAAGTGGAGGAACTGGTCCGTATAGTTATCTGTGGGATCTGGCGAGTGGATCACAGACTACAAGTACAGCAGTTGGATTAGGAGCTGGCGCCTACAATGTTACAATAACAGATTTTAGAGGATGTAGAATCAGTGGTATTGCGCCCATTAGCGCCCCCGCTGCTGTAATTTCTGCAACCATCAACGTTACATCGAATTATAACGGATCACAAGTGTCCTGCTTTGGAATTGCAGATGCAAGTGCCAATGTAAATGTTGTTGGAGGAACAAGTCCATATACCTATGCATGGTCAAATGGAGGAAATACAGCAACAGTAAACGGATTGCCTTCGGGAGTAACGGTAGCTACCGTTACAGATGCAAATAATTGCCGTACTATTGCAACGGTGACAATCAGCAGCCCCTCAGCTATCAGTGTTAGCATAAGTACCACAGCCGTTTCATGTAACGGAGGAAATAATGGCACAGCAACTGCCGTCGCAAGTGGCGGAACAGGCACCTATACCTATTTATGGAACAATGGCTCAGCTACAAGCACCGCGATAGGACTGAATGCCGGAAATGCCTGTATTACAGTTAGCGATGTCAATGGATGTTTAAGTGCAGCTTGCGCTGTCGTAACACAGCCAGCTACACCCGTATCAGTAGTAGCTTCTGTTGTAAGTAATTACAACGGTGCACAAATATCATGTAATGGAAATGCAGATGGTATCATACAAGCCTTCCCTTCAGGTGGTACAGGCCCATATAGCTACAGTTGGTCTCAGGCCGGAAACAATGACAGCCTGATTAACCTCAGCGCAGGTGTCTATAATGTAACGGTTACAGATGCCAATGGCTGTCAGGCTTCAGCAAGTGCTACGCTGACAGAACCTTCCATCGTTTCCGCGAGCATACCATCTTCCGTAAATGCCAGTTGCTTTGGCGCTGCCAATGGTAGTGCAACAGCACAGGGAGCAGGCGGAACGGGAGCCTATAGTTTTGTTTGGTCCAATGGACAAACAACAGCAACTGCCGTAGGTCTGGCTGCAGGAAATTATATCGTGAGTGTAAGCGATGCCAATGGCTGTCAGGCTGTCAATAACATCAGCATCAGCCAACCGCTGATTGGCGTAAGTGCCTCAGCCGCGGTTAGTTCCAACTATAATGGCCAGGAAGTAAGCTGTAATGGTTCTTGTAATGGTAGCGCCATCGCTATCGGATCGGGAGGAACCTTACCTTATACCTACCAATGGTCAGCCAATGCAAATAATCAAAATACAGCCACGGCTACAGGTCTTTGTGCCAATACAACATACAGGGTTACCATTACAGATGCCAACGGTTGCCCGGGTATTACAAGTATAACCTTGTCACAACCTTCTGCTGTATCTGTATCGGTAATATCCTCAACAAGTGTTACCTGTAACGGAGGAAACGATGGAACCGCAACAGCCTTAGGAAATGGCGGTACAGGAGCTATCACTTATCTATGGAGCTCTGGCGCCACAACACCATTGGCAACAGGTTTATTCGCTGGCTTCCAGTTTGTAACGGCAACGGATGTAAACGGCTGTACGGCCTTTTCATCAGTCATTATCACAGAACCAGCTACCTTCCTCAGTGTCGCGGTCGACAACGATACGCTCTACAATGGTCTGGACATATCATGTTTTGGAGCATGTAATGCTGCCTTCAGCGTAAATGCCTCTGGTGGAACAGCAGACTATAGCTATCTATGGAGTACAGGAGCAACCTCTGTAGGATTGAGCGGTATGTGCCCTGGTACTTATACAGTCACAATCAGCGATGCAGGTGGTTGTATTAAAACAGATAGCATAGAAATTACTGAACCCACTCTACTCACCGCAGCAGTGTCTGCTCAAACAAATATTCTTTGCCGTGGCAATAATACAGGCTCATTCAGCGTAAGTGTTTCAGGCGGAACCGCAGGATACACATTTAATATTGGATCGGGCCCCTTCTCAAGTACAACCTTTAATAATCTGGTAGCCGGATCCTACACTGTAACGGTAGAAGACTTAAATTACTGTGCTACAACAGTGAGTACAACAATCACAGAGCCTGCTACAAATATTTCTGCTATCGCGGCACTCACGCAGCAGGTAAGTTGTAACAATGCTTGTAACGGAGCCGCAGCAGTTGCCGCTTCTGGTGGTGTAGCGCCTTATACCTACTTATGGTCAGCCAACGGCCAAACAAGTTTTACAGCAACAGGTCTTTGCGGCGGAACAAATTATGCTGTCACCGTAACGGATGCCAATGCTTGTCCGTTTACAGCAACTGTATCGATACCTAATCCAGCGCTACTCACAGGAGCCTTGGTAAGTACAACCAATGTTGTATGTAACGGAAATCCCACAGGTGCAGCTACGATTAGCGCCAATGGAGGCACCTTACCTTATACCTTCAGTATCGGAAGCGGAAATCAAAATAACGGCAACTTCAATAACCTGAACGCAGGAAATTATGTGGCTACCATAACAGATGCCCGTGGGTGTACCGCAACAGTGCCTTTTGTAATCAACAGCAACCCATCTTTGGTAATCAGTTCCATTGCGGTGAGTTCAAACTATAATGGTCAAAATATATCATGTAATGGCAATTGTGATGGAGCCGCTACTGTAGTAGCATCCGGTGGCTCAGGAACTTATCAGTTCCTGTGGTCTAACGGACAAACAACCTTTACCGCAACGGGCTTATGTGCTGCCGCCTATGATGTAACAGTTACGGATCAGTTTGGATGCAGAGCTTTCTCCTCTATATCACTAACAGCACCTACTGCCTTAACTGCCAGTATTGTGAATCAAATTAATATAGGTTGCGCCGGTGCTACAACGGGATCATTCCAGGTAACTGCAGCGGGAGGAACAGCACCCTACACATTCAATATCGGAAATGGCCCATTGAACAATGGCAACTTCAGTAATTTGGCAGCGGGCTCCTACTGTGTGACAGTAAGTGATAGAAATAATTGTCAGCAGGTGGTTTGTACCAGTATTGCACAAAATTCACCCCTTACCTTAACAACATCCGTATTGGCCAATAATTTTAATACATGTAACAATGCCGCCAATGGATCAGCACAGGTAACAGTAGCCGGAGGTACGGCCCCATATAGCTATCAATGGTCAAATGGTCAGAATACAGATATAGCAACTGGTTTAGCAGGTGGGGTGTATTGTGTCACAGTGACAGATGTCAATACTTGTGTGCAAAGCGCTTGTGTAACGATAACGAATATAGGTCCGGGACCTTTGGATATTACAGTAAATACGACTACGAATGCAACTTGTTTTGGTGTGGCCAATGGTACTATAACCGTTAGTGCATCAGGGGGTGTTGCTCCATACATTTACTCGATCAATGGTGGGTTAAGCTTTAGTAATCAGGTGACATTCAACAATTTGGCAGGAACAGTTTTAGGGGCGAATTACAATATCATTGTAAGGGATAATTTGGGATGTCAGGATACGGTAACTGCAGTTGTATTTGAACCTGCTCAATTGCAAGGAATTATCATAAATGAAACGGATGTAACTTGCTTTGGAGGCAACAATGGTTCTGTATACGTTGGAGCCAGTGGAGGTACTGCCCCTTATGTGTATTCATTCCAGGGGGGAGCGTTCACCACAACAGATAGTTTTGTAGGCTTAACTGCAGGGAATTATGCCATTGCGGTGAGAGATGCCAACGGTTGTCAGGCTAATATTCCGGTGATTATCAATCAGCCGGCAGTAATTGTGCTGAATTTAGTAGCTCAGGTGAATCCGAGCTGTAATCAGGCTTGTGATGGACAGATTCAAATCAGTGCTACGGGGGGTACCTCACCATACAGTTATTCAAATGATGGTGCTGTTTTCCAAAACAATGGTGTGTTTAACAATCTGTGTGCCGGTGTTTATCCTATGACGATTCGCGATGCACAAAGTTGTTTGCGCACGGTTAACGTAACTCTGAATGATCCAGCTCCTCTAAGTGTAACTGTGTCGATGACACAGGCAGTTTCCTGTAATGCAGGATCTAATGGTAGAGCTGTAGCAGTAGCTTTTGGCGGCACGAATCCTTATACCTATCAATGGTCTCCATCGGGACAACTAACAGCTATTGCTACTGGTTTAACAGCAGGATCTCAGTCGGTTATTGTTACCGATGCCAATGGTTGCACCGTGCAAGGCTCTGTTAGTATCACACAGCCTAACGCGCTTGCTGCTACGATAAACAGTGTTATTAATCCAACTTGTTTTGGATCAACCAATGGTTCAATAGTTGTACAAGCAGATCCAACAAGTGGAGTAGGTCCATACAGCTATAATATTGGAACAGGTGTACAGGCAGGAGGAACTTTCATAAACTTAGCTGCTGGTAATTATACAATAACACTAACGGATAATAACTCTTGTAGCATTTTAATACCGGTTACATTGGTTGAACCTGCGGCAGTTGACGCTCCCAATGCAGTTGTATTATCCAACTACAATGGTAATTCAATTTCTTGTTTTGGAGCTTGTGACGGAATTGTAGAAGTACCTAATCCGATAACCGGTGGAACAGCACCTTATAATTTCTTATGGTCTAATAATGCCAGTACTCAGATAGTTTCTGGACTTTGCGCAGGCTTATATCGTGTAACTATCACAGATTCCAATGGATGTACTGATACTACCTCCGTAAGTGTTAGTCAACCATTGGCATTAAATGCCAATGCAGTAGCCATTAACACTAGTTGTAGCGGTTCTGCTATTGGCAATATTACAGTAACTGCTACTGGTGGAACAGCACCCTATGTTTACTCTTTAAATGGAGGAGCAAGTCAAAGTTCCAATGTATTTACCAATCTAACAGCTGGTACGTACAACATTGTAGTTACAGATGTAAACAATTGCAGCTTTACTGTATCTTCAGCTATAACATCTGCAGCTCCGGTAATCGTAAATGCTGTTGCAACTTCAAATTATGCAGGATTTAATATCAGTTGTTTTGGTTCAACAGATGGTGCCGCTCAAGCAGCGGCTGCGGGGGGTATTGCTCCTTATACCTACCTTTGGTCAGGAGGACAGAATACAAACATTGCAACTGGTTTATCAGGTGGTGTTAATACTGTTACTGCAACTGATGCGAACGGATGTACTGGAACCACAACAATTACTTTAACAGAACCTTCGGAAATTACAGTTACAGTTACAAATAGTGTAAATCCGCTTTGTGGATCTGCAGCAACTGGTATCATTTCTGTATCTGCAAGTGGAGGTGCAGGAGCTTATACTTTCTCAATTAATGGCGGGGCTTTTCAAGGTAATAATACATTTAATAACTTAACGGCAACAACACATAACATAACTGCAAGAGATGCCAATGGTTGTACTGTTACCATATCAGAAACTCTGACTGCCCCAACAACACTTCAAGTCAATGTTTCGGTAACTAATGTAACATGTTTTGGATTTGATGATGGAACAGCATCTGCTAACGTTACCGGAGGTACTCCATTTGCTAATGGTGGTTACACTTATATCTGGTCTCCAGGAGGTCAAACCAATCAGAGTATTGGTAATTTACCAGGTAATGTAAACTATACTGTTACAGTTCAGGATGCAAGCGGTTGTATTGCATTTGGATCAGCATTTGTAAGCAGACCTACTCAATTGGTGGCCGTACTTACCAATATAACTCCTGTTGATTGTAATGGAAATAACAATGGTTCTTTTGAAATTAGAATAGTGGGTGCGAGCGGTTCTTATCTTTATTCAGTTGATGGAGGACAGAATTTTATTAATGTTACAACAAATCCTGTATCAGTTACTGGCTTAGCTGGAGGTACTTATTTGGTTGTAGTTAGAGATTCTGTAAGCTCTTCCTGTGAAGTGCCATTGAATGTGGAAATTTTAGAAAATGGTGGTTTATTAACAACTGTTGCTACAACATCAGTGTCATGTTTTGGACAAGTTGATGGAACCGCCACAGCTGTGCCATCAGGAGGAAGTGGTTCTTACACTTATTTATGGGATAACGGTCAAACCGCACAAACGGCTACAGGATTATCAGCAAACTTCATAGACAGCGTATTTACAGCAGCTCCATATGTAGTTACTGTTACAGATGCAAATGGCTGTTCTGTAGTTTATAATATCGTTGGTGTTGGATCACCAGATGAATTAATAGCAACTGATTCCGTTATTTCAAATATTTTGTGTTTTGGAGAAAATACTGGTTCAGCAAGAGTTAATGTTTCTGGTGGTAATCCAAACTATGCATATCTCTGGAGCACATTATCCACTACACAAGAAATTAGTGGTCTAGTTGCCGGTAATTATGTTGTAACAGTAACAGATACAAGAGGTTGTACTGATATAGCAAATGTCTCTGTTACTCAGCCATCCAGTGCGTTGAATATGTTGATAGAAATTGATTCAGTTTCTTGTTTTGGATTGGAAGATGGAAGATTGAGAATTACAAATACAAGTGGAGGGACAGGTCCTTATGAGTTTTCTTTTGATGAGAATGGACCTTTTGGACCAGATAGTTTAATTTCTGTAAATCAGGCGGCAGGTGAGTATGCTGTGACTGTTCGTGACACAAATGGTTGTTTATTAACAGTTGATAGTCTAGTCATTTTTGAACCTGCAGATATCGTTGTAAGCGCATTCCAAGATCAAACTATAAGAATTGGTGAACCTGCCCTGGTTACAGCAGAGGTAAATATTAACAATGTTGATAGTAGCTTAGTAAGTTGGTACTACTATACAGATAATGGCACCAATGTAGTTTGTCAAGGGGCTGATTGTTTTAGTGCTTCGATAAATCAAATTTATGATAATACCTTGTTGATTTTTGCCTTGAATAATGGTTGTGGAGATTCTGCATCAGTTAGTATTACAGTAAATGATAAAGAGTCAGCTTTTGTTCCTAATGTATTTACACCTAATGGTGATGGAAACAATGATATTTTTGCAGTGTACGGATCAACTGATGTGAAAGAAGTTAAATTGTTCAGAGTATTTAACAGATGGGGTGAACTGGTATTTGAAAGTGAAAACTTTAGACCGAATGATTTATCAAATGGTTGGGATGGAACATTCAAGGGCGAGCGATTAAACACTGCAGTATTTGTTTATTATACAGAAATAGAACTTCAAAATGGAGAAATTATTACCAGAAAAGGCGATGTTACTCTATTCAGATAAATTAATTAAACAAAAAAATATTAATCAATCACATAATATTCACTAACTTCGTTTTCTTAGAAAGCAAAGACACAAAATAATAAAATATGAAATTGACTAAATTATTCGCATCATTCTTTCTGTTACTATCAATTGTAGCGAATGGTCAGGATATTCACTTCTCTCAATTTTATGCATCTCCGCTCAATTTGAATCCAGCCACCACAGGTGTATTGAGTTGTGATGTTAGATTCTCCGCCATTTACAGAAATCAATGGGCTAGCGTTCTAAATGCCAATGCATTCAATACATTTTCTGCAGGGCTTGAAACTAGATTACCCATCGGTAAAAATGATTTTGTAGGAGTAGGTTTAAATCTATGGGCAGATAAGGCTGGTTCTTCTGCCTTCAGTACTATACATGGATCTTTAAGTGGTTCTTTCATCAAAAGATTAGGCGGAAGACGTTCCAATGATATGTATTTATCTGCAGCAGGTTCAATTGGGTTTTCTCAAAGATCTATAGAAACTTTAAAACTTCAATTTGGAAGCCAATGGAATGGTGATGCCTTTGATGGTACTCTAACAAGTGGAGAAAATGAATCTTCATGGAATTCTAGAGTAGCCTATGCAGATTTAGGTGCAGGTTTGTTTTGGTGGATGGCACTTGATAAGAAAGGTGAAAGTAATGTTTATGCCGGAATGGCTTTTAACCACCTTACAAGAGCAAATATTTCTTTTTTAGCTCAAGGTTTTGACGCTTTATATATGAAATCTACAGTGCATTTTGGAGGTGAATTCCGTGTGAAAAAGAGATTTGCTCTTGTTCCCAACGTAGTCTTATTATTTCAAGGTCCTTCTGTTGAGTCTAATTTTGGAACTTCTTTAAAATTTGATTTTAGTAAGAGAAGTAACAGTCAACAGGCTTTTGAGATTGGTCCTTGGTTCAGAATGGTTAGTTCGCCCACTGGTTCTATTGCAAGTGATGCCTTAATTTTGGTTGCCAGAATCAGATTTGGAGGTTCTGCATTTGGACTAAGCTATGATATTAACGTATCTAAATTGTCTCCAGCTACAAGAGGTAATGGTGCCTTTGAATTGTCTTATGTATTCACACTCTGCGGTATAAGAAATAGACCAATGGGTTGCCCGGCATTCTAATCGGTAAATTTATAAATTATCAAAGCATTTGGAATTCCAAATGCTTTGATAATTTATAAATTTACCGATTAGAATGCCGGGCAACCCATTGGTCTATTTCTTATACCGCAGAGTGTGAATACATAAGACAATTCAAAGGCACCATTACCTCTTGTAGCTGGAGACAATTTAGATACGTTAATATCATAGCTTAGTCCAAATGCAGAACCTCCAAATCTGATTCTGGCAACCAAAATTAAGGCATCACTTGCAATAGAACCAGTGGGCGAACTAACCATTCTGAACCAAGGACCAATCTCAAAAGCCTGTTGACTGTTACTTCTCTTACTAAAATCAAATTTTAAAGAAGTTCCAAAATTAGACTCAACAGAAGGACCTTGAAATAATAAGACTACGTTGGGAACAAGAGCAAATCTCTTTTTCACACGGAATTCACCTCCAAAATGCACTGTAGATTTCATATATAAAGCGTCAAAACCTTGAGCTAAAAAAGAAATATTTGCTCTTGTAAGGTGGTTAAAAGCCATTCCGGCATAAACATTACTTTCACCTTTCTTATCAAGTGCCATCCACCAAAACAAACCTGCACCTAAATCTGCATAGGCTACTCTAGAATTCCATGAAGATTCATTTTCTCCACTTGTTAGAGTACCATCAAAGGCATCACCATTCCATTGGCTTCCAAATTGAAGTTTTAAAGTTTCTATAGATCTTTGAGAAAACCCAATTGAACCTGCTGCAGATAAATACATATCATTGGAACGTCTTCCGCCTAATCTTTTGATGAAAGAACCACTTAAAGATCCATGTATAGTACTGAAGGCAGAAGAACCAGCCTTATCTGCCCATAGATTTAAACCTACTCCTACAAAATCATTTTTACCGATGGGTAATCTAGTTTCAAGCCCTGCAGAAAATGTATTGAATGCATTGGCATTTAGAACGCTAGCCCATTGATTTCTGTAAATGGCGGAGAATCTAACATCACAACTCAATACACCTGTGGTGGCTGGATTCAAATTGAGCGGAGATGCATAAAATTGAGAGAAGTGAATATCCTGACCATTCGCTACAATTGATAGTAACAGAAAGAATGATGCGAATAATTTAGTCAATTTCATATTTTATTATTTTGTGTCTTTGCTTTCTAAGAAAACGAAGTTAGTGAATATTATGTGATTGATTAATATTTTTTTGTTTAATTAATTTATCTGAATAGAGTAACATCGCCTTTTCTGGTAATAATTTCTCCATTTTGAAGTTCTATTTCTGTATAATAAACAAATACTGCAGTGTTTAATCGCTCGCCCTTGAATGTTCCATCCCAACCATTTGATAAATCATTCGGTCTAAAGTTTTCACTTTCAAATACCAGTTCACCCCATCTGTTAAATACTCTGAACAATTTAACTTCTTTCACATCAGTTGATCCGTACACTGCAAAAATATCATTGTTTCCATCACCATTAGGTGTAAATACATTAGGAACAAAAGCTGACTCTTTATCATTTACTGTAATACTAACTGATGCAGAATCTCCACAACCATTATTCAAGGCAAAAATCAACAAGGTATTATCATAAATTTGATTTATCGAAGCACTAAAACAATCAGCCCCTTGACAAACTACATTGGTGCCATTATCTGTATAGTAGTACCAACTTACTAAGCTACTATCAACATTGTTAATATTTACCTCTGCTGTAACCAGGGCAGGTTCACCAATTCTTATAGTTTGATCTTGGAATGCGCTTACAACGATATCTGCAGGTTCAAAAATGACTAGACTATCAACTGTTAATAAACAACCATTTGTGTCACGAACAGTCACAGCATACTCACCTGCCGCCTGATTTACAGAAATTAAACTATCTGGTCCAAAAGGTCCATTCTCATCAAAAGAAAACTCATAAGGACCTGTCCCTCCACTTGTATTTGTAATTCTCAATCTTCCATCTTCCAATCCAAAACAAGAAACTGAATCAATTTCTATCAACATATTCAACGCACTGGATGGCTGAGTAACAGAGACATTTGCTATATCAGTACAACCTCTTGTATCTGTTACTGTTACAACATAATTACCGGCAACTAGACCACTAATTTCTTGTGTAGTGGATAATGTGCTCCAGAGATATGCATAGTTTGGATTACCACCAGAAACATTAACTCTTGCTGAACCAGTATTTTCTCCAAAACACAAAATATTTGAAATAACGGAATCAGTTGCTATTAATTCATCTGGTGATCCAACACCAACGATATTATAAACTACAGAACAGCCATTTGCATCTGTAACAGTAACTACATATGGAGCTGCTGTAAATACGCTGTCTATGAAGTTTGCTGATAATCCTGTAGCCGTTTGTGCGGTTTGACCGTTATCCCATAAATAAGTGTAAGAACCACTTCCTCCTGATGGCACAGCTGTGGCGGTTCCATCAACTTGTCCAAAACATGACACTGATGTTGTAGCAACAGTTGTTAATAAACCACCATTTTCTAAAATTTCCACATTCAATGGCACTTCACAGGAAGAGCTTACAGAATCTCTAACTACAACCAAATAAGTACCTCCAGCTAAGCCAGTAACTGATACAGGATTTGTTGTAACATTAATAAAATTCTGTCCTCCATCAACTGAATAAAGATAAGAACCGCTCGCACCCACTATTCTAATTTCAAAAGAACCATTGTTATTTCCATTACAATCAACAGGAGTTATATTGGTAAGTACGGCCACCAATTGAGTAGGTCTGCTTACAAATGCTGATCCAAATGCAATACAACCGCTTGCATCCTGAACTGTAACAGTATAGTTTACATTACCTGGTAAATTACCAATACTCTGATTGGTTTGACCTCCTGGAGACCAGATATAAGTGTAACCACCATTAGCAAATGGAGTACCTCCGGTAACGTTAGCAGATGCTGTTCCATCATCAAATCCAAAACATGTTACATTAGTTACCGAAACATTGACTTGAAGTGTTGTTGGGGCAGTCAGAGTTTCTGATATGGTAACAGTACAACCATTGGCATCTCTTGCAGTTATGTTATGTGTTGTTGCCGTTAAGTTATTAAATGTATTATTACCTTGAAAAGCCCCGCCATTAATTGAGAAAGTATAAGCTCCTGCACCTCCACTTGCAGATACAGAAATGATACCAGTTGCTGCAGATCCACAAAGCGGATTTACACTATTTGTAACTGTAACTGTAATTTCCGAAGGTTCTGTTAAAGTAATTGTTGTGGTTCCAGTACATCCGTTCGCATCAGTTGCAGTAACAGTATTAACACCACCTGATAAACCAGTTGCAATGTTTGTATTCTGTCCTCCTGACCAAAGGTAGGTATAAGGAGCAATACCCCCCGCAGCCGCTGCTTGAGCGGCACCATCTGTTGAACCAAAACAACTGATATTAAATCCTGCATAATTTGAAGTTGCAACAGCATTTACGATTACCGGAGCTGCAGATGTTATAGCTGAAGATACAGTAAAGCTGCAATTGTTTACATCTGTAACTACAATGTTGTACGTACCAGCTGTTAGATTGGTAAATACATTGGAACTTTGACTTGCTCCTCCATTTAAAGAGTAAACATAGGGTGCTGTTCCACCAGTAGCAGTTACTGTAATATTGCCAATAGCAGAACCGCTACAACTAGTGTTAATGGCTACTGCATTGGCATTTAATGCCAATGGTTGACTAACACTTACGGAGGTAGTATCAGTACATCCATTGGAATCTGTGATAGTTACACGATATAAGCCTGCGCAAAGTCCAGAAACTATCTGAGTACTGGCATTATTAGACCATAAGAAATTATAAGGTGCTGTTCCACCGGTTATCGGATTAGGTACTTCTACAATTCCGTCACAAGCTCCAAAACAAGAAATTGAATTACCATTGTAGTTGGATAATACAACTGCATTGGGAGCGTCAACTGCCGCAGGTTCAACCAATGTAACCGGTATTAAAATGCTACAAGAGTTATTATCCGTTAGTGTTATTGTATAATTACCAGCAGCTAAGTTTATGAAAGTTCCTCCTGCCTGTACACCTGTTCCAATATTATAGCTGTATGGACCTACTCCACTTGTTGGATCTGCTTGTACAACTATTGAACCATTGGTTGATCCAAAACAAGTTGGATTAATAACACTGTTTATCGTAGCAGCAAGCGCGTTAGGCTGTGTGATACTAACAGAGCCTTGCACGGTGCAACCATTGGCATCGGTAACAATAACCGACTGAGATCCTGCTGTTAAACCAGTAGCAATAGCTGTTAGTTGTCCCGATGGAGACCATTGATAGGTATAAGGATTCGTGCCGCCAAAAGCTACTGCTACAGCTCTACCATTAGATCCTGCATTACAGGAAACTGCCTGTGTCATCGACACAGTTACACTTAGAGGAGCTGGATCATTCAGAGTTACGTTAACCGTGCGCAAACAACTTTGTGCATCGCGAATCGTCATAGGATAAACACCGGCACACAGATTGTTAAACACACCATTGTTTTGGAAAACAGCACCATCATTTGAATAACTGTATGGTGAGGTACCCCCCGTAGCACTGATTTGAATCTGTCCATCACAAGCCTGATTACAGCTCGGATTCACCTGAGCTACTAAATTCAGCACAATTACTGCCGGCTGATTGATAATCACCGGAATATTAGCCTGACAACCGTTGGCATCTCTCACCGCAATGGCATAATTCCCTGCAGTTAAGCCTACAAAACTATCTGTTGTGGTGAACGCTCCCCCCTGGAATGAATACACATAAGGGGCAGTACCTCCACTGGCTCCAACGTATACAGAACCATTGTTGCCTCCAAAGCAAGTTACATCCGTTTCATTTATGATAATTCCTTGCAATTGAGCAGGTTCAAATACAACTGCAGTTACCGTATCCTGACATCCCAAATTATCCCTTACAATGATATTGTAATTCGCCCCTAAAACTGTTCCTGCCAAATTGTTGAATGTCACCTGATTACTAAAGCTTAACCCACCATTGATCGAGTAAATGTATGGAGCAACACCCCCTGATGCACTAACGGTTATAGTACCATTGGCCACACCAAAACAAGTTGCATTCGTAGTCGTATTTACTGTAATATCCAAAGGTCCCGGACCTATATTCGTTATCGTTACACAAGCGCTTTGCACACAAGTATTGACATCTGTCACTGTGACACAATACACCCCACCTGCTAAACCAGTTGCTATATCTGTATTCTGACCATTTGACCATTGATAGCTATATGGGGCCGTACCTCCGGCTACTGTTACCTGTGCTGATCCATTGGCGGCATTGTTACATGTATTAAAATTATTGGCCAATACGGATGTTGTTAAGGTAAGGGGTGAATTTTGTGCAATACTGGTACAAACCACCTGCTGACAATTATTTCTATCACTTACTGTCACACAGTAGGAGCCCGCTGCCAAATTACTGAAGTTGCCATTGTTCAATGGGCCATTTCCGATATTGAATGTGTAGGGTGCTGTTCCTCCCGCTGCAGTTACCTGGAATGATCCCGTTGTAGCACCGGCGCAACCTATATTAATTTGATTCACAATACTGGCAGTTAAGGCAGTAGGTGCTGTTAGTGATATAGAGGAGAAAGCTCTGCATCCAAACTGATCCGTAACTGTTACATCATAGGCGGCAGCACATAAGCCCGTTGCGGTAAAGGTTGTTTGTCCGTTAGACCACAGGAACTGATAAGTTCCTGAGCCACCGGATGCTACTACAGTAGCGGCTCCATCACAATTGCCATTACATGATATATTTTGACCATTATAGTTTGAACTCACCGCAATGGAACTGATTACCAAAGATGGGTTGCTGTTGATTACAAAAGGCACTGTTGCGGTACACCCACGGGCATCTGTTATGGTAGCCACATAATTTCCTGCGTTCAGGTTATTGAAGTTGCCGTTATTTTGATTTCCGCTTCCGATACTGAAGGTATAAGGTAAGGTGCCTCCATTGGCGCTAATCGTAGCTGCACCTGTGGGATTTCCGTTACATACAACATTGGTTGTACTTACCAAGGCTCCTGTGAGTAGCGCTGGATTAGGTATCGATACAGTTGCTGTAAACGGACAAGCATTGGCATCCGTTACGGTGACAGCATAATTTGTTCCGCCGCAAAGACCTGTTGCTGTAAAACTTGTTTGGCCGTTGGCTGACCATAAGTAGGTATAAGGCGCTACACCACCAGAAGCGGCAACTGCTGCGGCTCCGTTACAAGCATTGTTACAACTTACCTGCTGCGTGAGTGCCGCGATAGCAGAAATATTTGTAGCAGGCTCTGTGATTGTTGTACTCACTGTTGTAGCACAGTAATTTAAGTCTTCTACCGTTACAGTGTAGGATCCGGCTACCAGATTATTAAAGGTTGTACTTGAGAAGGGGCCCGATCCAATATTAAATGTGTATCCTGCGGTTCCGCCTGAAACACTTACGCTGAATGAGCCTGTATTATTGCCACGGCAAAGAATATTTGTTTGAGCAGACACTGCTGCGGTGAGTAGAGTGGGTTCAGTAATTTCTATGCTATCTGTTTTAATACAACCACCTGCATCGCTGATTGTGACTGTATAAGTACCAGGGCACATACCGCTCAATCCTACAGAGGTTGCTCCTGTACTCCATAGATAGCTATAGTCTGCTGTTCCACCAGAGGCATTTACGCTGAAGGCAGCATTACATGCTCCAAAACATGATATGTCCAGACCATTGTAGAGCGTATCGTTGTCGACCGCGACACTGAGGAAGGTAGCTGGTTCTGTGATAATGACTGATGAAAAGGCCGTACAGCCGTTTACATCCGTTGCCGTTACAAACTGGAAGCCAGCGAATAAACCTGTTGCCAATGGTGTTGTGGCGCCAGAGCTCCATAGATAAGTGATAGCTCCTGTACCGCCATTTCCTAAGGCTGTTGCGGTTCCATCGTTTCCTCCGTTACAGGTAACACTTGTTGAGGATATTACCGATACAGATACAGCAGAAGGTTGTGACAAGGTTATACTTGTAATACCCGGGCAACCGTTGGCATCTGTAATGGTAACCCTGTATGTTGTATTGGCACAAAGACCTGTAGCCGTGGCTGTATTTTGATTATTTGCATTGGCTGACCATTGGTAGGTATAAGGTAAGGTTCCTCCCGATCCGATAGCGATGGCGCTACCATTACAAGAACCATTACAGCTTACTTCCTGGCCATTATAGTTGGAACTAACCGCGGCTGAGGCACTTACGCCAATCAGCGGTTGGCTGATGCTGATGTTATTGACAGCCTGACAGCCATTGGCATCGCTTACACTCACGATATAATTTCCTGCAGCCAGACCTACGGCAGTTGCTGTTGTTTGTCCATTGGACCAAACAAAACTATAGGCTCCCGTTCCGCCTGCTCCCTGTGCTGTTGCACTACCATTGGCAGCGCCAAAGCAACTGGCATTTACGGAAGATGGTATGCTCGCGGAAACGATGGAAGGTTCTGTCAGCGTAGCACTTGCTGAAGCCTGACAGCCATTGGCATCTGTAACCGTTACATTATAGACACCTGCGCTGAGGTTAATCAGGCTGTCATTGTTTCCGGCCTGAGACCAACTGTAGCTATATGGGCCTGTACCACCTGAAGGGAAGGCTTGTATGATACCATCTGCATTTCCATTACATGATATTTGTGCACCGTTGTAATTACTTACAACAGAAGCTACTACTGATACGGGTGTAGCTGGCTGTGTTACGACAGCGCAAGCTGCACTTAAACATCCATTGACATCGCTAACTGTAATACAGGCATTTCCGGCATTCAGTCCTATCGCGGTGCTTGTAGCTGAGCCATTGTTCCATAAATAGGTATAGGTGCCTGTTCCGCCACTTGCGACGGCAGTTGCTGTGCCATTATTTCCTCCGTTACATGAAACGGCTGTGGTACTTATGCTAACACTGATAGCTGAGGGGCTGCTGATTGTCACCGTTGCAATAGTACGGCAATTATTTGCATCTGTAACGGTAGCTACCGTTACTCCCGAAGGCAATCCGTTTACTGTTGCTGTATTTCCTCCATTTGACCATGCATAGGTATATGGACTTGTTCCTCCAACAACATTTACATTGGCACTTGCATCTGCAATTCCAAAGCAGGACACTTGTGATCCGTTATAATTCGATGTAACGTTGATGGTTGCAGAAATTACAGCAGCGGGGGCGCTAATGGGCGCAATACCACTGATTCTACATCCTCTAAAATCTGTTATTGTAACATTGTAGGCGCCAGCTCCTAATCCAACTGCTGTACTTGTAGTCTGTGATCCACTCGCCAGATCCCACAGATAACTATACGGACCAGTTCCTCCACTTACACTTGCTGTAGCGCTTCCGTTCACACCGCCATTACAAGACACATTTGTTGTACTTACGGTAAGAGATAGGGCACTAGGTTCTGTGATGGTAACAGAGGTCGAAGTTGAACAGCTATTGGCATCACTTAGGGTTGCTGTGTAAACACCTGCTATCAGTCCGCTTGCCTGTGCGGTAGTCTGGCCGTTGGACCATACATAGCTATAGGCTCCCGTTCCGCCAAAGCCACTCAGGGTTGCTGTTCCGTTATTTCCACTGTTACAGAAAACATTGTTATTCACAGTTGCTGCTATTGTTACGGGACTGGCAGGTTGGGGTATGTTGGCGGATGTTACTCCGATACAACCATTCGCATCTGTTACTGTTACAGCCAGGGGGCTTAATGCAGCAGATAATCCTACCGCAGTTGCATTCGTCTGGCCATTGGCCCATAAATAACTATATCCTCCAGTGCCACCATTTCCACTCACCGTTGCACTGCCGTTTGCTAAGCCGTTACAGGTAGCACTGACGATATTACTGATTGTTGCAGTAACGCCACTAGGTTCGCTGAGGGTTACACATGAAGATATTCTACATCCCAATGCATCTGTAATGCTGACACAATAGCTGCCTTCGGGTATATTGTTTAGGGTTGGGGTAGATACAGCTCCCACTGACCAACTATAAGTATAGGGCGCTTGTCCGCCTGATACCGTAGCTGTGGCAGAACCATTTGTTCCATTAAAACAACTTACGGGGCTTGTGCTGATATTCAGTAGCAATCCTGCTGTAGGTTGTGTAATCACAAGGGAAGTGCTTACCGAACAGCCATTTAGATCTGTTGCTGTAACACTGTAAGATCCTGAACTGACATTGCTCAATACTGAACCTGTTTGCCCGTTCGACCATTGATAATTGTATGGGCTACCGTTACCTCCACTAGCCAGTACTACCGCAGCTCCCGTACTAGCTCCAAAGCAGATTACGTTGGTTACACTTGGTATACTGATGTTTACGATGGG
>Ga0256347_1000013_pt1 | contig 18342 bp, 15 predicted proteins | sample AtltaT_41_FD_183681 | JGI IMG/M metagenome (GOLD analysis project Ga0256347, IMG submission 183681) | Metatranscriptome of freshwater microbial communities from Altamaha River, Georgia, United States - Atl_Colum_RepB_8d (Metagenome... | ecosystem: Environmental > Aquatic > Freshwater > River...
GACCGACCACCGGAAAATCTCAATGTCCGCACAAACCCACCCCCTTCTCGAACGCGCTGCCGCCCATGGTGTCTCACTGGACATGCAAGGTGCGGTGGCCGTGGTGCAACTGCGCCGCCCCGTCAAGCGCAACGCGCTGAGCGATTCGCTCATCGAAGCGCTGCGGGATGTCTTCCAAAACCTGCCCGAAGCGGCCCGTGCGGCCGTGATCCATGGCGAGGGCGACCACTTCTGCGCCGGGCTGGATTTGTCGGAACTCAAAGAGCGGGATGCCGGCGAAGGCGTTTTGCACTCGCGCAGCTGGCACGTGGCCTTGGACGCCGTTCAGTACGGACGGGTGCCGGTGGTGGCGGCCCTGCACGGGGCGGTAGTGGGGGGCGGACTCGAACTCGCGAGCAGCTGCCATATTCGCGTGGCCGATGAAAGCACCTTCTACGCCCTGCCCGAGGGCACTCGGGGCATTTTTGTGGGCGGAGGCGGCTCGGTGCGCATCCCCAAGCTCATTGGCGTCGCGCGCATGACCGACATGATGCTCACGGGCCGGGTGTACAACGCCGCGGACGGCGAGCGCCTGGGTTTTGCCCAGTACCTGGTGGGCCCCGGTGAAGCCTTGGCCAAGGCCATTGAGCTCGCCACCCGCATCGCCACGAATGCCCCTCTCACCAACTACGCCCTCATGCATGCCCTGCCCCGCATTGCCGAGCAGCCGGCGGACCATGGTTTCTTGACCGAGGCCTTGATGTCCTCCATTGCCCAGGCCGCTCCTGAGGCCAAAGCGCGGGTGCGCGCCTTCCTCGAAGGCAAGGCCGCCAAAGTTCAAAAAGCGGCTTGAGCCGCCAACACCCCACGCCACTGACCGAGGAGACTCCCGCATGAATGCCCCGAAGTTTCGGCCACTGCAGTTTGGTGTCACGCGCGTGAACTTGCGTGACGGCGCCCCAGGCACCCACTACCTGCAAGCCGATCAAGCCTTGGCGCCCTACCCCGATCGCATCACCGATCGCTTGCAGCACTGGGCGCAAACGGCGCCCGAGCGCAGCTTCATGGCGCGACGCGTCGCGCTACCCAACCAGCAATGGGGCGACTGGCGGCATGTGAGCTGGGGTGAGGCTTGGCAAACCGCCCAGCACCTGGCGCAAGCCCTCATCAACCGGGGCCTGAGCGCGGAGCGCCCAGTGGCCATCTTGAGTGAGAACAGCTTGGAGCATGCGCTCCTCGCCTTGGGGTGTCTGGTGGCGGGCGTGCCCTTCGTGCCCGTCTCGCCCCCCTACTCGCTCGTGAGCGTGGATTACGACAAGCTCAAGCATGTGCTCAAGACGGTAACGCCCGGATTGGTGTTTGCGAGCGACCTGCGGTACGCCAAAGCCATTGAAGCCACTGTGCCCGCCGACATGGAGGTGGTCCTGGCCGAAGGCCAGATGCCCGGGCGCCCGAGCACCGACTTTGCCAGCCTGTGCCAAACCCCCATCACCCCTGCCGTGCAAGCGGCCATGCAGGCCACCGGCCCGGACACCATCGTCAAATTCCTCTTCACCAGTGGATCGACCAAGCTACCCAAGGCCGTGATCAACACCCAACGCATGTGGTGTGCCAACCAACAGCAGATGAGCCAGTCGATGCCGGTGCTGCGCGAGGAGCCCCTGGTGCTGGTGGACTGGCTGCCCTGGAACCACACCTTTGGGGGCAACCACAACTTTGGCATGGTGCTCTTTCATGGCGGCACCCTCTACATTGACGACGGCAAGCCCACGCCGGCCCTCATGCACGAGACCTTGCGCAACTTGCGGGAAATCTCCCCCACGGTGTACTTCAACGTGCCCACGGGGTTTGAGGCCATCGCCAACGCCATGCCCAAGGACGACGTCCTGCGCAAAACCTTGCTCAAACGCGTCAAAATGTTTTTCTATGCCGGCGCGGCCTTGGCGCAACCGATTTGGGACAGCCTCTACGCGAGCCAAGAGCGCGAGATTGGCGAGCGCATCGTGATGACCACCGGCCTGGGCATGACCGAATCCGGCCCGTTTGGCATTTTTGTCACCAACCCGAACGTGCGCGCGGGCGACTTGGGCGTGCCCACACCGGAACTGGAGCTCAAGCTCGTGGACATCGAGGGCAAAACCGAGGTGCGCTATCGGGGCCCCAACATCACGCCGGGCTACTGGCGCGCCCCGCAAGAAACCGCCGAAGCCTTTGACGAAGAGGGCTTCTTCAAGACCGGGGACGCGGTGAAGTGGATCGATGAGACCGACGTTCACCTGGGCCTGAAGTTTGATGGCCGCATCGCGGAAGACTTCAAACTGGCCACCGGCACCTTTGTGAGCGTGGGCCCGCTGCGCGGCAAGATCATTGCCGCAGGTGCGCCCTACATTCAGGATGTGGTGCTCACGGGCATCAATCGCAAAGAGGTGGGGGCCATGGTGTTCCCCACGGCGCAAGTGCGGGTCTTGTCCGGTTTGCCCGCTGAGGCGCCGCTCGCCGACGTGCTCAATGCCCCGGCGGTGTTGGCGCATTTCCAGCAAGTGCTCAACGACCTGGCCAAATCCGCCACGGGCAGCGCCAACCGAATCGCGCGCCTGATTTTGCTCTCCGAGCCGCCCACCATCGACAAAGGCGAGATCACGGACAAGGGCTCGATCAACCAACGCGCCGTGCTCACGCACCGCGCCGACACGGTCGAGGCTTTGCACGAAGATCGACTTCACCACATTCTCAAACCCCAGGTTTGACCTGCGCAGGAACGCATCATGGACATTCAAGGAAAAGCAGCATTGGTGACGGGCGGCGGCTCTGGGCTTGGTGAGGCCACAGCACGCCACCTCGCGAGCTTGGGCGCACGCGTTGCGGTGCTCGACATGAATTTGGACAACGCCCGCAAAGTGGCCGAGTCGATTGGCGGTTTGGCAGTGGCGTGCAATGTGGCCGACGCCGCCAGCATGCAAGCCGCCATCGACACGGCCGCTGCTGCGCATGGGCCCGCCCGCATCCTCATGCAGATCGCGGGCATCGGCACGGCCAAACGGGTGGTGGGCAAAGACGGTCAAGCCGCACCGCTGGAAGATTTCACCCGGGTGATTGAAGTCAACCTGATTGGCACCTATAACGCGGCGCGCCTGTTTGCCGCTGCCTGCGCCAAGCTCGACCCCTTGACGGATGGGGAGCGCGGGGTGATGGTCTTTACCGCCTCGGTGGCAGCTTTTGATGGCCAGGTGGGCCAGCAGGCCTACAGCGCCTCCAAAGCCGGTGTGGTGGGCATGACCTTGCCCATGGCACGGGACTTGGCCCAACACGGTATTCGGGTGTGCACGATCGCCCCTGGCCTCTTTGCCACGCCCCTCATGCGCACCTTGCCCGAGCCCATTCAACAGTCGCTCGCGGCGAGCATTCCCTTTCCCTCACGCTTGGGCAAGCCCGAAGAATTCGCGGAGTTGGCCGCGCACATCGTGCACAACGGCCACCTCAACGGCGAAGTGATTCGCCTCGATGGCGCCCTGCGCATGGCCCCTCGCTAAAAAGAACCATGTCCAAAACCGCGGTCTACACAGTCGAGGTGATGTTTGGCGATTGCGATCCCGCCGGGATCGTCTTCTTTCCGAACTTCAGCAAATGGATGGATGCCTCATCACTGCATTTTTTCCGCACCTGTGGTGTGCCGCCTTGGCGCGAAACCGCCAAGACGCGGGGCATCATTGGCACGCCCCTGCTCGAGATTCACACCCGCTTCATGCGCCCCGCCACCTATGGGGAACGCCTGGAGGTCCACACCAGCGTGGAGGAGTGGCGCGAGAAAGTCTTCATCCACAAGCATGTCGTCATGCGGGGCGAGACGGTCTTGTGCGAAGGCCGTGAGACGCGGGCGTTTTGCGTGCCTCATCCCGAAGATCCCGGCCGCATTCAGGCCATTCCCATTCCCGAAGACATTCGGGCCCTTTGTTCTTGAGCTTTTTTTCAACCCAGGAGACAACCATGAATCTCAAAAAAACCCTCGTGACCCTTGCCGTCACCGCCTTGGCCTCGGGCGCCGCGCTCGCTGACATCAACATTGGTGTGAGTCTGGCCTTGACCGGACCGGGTTCGGGCTTGGGCATTCCGATGCAAAACCAACTCAAGCTCTTCCCCAAAACCATCGCCGGTGAGAAAGTCAACCTCATCATCCTCGACGATGCCACCGATCCCGGCAAGGGCGCGGCCAATGCCCGCCGCTTTGTGACCGAGGACAAAGTGGACGTGATTTTTGGCTCCTGCATCACCGCCGTGGCCGCCGCCATGACCGATGTCGCGAGCGAAGCCGGCACGGTGCAACTCGCCGGCTCGCCCGTGGGCGTGCCCGCAGGCAAGGACAAGTGGCTCTTCCGTTTGCCCCAATCCAATACGGTGATGGGCCATGCCGTGGTCGAGCACATGAAAAAGCAAGGCGTCAAGACCGTGGGCTTCCTCGGCTACACCGACGCCTACGGCCAGCAATGGCTCGATGCCGTCACCCCCATGCTGGAGAAGGCCGGTATCAAGATGGTGGCCAACGAGCGCTTTGCCCGTACCGACACGAGCGTGACCCCGCAAGCCCTCAAGATCACCAGCGCCAATCCGGATGCCGTGCTGATCGTGGCCTCGGGCTCGGGAGCGGCCATGCCGCAACTCGCCCTGGTCGAGCGCAGCTACAAAGGCAAGGTCTACCAGACGCACGCTGCCGCCACACCCGACCTGCCGCGTGTGGGGGGCAAGTCGGTGGAAGGCACCTTCGTGGTCTCGGGCCCTGCCCTGCTCGGGGACCAACTGCCCGATAGCCACCCCTCGAAAAAGGCCGCCCTCGATTTTGTGAACAAGTTTGAGGCTGCCAATGGCCCGAACTCACGCAACCAGTTTGCCGGCCATGCCTATGACTTCCAAATCACCATGGAGAAGGTCATTCCCGTAGCACTCAAGAAAGCCAAGCCGGGCACACCCGAGTTCCGCGCCGCCATCCGTGATGGCTTGGAGACCATGGGTCGCACCGTGTTTGCGCACGGCGTGATGAACTGGACCAAGGACGACCACTGGGGCTACACCCTGGAGACGGGCGTGATGACCAAGGTCGTTGACGGCAAATTCAAGGTCGAAAACTGATGGACGGGGGCGTTTAACGCCCCCACTCGGGAGCTTCTCGCATGGACATTTCAATTGCCAGCATTCTGACCCTCGATGGCCTGACCAATGGCGCGGTGTACGCGCTCTTGGGTTTGGCCACCGTGTTGGTCTTTACCGTGACCCGCGTGATCTTCATTCCGCAGGGTGAGTTTGTCGCCTATGGTGCCCTCACCCTGGCCATGATGCAAGCGGGCAAGGTGCCTGGCACCGTGTGGTTGCTCCTGATCTTGGCCGTGGTGGCCGGTCTGATGGAGGGCGTGGGCCAATGGCGCCACGCCCACAACCCCGTGACCGGCCTCAAGGCCGGCCTGCGCATGATGGCGCCGCCGCTGGTGATTGCCTTGATCACCGCCTGGGCGGCACCGCAACAATTTCCCATGGCCGTTCAAGCGATCTTGAGCGTGCTATTGGTCTCGGCCTTTGGCCCACTGGTCTACCGCGTGGCGTACCAGTCGCTCGAAGACGCCACGCCCTTGGTGCTGTTGATCGTCTCGGTGGGCGTGCATTTCGCCATGACGGGCTTGGGGCTGCTCTTCTTTGGCGCGGAAGGCTTTCGCAACCCGAGTTTCTTTGACGCACGCTGGTCTCTGGGCCCCGTCACGCTCAGCGGACAAGCCCTGATCATTTTTGTCGCAGCCGCGGCCATGATTGTGCTCTTGTGGCTATTTTTCGAGCGCTCGCTCTTTGGCAAAGCGCTTCGCGCCACGGCGGTCAATCGCAACGGCGCGCGCTTGATGGGCATCTCCACCCACACCAGCGGACAACTCACCTTTTTGATGGCCGCGCTCATTGGCGCGCTCTCGGGCCTCCTGATTGGCCCGACCACCACCGTGTTCTATGACTCGGGTTTCCTCATTGGCTTGAAAGGCTTTGTCGCCGCCGTGGTGGGGGGCCTGGCGAGCTACCCCATGGCGCTGATCGGTGCCCTGGGTGTGGGCGTGGTGGAGTCGTTTGGTTCGTTCTGGGCGAGTGCCTTCAAGGAAGTCATCGTCTTTACCCTGATTCTTCCGGTCCTCTTGTGGCTCTCGTTGCGCAGTGGCCATTCGGACGAGGAGCACTGACATGCGCCAGCTTCGCCAATTCAGCTCCGCGCTGATGCTTTTACTGGTTCTGCTGGTGGCCGTGCTGCCACTGCCGGACTTCTGGATTTACCAGCTCAATTACATTGGCCTCTACGCTTTGGTGGGGCTGGGCCTGGTGATGCTCACCGGCGTGTGTGGCCTCACCTCCTTTGGCCAAGCCGCGTTTGTGGGGATTGGGGCCTACACCACGGCCTGGCTCACGCTCAACACCGGCCTCTCGCCCTGGCTCACGCTGTGGGTAGGCCTGCTGCTGACCGGGGTGAGCGCCTGGGTGGTGGGCATGATCACCCTGCGCATGTCAGGCCACTACCTGCCGCTGGCGACCATCGCCTGGGGCCTCTCCCTGTATTACCTGATGGGCAATATGGACGCCTTGGGCAAGTACGACGGCTTGCTCGGCCTCAAAAGCCTCGCCATTGGCGACTTTGAGATTGGCCAGGGAAGAGCCTTCTTCGTGCTCTCTTGGTTCATTCTGATTGCCATGGCCTGGGGCTTTTCCAACCTGCTCGACTCACGGCCGGGCCGCTCCATTCGCGCGCTCAAGGGCGGCACCCAGATGGCCGAGGCCATGGGGGTCAACACGCTCAACTACAAGGTCACGGTGTTTATCTTGGCGGCTTTGGTGGCCTCGATCTCGGGTTGGTTGCTCGCGCATTTCCAGCGCACAGTCAACCCTTCGGCCTTTGGCCTGAAGATGGGCATTGAGTATTTGTTCATGGCCGTGGTGGGCGGCGTGGGACATGTCTGGGGCGCCTTGGTGGGCGCGGGACTCATCAAGATCTTGGACGACTACCTGCAAGTGGCGCTGCCCAAACTCATTGGGACGAGCGGGAGCTACGAAGTCATTGTGTTTGGCATCGCGCTCGTGCTGGTGCTCAAGTACTTGCCCAACGGCTTGTGGTCGCTCGTCGTGCAGTGGATTCCCAAATCCAACCGCGCGGTGGACTGGGCCGAGGCCGAACCGTTGCCCACCCGTGCCAAGCCCGAAACGGGCGAGGTGATTTTGCAAGTCGAGGACATTCGCAAGACCTTTGGGGGCTTGGTGGCCGTCAATGACATTCGCTTTCAAATCCAGGCGGGGCAGATTGTGGGCTTGATTGGCCCCAATGGCGCGGGCAAGTCAACCACCTTCAACCTCATCACGGGCGTGTTGCCCTTGACCTCCGGTCAAGTCCGCTTCCGGGGGGAGCCCATCAGTGGGTTGCCCTCGCGCGAGATTTTGCGCCGTGGCATGGCACGCACGTTCCAGCACGTGAAGATGATCCCTGACATGAGCGTGCTCGAGAACGTGGCGCTGGGCGCCTACAGCCGTGGCCAAAGCGGCGTGCTCGCCGCCATGACCCTCAACCACCGTGCCGAAGAGCGGCGCCTCTTCAAGGAAGCGCAACGCCAACTCGAGCGCATTGGCATGGGCGCCCTGCTGCATGAGCAGGCCGGCAACCTCGCCATGGGACAGCAGCGCTTGATGGAAATCGCCCGCGCCCTGTGCGCCGACCCGGCCCTCCTGCTGCTCGACGAACCCGCCGCGGGCCTGCGCCACAAAGAAAAGCAAGCCTTGGCCCAAGTGCTGCGGCAACTGCAATCCGAGGGCATGAGTATTTTGTTGGTTGAACACGATATGGACTTGGTCATGCAAGTCTGTGATCACCTGGTGGTCATGGAGTTTGGCACCTTGCTCACCGAAGGCACGCCGGCGCAAATTCAAGCCAGCCCCGCGGTGCGCGCCGCCTATTTGGGCACCGAACACTGAGGATCGCACCATGCACGCCCCCCTGCTTGAAATCAACGATTTGCGCGCCGGATACGGCAAAGCCGAGGTCTTGCACGGCCTCCACCTCCACGCGGAAAAAGGCCAGGTGATCACGGTCATTGGGCCCAATGGCGCGGGCAAATCCACCCTGCTCAACGCCCTCATGGGTTTTCTGCCGCTGCGCGGGAGCTTGCGCTTCAAAGGCGCGGACATTGCCGAGCTGACGCTCGAAGAGCGCGTCATGGCTGGCTTTGCCTTGGTGCCCGAGAAGCGCGAGCTCTTTGGCACCATGACCGTGGAGGACAACCTCGAACTGGGTGGTTTTCGTCAGATGCGTTTGGGCCATGCCCACTGGCGCAGCCGACTCGATGACGTCTACACCCTCTTTCCGCGTTTGAAAGAGCGGCGCCTTCAACTCGCCGGCACCCTCTCCGGTGGTGAGCGCCAGATGCTCGCGGTGGGCCGCTCCTTGATGTCCCAACCGGAAGTGCTGATGCTCGATGAGCCCAGCCTCGGTCTCGCCCCCCTCATCGTCAAAGAGATCTTCGGCATCATTGAAACCTTGCGCCAAACCGGCGTGACGATTGTGTTGGTCGAACAAAACGCCCGCGCAGCCCTGGCCGTGGCCGACCACGGCTATGTGCTGGAAATGGGCGAAGTCAGCCTGCAAGGCCCGGCGGCCGAGTTGGCCCAAGACTCGCGTGTGATTGACACTTATCTCGGCGCCACGCGGCGCAACGATTGACCCCTATGAGCGCTTACCAACCCCGCCTCGACGAGGTTCAGTTCATCCTCCACGATGTGCTGCAAGCCTCGACACAGATTGCCCAACTCCCCGCCTTTGCCGAGGTCGACTTGGACCTGATGAATCAGGTGCTCGACGAAGCCGGCAAATTCGTGGCCGCCGAAATCGCCCCGCTCAATCGGGTGGGTGACGAGGTGGGCGCGCAATGGCGCGACGGTGAGGTGACCATGCCGCCAGGTTTCAAAGAGGCGTATGCGGCTTTTTGGCAAGCGGGTTGGGCCTCGCTCACCACCGCCCCGGAAGACGGCGGCCAGGGCCTGCCCGCGGTGCTCGACGCTGTGCTCTACGAGTGGCTGTGCGCGGCCAATCACGGCTGGACCATGGCCCCGGGCCTTTTGCACGGGGCCTATGAATGCATCAAGCACCATGCGAGCGATGCCCTGCGGGAGGCTTACCTGAGCAAGGTGGGTACCGGGGAGTGGCTGGCCACGATGTGTCTGACCGAACCCCATGCGGGCAGTGATTTAGGCCGCGTGCGCAGCAAGGCGGTACCGCAAGCCGATGGCAGCTATGCCATTGAAGGCACCAAGATCTTCATCTCGGGTGGCGAACACGACCTGACCGATAACATCGTGCACCTGGTATTGGCCCGCCTGCCCGATGCGCCCCCCGGCCCCAAGGGCCTGTCTTTGTTTTTGGTGCCCAAGTTTGACCGCGAGGGACAGCGCAGCGCCGTGACCTGTGAGCGCATTGAGGAGAAGATGGGCATTCACGGCAGCCCCACGTGCGTGATGCGTTTTGATGGCGCACGCGGTTGGCTGGTGGGCGAGGTCGGACGTGGCCTGCAGGCCATGTTCGTGATGATGAATGCTGCGCGCTTGCATGTAGCCTTGCAAGGCGTGGGCTTGCTCGACGCGGCTTGGCAAAAGGCCGATGCCTACGCGCATGAACGCCGCCAGATGCGCGCGCCGGGCAGCACCGAGAAAGAAGCCGATTTGCTCATCGCGCACCCCGCCATGCGCCGCACGCTGGAGACCCAGCGCGCCTGGATTGACGGCGGGCGTGTGCTCGCCTACCGCACGGGTCTTGCCCTCGATCAAGCCAAGCACCACCCCGAGGCGAGCGCGCGAGAAGCCGCCCAAGGCTGGTGCGCCCTCATCACCCCCATTCTCAAGGCCGCTTGGACCGAACAGGGGTTTCATGGCGCGAGCGCTTGTCTGCAAGTCTTTGGCGGACACGGCTATGTGCGCGAGTGGGGCATCGAGCAAAACGTGCGCGACGCCCGCATCGCCATGATTTACGAGGGCACGAACGAGATCCAGGCCAACGATTTGCTCATTCGCAAAGTCTTGGGCGATGAAGGACAGGCCATGCGCGCCATGGTGGCGAGCTTGATGGCCGACCCGCAAGCCAGCGCCGCTCGCGAGAGCCTGGAAGTCTTGCTCGCCGCCACGGCGCTGTGTTTGGAGGGCCGCGACCATCCCGAAGGCCTGGTGCGTCTGCACGCGGTGGCCTCGGATTACCTCCGCTTGGCCAGCTTGGCCTTGCTGCATTGGGCCTGGGCACGCATCGGCACGGTCATGCCCGCACAAGCGCGTTGGACGGGACCGGCGCAAGCCCTGCACGACTGGATCTTGCCGGAGCTGCCCATGCGCTTGGCCTTGATCGCGCAACAACTCAAAGTCCCCCAAGCCGCATGAGCGCGAGTGCTGGCACCTCTAACCGGCGCACGCGTGTGGCGTCCCTGCGCCTGCGCCCACCGCCCAAAACCGAGGCGGCGGCGGAGCCCATCGCGCGTGCCGCGACCACCCATCTGGAACAATTGCTCGGGTACAACGCGCGCCGGGCAGCGCTCACGCTCATCGCCCGCTTTATGGAAGACCTGGCCGAGCACGACCTGCGCCCGGCTGACTTCTCTGTGCTCTCGGCGCTCAACCACCACCCGGGCATGACCTCGCGCCAGCTCTGCCAGCACCTCAACATCCTGCCGCCGAATTTTGTGGGCCTGCTGCGCCAGCTCATGCAAAAAGGCTGGGTGCGCAAGATTCCACACCCCACCGATGGCCGTGCAGTCGGCCTCTTTCTGACCCCGGCCGGCCAGCGTTTGATGACCCAGGCGGAGGCGATGGCCTTGCAGTCCGACCGCGAGGCCTCTTCCATGCTGAGCGAGACCGAGCGCAAAACCCTGATTCGCCTGCTGCAAAAAATCTATTTGCGCGACGAGTGAATGCCGGATAATGGCGGTTTTTTCCGCCAAAGGATCGCCATGCAAACCACTCCCTCCGGCCTTCAATACCTCGACACGGTTGACGGTGAGGGCGAGACCGCCGCTCCCGGCCATCAGGTCGTCGTGCATTACACCGGCTGGCTCTATCAAAATGGCGAGCAGGGTGCGAAATTCGACTCCTCGCGCGACCGCCAACGTCCTTTTGAATTCAATTTGGGTGAAGGCATGGTCATTCGCGGCTGGGATGAAGGTGTGGCCGGCATGAAAGTGGGGGGACAGCGTACCCTCATCATTCCCCCTGAGCTGGGCTATGGCGCGCGCGGCGCCGGCGGCGTCATCCCCCCCAACGCCACGTTGAAATTCGATGTGGAGTTGCTGGGCCTGGCCTGAGCCCTCCCCAGCCCTTAAATTAACCCTCTAGTATTCGGAATTGCCGGCGCCTGGTGCGCCGGTTGCCGATTTTGAGCCTTGAAAAAGGCGGCGATGCCCCTAATTACTCTGGGATTGAATTGATATCTCCCCAACCATGACTGAACCCAATCCCTCCCCAGCAGCCCAGCCTGCGGACGCCGGCGCGAGCGGGACCCATCCCGCCACTGCCGCCATACCCGATTCCATGCCCCCCTCGTTTCTCAGCCCCGAGGCGCTGGCGCAAACCGAGCTCACGAGCTTGCAAGCCAAGATCCATGAGCTCCAGGACCAAGCCCTGCGCGCAGCGGCCGATGTGCAAAACACCCGTCGCCGCGCCGACGAAGAGGTGAGCAAGGCACGCAAGTTCGCCATCGAATCTTTTGCCGAGAGCCTGCTGCCCGTGATTGACAGCCTGGAGGCGGGATTGGCCATTGAAAACGCCACACCCGAGCAAATTCGCGAGGGTGCGCAAGCCACCCTGCGTCAGCTCCAAAGCGCGCTTGAGCGCAACAAAGTCATTGCCATCGATCCTGCGGTGGGCAGCAAATTCGACCCCAACCAGCACCAAGCCATCAGCGCCGTGCCCTCCGAGCAAGAGCCCAACACCATTGTGAGCGTTCTGCAAAAAGGCTATTTGATTGCCGAGCGCGTGCTGCGTCCGGCCCTCGTCATGGTCGCGGCGGCCAAATAAACCGGCTTGAATTGGCGCAAGTTATCCACATCTGATCTTTATCTGATTTCTGAATCTTCACGGAGTCCAACATGGGAAAAATCATTGGCATTGACCTCGGCACCACCAACTCTTGCGTGGCGATCATGGAGGGCAACACGACCAAAGTGATCGAAAACAGCGAGGGCGCGCGCACCACGCCCTCCATCATCGCCTACCAAGACGATGGCGAAATTCTGGTTGGAGCCTCCGCCAAACGCCAGGCCGTCACCAACCCGAAAAACACCCTCTACGCCGTCAAGCGCCTCATTGGTCGCAAGTTTGACGAGAAGGAAGTGCAAAAGGACATCGACCTGATGCCCTACGCCATCACCAAGGCCGACAACGGCGACGCTTGGGTGGAGGTGCGCGGCAACAAACTCGCGCCCCCGCAAATCAGCGCCGAGGTGCTGCGCAAGATGAAGAAGACCGCCGAGGATTACCTGGGCGAGGAAGTGACCGAAGCCGTGATCACGGTTCCGGCTTACTTCAATGACAGCCAGCGCCAAGCCACCAAGGATGCCGGCCGCATCGCGGGCTTGGATGTCAAGCGCATCATCAACGAACCCACCGCGGCGGCGCTCGCCTTTGGTTTGGACAAAACCGAGAAGGGCGATCGCAAGATCGTGGTGTACGACTTGGGCGGCGGTACGTTTGACGTCTCCATCATTGAGATTGCCGATGTCGATGGCGAGAAGCAGTTTGAAGTGCTCTCCACCAACGGCGACACCTTCCTCGGCGGTGAAGACTTCGACCAGCGCATCATTGACTTCATCATCGCGGAGTTCAAGAAAGACCAAGGCGTTGACCTCTCCAAAGACGTGCTCGCCCTGCAACGCCTCAAGGAAGCTGCAGAAAAGGCCAAGATCGAGTTGTCCTCCTCCGCGGCCACCGACATCAACCTGCCCTACATCACGGCCGACGCCTCGGGCCCGAAACACCTCAACATCAAGCTCACGCGCGCCAAGCTCGAATCGCTGGTGGAGGAACTCATCGAGCGCACCATCGCGCCTTGCCGCATCGCCATCAAGGACGCGGGTGTCTCGGCTTCCGACATCGATGATGTGATCTTGGTGGGCGGCATGACCCGCATGCCCAAAGTGCAAGACAAGGTCAAGGAGTTCTTTGGTAAAGAGCCCCGCCGTGACGTCAACCCCGACGAAGCCGTGGCCGTAGGTGCGGCCATTCAGGGCCAAGTGCTCTCGGGCGACCGCAAAGACGTCTTGTTGCTCGACGTCACCCCGCTCTCCCTGGGCATTGAAACCCTCGGTGGCGTGATGACCAAGATGATCTCCAAGAACACGACCATTCCCACCAAGTTCGCCCAAACTTTCTCCACCGCCGACGACAACCAGCCCGCCGTGACGATCAAGGTCTTCCAAGGCGAGCGCGAGATGGCTTCGGGCAACAAACTCTTGGGTGAATTCAACCTCGAAGGCATCGCCCCCGCCCCACGCGGCACGCCCCAGATTGAGGTGAGCTTTGACATTGACGCCAACGGCATCTTGCACGTCGGCGCCAAGGACAAAGCCACGGGCAAAGAAAACAAGATCACGATCAAGGCCAACTCGGGCTTGTCGGAAGATGAGATCCAGAAAATGGTCAAAGACGCCGAACTCAACGCGGCCGAAGACAAGAAAAAGCTCGAAGTCGTGCAATCGCGCAACCAAGCCGACGCGGCCGTGCACAGCGTGAAGAAGTCGCTCACCGAACACGGCGACAAGCTCGATGCGGGTGAGAAGGAGAAAATCGAGGCCGCCATCAAGGAAGTGGAAGAAGCCCTCAAGGGTGACGACAAAGCCGTCATGGATGCCAAGACCGAAGCCCTCATGACCGCGGCGCAAAAGTTGGGCGAAAAAGTCTACGCCGACATGCAGGCGCAACAAGCCGCAGCCGGTCCCGGCGCGGCGGCCGATGGCGCGAGCGCCAAGCCCGCCGACGACAATGTGGTCGACGCCGAAGTCAAGGAAGTCAAAAAGGGTTGACGCCGAGCCACCCCACCCACCGACGCCGCGTCCACCTTTGGGTTGACGCGGCGATTGCCTATGAGAACTGAGCAAAACAATGGCCACCAAACGCGATTTTTATGAGGTGCTGGGCGTTCCCAAGAACGCCTCTGAAGAAGACATCAAGAAGGCTTATCGCAAGCTGGCGATGAAGTACCACCCCGACCGCAACCAAGGGGATGCAGCCAAGGAAGCTGAGGTCAAATTCAAGGAGGTCAAAGAGGCCTACGAGATGCTCTCGGATGGCCAAAAGCGGGCCGCCTATGACCAATACGGTCACGCCGGTGTGGACCCTAATATGCGCGGCGGCGCCGAGGGATTTGCGGGCGGATTCGCCGATGCATTTGGCGACATTTTTGGCGACATTTTTGGTCAGGCGCGGCGTGGTGCCGGCGGCCGCCAGGTCTACCGTGGCAACGATTTGAGCTACGCCATGGAAATCACGCTGGAGGATGCGGCCAACGGCAAGAATGCCGAGCTGCGCATTCCCAGCTGGGAAAATTGCGACACCTGTAGCGGCACGGGCGCCAAACCGGGTACCTCGGTCAAAACCTGCGACACCTGTCATGGCTCGGGCGTGGTGCAAATGCGCCAGGGCTTTTTCAGCGTGCAACAAACCTGTCCGCATTGCCGCGGCAACGGCAAGACCATCACCGACCCCTGCGGCACCTGCCATGGGCAAGGCAAGGTCAAGCGCCAGAAAACGCTGGAAGTCAAAATTCCCGCCGGCATTGACGATGGCATGCGCATTCGCAGCGCGGGCAACGGTGAGCCCGGTACGAATGGTGGCCCTCCGGGTGACCTCTTCATTGAGATTCGCACCAAGAAGCATGAAATCTTTGAGCGCGATGGCGATGATTTGCACTGCCAAGTGCCCATCAGCATCACCACAGCGGCACTCGGCGGCGAGATTCGCGTGCCCACCCTGCAGGGCGAGGCCGCGATCGACATTCCGGAAGGCACGCAAACCGACAAGCAGTTTCGCTTACGGGGCAAGGGCATCAAGGGCTTGCGCTCGAGCTTTCCAGGCGACTTGTACTGTCACATCGTGGTGGAGACCCCGGTCAAGCTCACCGAACACCAGCGCAAGCTGCTCAAAGAGCTGGGCGAATCCCTCAAGAAGGGCGGCAACAAGCATTCGCCCAACGAAGACACCTGGACCGACAAACTCAAGCGTTTCTTCACCTGATAGCGTCGAGCGCTGATTTTGGGGATACTTGGCCCCATGAGCGTTCATATTCGATTTCTGGGCGGCGCCGGTAGCGTGACCGGCTCCAAGTATTTGATTGAGCACGCCGGCCAGCGTTTGCTGGTCGACTGCGGGCTGTTTCAGGGTTATAAACCTTTGCGCTTGCGCAACTGGAGCGACCTACCGGTCTCGCCAGACGCCATTGATGCCGTGGTGCTCACCCACGCGCACCTCGACCACAGTGGCTATGTCCCCTTGCTCGCGCGTGAGGGTTACCGCAAGCGCGTGCACGCAAGCGAAGCCACCTGCAGCCTGTGTGGCCTGCTCTGGCCCGACAGCGGGCATATTCAAGAAGAGGACGCGGCCTTTCTCAACCGCCACAAAGCCACCAAGCACGAACCCGCCAAACCACTCTACACCAAGCTCGATGGCATCCACAGCCTCAAGCTCCTCAAACCCGAGCGCTTTGGACACCCCTTTAGTCCCATCCCGGGCTGGCAAGTGCGTTTGCAACGCGCGGGACTCCTTCTGGGCGCGAGCAGCGTGCTCGTGGAGGTGGCGGGGCGGCGTATTTTGCTCAGCGGTGATTTGGGCCGCCCCGACGACCCCATCTTGCACCCGCCCGAACCCCCTCCGGCGGCCGATACCGTGCTGATTGAATCCACCTATGGCAACCGCTTGCACGAGACCACGGATTTACTCGAAGACGTGGCCCAGGCCCTCAAGCGCGCTGCCGCGCGGGGCGGCACGGTGGTGATTCCCGTGTTCGCGGTCGGGCGTGCGCAGTTGTTGCTGCACCTCATCGCGCAACTCAAGGCCCAGGGCCGCATTCCCCACAGCTTGCCCGTGTTTCTCGACAGTCCGATGGCGGTGCATGCGACCGAACTGTACGAACGCCACCGCGCGGACCATCAACTCAACAACGCCGATCTCAAAGCCTTGGAACACGCGGCGGTGATGGTGGAGACCCCCGAGCAATCGAAAGCCTTGGCCAAGCGCCATGGCCCCATGGTGATTCTGGCGGCCAGCGGCATGGCCACGGGCGGGCGGGTGTTGCACCATCTCGCACGCTATCTGCCGGATCACCGCAGTCTGATTTTGCTCACGGGTTTCCAAGCCCCCGGCACGCGCGGTGCGCGTTTGGCCGCGGGGGAAACCACCCTGCGCCTGCACGGACAGGACGTGCCTGTGGCGGCCGAGGTCGTGCAATTGCCCTCCACTTCGGCCCATGCCGATAGCGACCAACTCTTGGCTTGGTTACGCCAAATGCCCACGCCTCCCCAACAAGTCTATGTGGTGCACGGGGAGCTCGACGCCTCGGATGCGCTGCGTCTGCGCATTGAGCGCGAGTTGAAATGGCGTGTCGCAATACCCGAGTACGGCAGCACCTGGCCGACTTAGGTCACGGGGGCGGGGTTAAAGAGCACAAGCGCGTTGTGTAACTTCCATCGCTCGGCCCAAGTGCGCTGGCCACTGGCCACGGCAATGAGTTGCTCCAGGAGTTGCTCGCCGGCTTGGGCCACGCTCAAGCGCCCGTCGGCAATTTGACCGGCATTGAAATCCATGAGGTCGTGCCAGCGGCGGGCGAGATCGCTGCGCGTGGCCACCTTGACCACCGGACAGGCGGCCAGACCATAAGGGGTGCCGCGCCCAGTGGTGAAGACATGCAGATTCATGCCGGCGGCCAACTGCAGGGTTCCGCAAATGAAATCGCTCGCGGGCGTGGCCGCAAAGACCAAGCCTTTTTGATCGGGGCGCAGTTTCTCACCCGGTGCGAGCACATGGGCAATGGCCGAGGAGCCGCTTTTGATGATCGAGCCCATGGCCTTCTCCACAATGTTGGAGAGTCCTCCTGCCTTGTTGCCTGGGGTGGTGTTGGCGCTGCGGTCCACCCGCCCCCGCTCAAGGTAGGCGTCGTACCAGCCCAACTCGCGCACGATGGCTTGGGCAATTTCAGGCGTGGCCGCGCGCGCGGTGAGTTGCTCGACGGCATCGCGCACTTCCGTGTTCTCGCTGAACATGACGGTCGCGCCGGCCTGCACCAGCAAATCGGCCATGTGGCCCACGGCGGGGTTGGCGGTCACCCCGCTGAAGGCATCGCTGCCCCCACACTGCACGCCCACCACCAATTCACTCAAGGGGATGGGCTCACGCACGCGCGCGTTGAGCCGCTCTAGGACCGGACGGGCCTGGGCCACGATGTCGTCGAGCATGCTCATGAAGCCCACGTGGTGGCTGTCCTGCAAACACACGCCCGGTGGCGCGGCATCGGCCCCGCGCCCAGCCTGGATGGGGAAACTCCCGGGGGGCAGCAAACGGCTGGGGGGCAATTTTTCACAACCCAAGCTCACCACCAACACCTCGCCGCCAAAATTCGGGTTCAAGCTGATGTGGCGCAAGGTGCGAATGGGAATGACCGCTTCGGGCGCGTCAATCGCCACGCCACAGCCGTAGCTGTGTTCCAAGCCCACCACGCCATCGACATTCGGGAACAAGGGCAGCCATTCTTGCTCTATGCGGCGCACCGCTTGCTGCACCACGCCCGCCACGCACTGCACGGTGGTGGTGACCGCAAGAAGGTTGCGCGTGCCCGCGCTGCCATCGGCGTTGCGATAGCCCATGAAGGTTCGCGGGCTTTGGCCTGCCGAATGGGGCGCCACGCGCGTGGCCATGGGTAAATCGGTCAATGTCCGCGCCGAGGGCATTTCCAGGCGCGCTTCGCTCACCCAACTGCCCGCGGCAATGGCTTCACGCGCATAGCCAATGGGCACACCGTAGCGCAGCACCGCCTCGCCCTTGGCGAGATCGCGCAGCGCGACTTTATGCCCTTGGGGAACGCCCTCGCGCAAGACCAAGCCGGCGCCAGGAACGCCCGCAGGCAACAGGGTTCCTGAGGGCAAGCCGCCATCGTTGGCAACGATGGCCACGTTGTCCAGCGCATCGACTTTCAGGGTGAGCGGTGTCGCGCGGTCCATCGCCATGGGGCTTTACTTGAGCAGGTTGGGCAACCAGAGCGAGAAAGCCGGAACGTAGGTCACGAAGAGCAGGGTCATGCCCAGCGCGCCGTAGAAGGGCGCGATGGTGCGCATGACTTGCCCCACC
>Ga0256347_1000019_pt1 | contig 16741 bp, 13 predicted proteins | sample AtltaT_41_FD_183681 | JGI IMG/M metagenome (GOLD analysis project Ga0256347, IMG submission 183681) | Metatranscriptome of freshwater microbial communities from Altamaha River, Georgia, United States - Atl_Colum_RepB_8d (Metagenome... | ecosystem: Environmental > Aquatic > Freshwater > River...
CGCCTCGTGGACGTGGCGAGCGGGCGAGAACACCCGATGGACGACGTGGGCAAGGAACTGCTCGACGAGGCGATCAGTTACTACCAGCTGGCCAGTGAGGCCTACAAGAAGGGCGAATTGCGCGCCGTTCCATGAAGATGTCTCACCGGCGCTGCGGTTGACCTTGCCGGCACCGTCACCCCCAGAGACAATGTCGGCTTTGGTGCCCGGCCGGGCGGTGTTGACGACAGGAGCAGGAGATCACGGTGCAAGGCGATGCGATCGTCCGGCGCAAGTCAACCCAGGGCCGGGTTCTGGGGGGGGCGGTGTTTGCCGCCGCCATGCCCTTGAGCGTTGCGGCCCGTCCAGCCACCCATGTCCTGCCCGCGGGGGCTGTCGTGGGCCTGCTGGTGTTGCTGGTGGTCGGGGCGGTTGCGCTGGCGGTCGCACTCATCCGGTTCAAGCATCGCTTGCGCGAGCGCACCCGAGAGCTTCAGCGTGTGCGCGCTGCGGCCGATCAGGCCCAGAACGACGCCCGTCAGGCCCTTGAGCGTCTGGAAACGACGCTGTCGGCCATTCCCGACCTGCTGTTCGAGTTCGATGCCGAAGGGCGCTACTTGTCGGTTCATGCCGGCGCCAGTCTGAACCTGTTGATGGCGCCCCCCCATGCCCTCATTGGCCAGTCGGTGACGCAAGTCTTGCCACAGCCTGCGGCAGCCATCGTGCTGGAAAGCATCCGCTCGGCACTGCAACAGGGGGCTGACACCGGACGCATGTTTATCCTGGACATCGTGGGCGCGCCTAGGTGGTTCGAGCTGTCGTCGACGCGCAAGACTGATCCATCCACCGGCGCCTGGCGGGTGGTGATGCTGTCGCGCGACGTGACGGGCCGCCACCTGGCCGAGCAGGAGGCGCAGCGTGCTCGCGAGCAGGCCCAGGCCGCCGCGCACGATCAGCTGTTCCGGGCGGTGTTCGATGTCGCCCCCGTGCCCATGACCTACCAGCGGGGCGACTCCGTGGTGGCTGTCAATCGCCGCTTTCTGGAACTCTTCGGCATGGACGAGGGTGACATGGTCAGCCTGGACGCATGGTGGGCGACGTCGTACCCAGAGCCAGCTTATCGAGACTGGGCGCAACGGGAATGGGCGTCGGCGGTGGAGCGGGCCAGGCAGACAAACGGCCGGATCGAAGCTCAGGAATACCGGGTTCGCACCCGGCTGGGGACGGAGTTGCGCTTGTTGATCGGGGGGCAGCTGACATCCGATGGCCTGGTGGCCAGCCTGCAGGACATCACGCCATTGAGTCAGGCCATGGATCAGGCCGAGTCGGCCAGCCGCGCCAAGAGCCAGTTCCTGGCGAACATGAGCCATGAAATCCGTACGCCGCTCAACGCTATCATTGGCATGAGCACCCTGTTGCAGCAGATGGATGCCACCCCGCACCAGCTCGATCACCTGCGCAAGATCCAGGGGGCCGGTGAGGTCCTGCTGGGGACGCTCAACGACATTCTCGACCATGCCCAGATCGAATCGGGGCGGTTGACACTGGACAGTCGGGTTTTCGATTTGCGGGAGGCGATCGAGCAGGTGCGCGGCCAGCTCGCTCCGCTGGCTGGCAGCAAGGGCCTTGAGTTGACGACCGATGTGGACGACAGCGTGCCGCAGTGGGTTCAAGGCGACCGGCTGCGGCTCATGCAGATGATGCTGCACCTGGGTAACAACGCCGTCAAGTTCACCGAACAAGGGCGGGTGCATGTTCGCGCGCGGGGGGAGGATCCGGCCGGTGCGGCCTTCACCCTGTGTGTCGAGGTGCAAGACACCGGCGTGGGCGTTCCCGGCGATGTCCAGCAGCGGCTCTTCGAGCCGTTCCAACCCGGCGACGGCACACTGGCGAGGCGCCATGGTGGGTCCGGACTGGGGCTGGCCATCTGCAAGCAGCTGGCCAGACTCCAGGGCGGCACGGTCGGCGTCCACAGCAAGCCGGGTCGTGGATCGACCTTCTGGTTCACGATCAGACTCGGCCTGACCAATGCGCCGCGCCTGCCGTCTCTCAGGTCCGTTCTGCTGCCTGAGGGCACCGAGCAGTTGCAGGGACGACGGGTCCTGCTGGTGGAGGACAACGAGCTGAACCGCGAGCTGGCCGTCGAACTGCTGGAGTCCCTGGGCCTGGTCGTGGACGTCGCCATCCATGGCGAAATGGCACTTCAGCGTCTGCGGCGCCAGCGGCCCGACATCGTCCTGATGGACGTGCAGATGCCGGTCATGGACGGCCTGACGGCCACCCGGGAACTGCGTACCTGGCCTGAGCTCGCCGACGTGCCTGTGCTGGCAGTCACAGCCAATGCCTTGCCAGCGGATCGCGAGCGATGCCTGGCCGCCGGCATGAACGACCACATCGCCAAGCCCGTGGAACTGACGGCGCTGGTGCGCGCCTTGCTCAGGTGGCTGCCTGGGGCGCCGAGCGGGGGCGGTGGCCCGGTGGCGGGCGCCCAGCTGCCGTCAACGGACGACTTGGCTCTGGATGTCGAGGGGGGGGTGCTGCTGGTGGCGGGCCGCACCACGCTGTACCGCAAGCTGCTGCTGGGTTTTGCCGACAACGCGCCGGCCGTCGTGCGTCGCTTGCGCCATGTGGCATTGACGGCCGATCGCAGCGGGCTGCGCCGCGAGGCCCACGATCTCAAGGGAGTGGCGACCCAGCTGGCGGCTCACGGACTGGCAGCGCGGGCGGCGCGGTGCGAGGCCCTCATGGGTGACGAATGCCAGGGCAGGGAGGTCACAGCGAACGCCGAGGCCCTCATTGACGGGGTCGAGGCGGTGGTCGAGCGTGCACGCGTCGCGGCTTCGCAACTGGCCTGATCAGAACAACTCGATCTTGGGCCCTTCGGGTTCTGACAGCTCGAGCTTGGGGGCGTTGGCCTCCCCGACCACCTTGCCCAGCGTTTTCTTCTCGATCTCGGCATGGGCCGCGCGCTGCTCGTGCATGACGTAACCTGCCACCCAGCGCTGCATGAGGTCTTCGAGCGCCTGGGGCGGCGGCGGCGCCTTGCCTCCCAGCAGAGCGTACAGGGCCGCGCTGTGTTCGGCCAGACTGCCCAGGGCCGATTCGACCTGTTCGAGCAACTGCCGGTTGATGTCCTGAAACTGCATGTGCCCCATGGCATCGATGATGTCCGTGGTCACGGACTGCATGCCGTCGTTCATGTCCTGCGAAAGGCGCACGAGGTAGGGCACCACATCGGCCAGGCTCTGGCTGATCTGCCCCACATGGATGGCCAGCTCCCCCAACTGGTTGGCAGCGCCATCGGCGTCGAGCTGCGATGCGGCCATCAGTTCGCCGTCAATGGCTTCAGCCACGGACTGGATGCCTTCGGTGATCTGGCGCGCCGCTTCGGCGGTCTGGGCAGACAGCCGCCGCACCTCCGCAGCCACCACCTTGAATCCGGCGCCTTCCGTGCCTGCGCGCGCAGCCTCGATCGAGGCGTTGATCGACAGCAAGTTGGTCTGGCGCGAGATGTCGGCGATCAGTGACGCGAGCGGCGTGAGGTGACGTACCTGTTCGACGACCGATCGGATGCGCTCCTGGTTCTGACGCCGCGCCGTGACAAAGGCCTCCTGGTGCGCTGTCAGGGCTTCGATGGTTTCTCCATTGCGGCCCGCTTCGTGCAACGAAGACTGCGACAGTGACTGCGAACGACCCACGGCCGCCACGATCTGATCGTGGAGCTCGGTGCTGCGTCGATGCACCCGGTTGAGCCGCTCGACCATTTCCATGACCGCGTGCTCTGACGTCTTGATGGTCACGGTCACCTGCTTCTGAAGGATCGCAAAACACGTCTCGAGCCTCGCCAGGTCGTTCGTGATGACGTCCGGTACGCTATCGGGTGCGAGCATCTTGCGCACCACGCGGAAGTCGGCTGCCATCAGGCCGATGAACACGCCCACCAGCGCGATCACGGCGGTGCGCAGATCGGCATCGGTGGGCCACAGCACGTGCATCACACCGAGCGCGGCAGCGCACGCAGCCAGCACCAGGGCACGGCTGCCCCATTTGACCCAGGTCCGCACCCGCTGGAAGCGACGTGCCTCCTCGGCCGTCATCGTTGCGGGATTGCTCAGCTCGCCAGGGTTGACCTGCGGGTTGTTCATGAGGTCATCCCTTCGCCTCAAGCGCCCGGAACCACTTGCTTGACGATTCGTACCAGGTCGGTGCCCGCCACCGGCTTGACCAGCCAGCCCGTGGCGCCGAGCTTCTTGGCCTCGTCGCGTTTGGTCTGCTGACTTTCGGTGGTCAAGGCCAGAATCGGTGTGAACCGCAGGATCTTGCGCGCTTCCTGGATCAGGGTGATGCCATCCATCCTGGGCATGTTGATGTCCGTGATGATCAGATCGGGCTTGAGTCCCGACTTCAGCTTGCCGAGGGCCTGTTCGCCATCGGTGGCCGTGTCCACCTTGAACCCGCTGATCTCCAGGGTGCTCTTGAGACTCATCAGCATGGTGCTGGAGTCATCGACCAGGAAAACGGATTTCATCATCTCACCCCCAAAAGCGGCGGTTGCCTGCCGTGTCGTGTCTTCATGCCTCCGGGCATCCCAGCGCTTTGCGCAACCACGGATCGGGGACATCCCCGACGATGGCCGGTCGGACCGCCAGGAGCACCTGCAACACGGCGGCGTGCAGATGCTGGCATCTCCCCAGGTTTACGGCTGGTTTCTTCTGCTTCTTTAGCCAGTCGAGCAAAGTCTCGGCGTCTTCGACCGTGACAATGTCTTCCAGCGCTGCGTGTTTTTTCAGATATCGGATGCCCATCACACCAGCTCCTTGGGATTGAGGATCATCAGGACACCGCCATCGCCCATGAGGGCCGTGCCGGCGAAGCCGGTCAGACCCGAGAGCACGCCCTCCAGGGGCTTGAGGATGATGTCGGTAGCTCCGTGGAAGTGGTCGACCAGCAGGCCGACGTTCTCCGAGCCCAGTCGGACCACCAGCACGGCATGTTCGCCGTCCTCATTGGTCAAGGGTGATTCGTCCAGGGCCAGCAGGTCGTGCAAGGCGCGCAGCGGAACGATGCGGCCACGCAGCACCGTCGTGCGGGCCTGCTTGAAGTGGTGGATGTCGTCGGCGTGCACCCGCACGGTCTCGACGATCAGGTCCATCGGCACGCCAAAGCGCCGGTTGCCGGCCTCGATGATCATGACATTGGTCACAGCCATCGACAGCGGCAATGACAGGCGGATGCGCGTTCCCTTACCTTGGGTGCTTTGCAGATCGACATGGCCGTTGATCCGCTCCACGGCCGTCCGAACGACGTCCATGCCCACGCCGCGGCCCGACAGGTCCGAGATCGATTCGGCGGTCGAGAAGCCTGGCAGGAAGATCAGCTGGACGGCTTCAGCGTCCGACAGCGTCGCAGCCTTGTCGGCTGGGATCAGCCCCCGCTCGACCGCCTTGTCGCGCACCCTGGTGGGGTTCACGCCGGCGCCATCGTCGGAAATCTCGATGAACACGCGGTCGGACTCCTGGTGAGCGACCACCTTGATCGTTCCCTGCTCGGGCTTGCCCGCCGCTCGCCGCACCTCGGGCAGTTCGATGCCGTGGTCCAGGCTGTTGCGCAGGATGTGGATCAGCGGGTCGGCCAGGGCCTCGATCACGTTCTTGTCGGCCTCCGTGTCCTCGCCTTCGACCACCAGCTGGACGTCCTTGCCCAGCTTCTTGGAAATGTCGCGTACCAGGCGCCCGAAGCGCTGGAAGACCGTGCCCACCGGCATCATGCGCACCTGCATGATGGCATGTTGCATGTCTTCGGCGATGCGGTTGATCACCGCATACTGGGCCTTGATCTCGCGCGCCAACTCGCGTTGCTGGAACACCGATTCGGCACGTTGAGCGAGGTAAGGCAGGGCATTCTTGGCCACCACCATCTCGCCGATCAGGTCCATCAGCCGATCGATCTTTTCCTGCCCGACCTTGAGCACCTTGTTGTGCCCCGCACCGTCGTCGGCACCACCGCCTCCTCGACGGCTGTTGTCGGGCGTGAGCGGCCCGCCGCCTGCGGCCGGGACGGTGTCCGCCGATGCGACAGGGTGGTCCAGGCTCGGCCGATGTGTCTGGGCCCATGACACCAGTGCACCCACGGAATTGATGGCGGCGAGCGAACTCTGGGCCTGCAGCGACACCGGGAGCTCCAGTTCCTGGAGGGTGTGAAGCAGGTTCTTGAAGGCCAGTCGGCATGCCTGGATGACCCCAGGCTGCGGTGAGGGCCTGCCCAGGATGATCAGCTGGTCTTCCCAGATCTGCAGCGTGCGAAGGAAGATGAGTTCCCGGACGGCCTGAGCTCGCTCGTCCGGTGATGCTGTTGCGGTGTCGGCGACTTCGGCGGAACTCATTGCGGCGTTCGCAGGAGAGCCCACAGTCGCCTGCATCGATGTCGCAGCTGCCTTGTCAGGCAGGTTGCTCAGCTCGAAGAACTCGACTTGTTCGGGCACGTATCGGAAGTGCTCGTGCAGGTAGGCCACAGGCGCGCTGCTGATGCCTGCGAACGCGAGATTGCACCGATAGCAGTCGAGCGTGGACAGGTCGGCCCAGGGGGCCTGGGTCCCGGATTTCAGGTGCAGGAGGCCGGGGACCTGACGCGCCAGCAGCCACGGGTCTTCACCCTTGAAGAAGCACTCGGGCTCTGGCGAGTAGCGCCAGGCCACGGCCGTGGACGGGCTGGACCGCCAGTCGGGCGGCAAAGCGTCGACCCACGGAGGAACAGGCTCGGGTGAAGGCAGCGGCGATGCCGTGGCGGCCTCCGGCAGGGGGGCAGCCGGCGCTGACACGGGAGCGCGCGGTGTCGACACGGTGGCGCCCGGCTCCAGCAATGCGCGCAGGCGGCTCGACAGGGCCTGCGACCGAGGGGCGGCTTCGACGGCGATCTGCCCAGTCTTCTCGATCTCATCGACCATCTGAGCGGTGAAATCCATGGCCTCCAGCAACGCATCGGCGATCACGTCGTTGTAGCCCAGTGTGCCGTTGCGCACCCGGTCGAGCAGGTCCTCACCCGCATGCACCACCGTCTCGAGGGCCTTGAACTCGAACAGCCCGCAGTTGCCCTTGAGCGTGTGCACCATCCGGAACAGATCGTTCAATCGCTCCTTGTCGTCAGGGTTCTTTTCAACCTCAAGCAGACGCTGCCCGGCCTGCTCGAGGCAATCGCGTGCTTCAAGGATGAATTGATCCAGCAGTTCGGTCTGGTTCATTGCTTGACTCCTTCGGCGGCCTTCACTGCGGCCTGGGCATCGCCGAGCAGCAGCGATGCAGCGAGCACGAGTTCCTGCGGGCGGGCCGGTTTGACAAGGTAGCAGTTGGCCCCGGCCTCCCAGGCTGCGAAGGTGTCCTGCCGTTGGGCTTCGGTCGAGACCATCATCACGGGCGCCTGATGGGCTGCCGTGTACCGGCGCAGTTCGCGCACGAAGGCGTAACCGTCCATCTTGGGCATGTTGATGTCGACCACGAACAGATCAAAGGGCTGGTCCGCTGGCTGGTTGTGCACCTTCTCCAGGGCTTCCAGTCCGTTGATGGCTTCCTCTGTCTGCCAGCCTGCGTCGCCGAGGATCTTGCGGTGGTACATCCGCACGGTGGCGGCGTCGTCTACAACCAGGATGCGGCTCATCGCTTGTCCTCCAGGGGCTTCTGGTAGACCATGGCATCCGGAAACCGACGCACATGGAAGAGAGATGAGATGCGACTCATCGATTCGGAATGGCCCAGGCAGACGAACCCGCCCGGGCGCAGGGCGTCGTACATGGCCTCGGCCGCCAGTCGTCGCGACAGGTCGTCGAAGTAGATCAGCAGGTTGCGGCAGAAGATCAGGTCGATGTCCCGGAACCGGCGGGTGTCGGCCTGTTCGCTGAGGTTGACGCGCGAGAACTCGACCGCATCGACCAGGTCTCTGCTGATCTGCCAGTCGCCATCGAGGGTCTGCTTGAAATACTTGGCCAGGTAGTTGCGCGGCAGGTTGGCCACGGAGCGTGCCGAGTAGACACCGCGCCGCGCCGAATCCAGTACCGTGGTGTCGATGTCGGACGACAGGATCTCGACCTCGAAGTCGTCGAGCCGCTTCCAGCGCTCGAGCAGGTAGATGGCGATCGAATAGGGCTCTTCGCCGGTGGACGAGGGGATCGACCAGATGCGGATGCGAGAGCCGGGACGTCGTTGGTCGGCCAGCTCGTCCAGCATGTGGTTGACCATGCAGTCGAACTGGTAGGACTCCCGAAAGAAGTAGGTCTCGTTCACCGTCATCAGGTTCACGAGCTGCTGCATTTCCGCGCCATCGGCCTCGAATCGCAGTTTGATGAAGTAGTTCCTGAAGTTGTCCGACCGGGTGGCATCGATGCGTTCGACCAGTCGCTTGTCGACAAAGTAGCGCTTGCTGATGTCGAACTGGATGCCCGTCTTGCGGTAGAAGAACTCTCGGAACTTCTCGAAATCGGCCTCGGTGATCGTGGGCCGCTCCACGGTGGCGGTTTTCATGCGGCCTCGATTCTCTGCACTGCCAGGTCGGCAGCAAACTCGATGAAGGGGTCACCGGTAAAGCGCTGACGAGCGAGCTGTACGGCAGGCAGGGCGTCGGTCGCGCCCACCTCGGCGATCACCTCCAGCGCAGCAGCCACGACGTTCACATGGGCATCATCGTGCAACACCTGGGCCAGCCAGCGGACCAGATTCGGGTGCTTGAGGTCACCCAGCAGGTTGACCGTGAAGATGCGAACGTCTGGATCGGGGTCGGCCAGCAGCGTGTCGATACGGGGCCCAACCGCATCGGGCAGGCCCGCGAGCAGCTCGATGGCGCTGTTGCGAAGGTTGGCGTCTTCGCTGCGAAGCAGCGGCAGCACACCGTCGACCACGGGCGTGCCGCCGATGCAGCCCAGTGTGGTGAAGACCACCTCTCGCACGCTGCCATCCTTTTCGTGAAGCAGGTGCTGGCACAGGGCGGCACAGGCCTGGGGCTGTGCACTCAGGTCCCGGGCTGCCCAACGTCGGATGCTCGGATCCGGGTCCTTGAGTTGCTCGATCAGCCCATCGCTGTCTCGTGCATAGTCCCGTGGTTCGATGCGGCGCAACCCCTGGGGTTCGGTGGCTTTTCTCAATCCCATATGCACCTCCGTGAGCTCAGAGAGCCCAACCTCTCAGCTGCTTGGCAATGTCGTGACAGGGCAGGACCGTGGTGGCCCCGCCCGCATTGATCAGTTCGTTGGGCATGCCGAACACCACCGCCGTGGCCTCCGACTCTGCAATCGTCCGCCCGCCTTGCTGGCGCATGCGGCTCATGGCTCGCGAGCCGTCATTGCCCATGCCGGTCAGCATGACCCCGATCAGCTGACGTGCCGGCACGTGCTTCATGGCCGATTCCACCAGCAACTCGACAGAGGGGTGCCAAGGGTGATCCGGAGATTCCGGCTTCGGCGTGGCGATCAGGCGTCCCAGTCGCTCACTCACCAGCATGTCGGTGCCCCCACGCCCGATGTAGATGTGTCCGGCCTCCAGGGGCGTTGGCGCGGCGACTTCGCGCACCCGCATGTGGCAGAGGCGATCCATGCGTTTGGCAAACGCATCCGTGAAATTGGGCGGCATGTGCTGGGCGACCAGTACTGCAAACGGGTAGTCGGCGGGCAGGTGAGGCAGGATGTCTTCCAGGGTGCGAGGCCCACCGGTCGACACGCCGATGAGCACCAGGGACAGCGACGATGCCGGGCCCGATGCGGGGTTGGAGGCCGGCGCGCTGGGCGTCGGGCGCAAGGCTCGAGCGCGTTCGGGCGAAGCTCGGGGTCGAGGTGCCCCCAATGTGTCTGCCGGCGCCTGGCGTCGCACGCCCAGAGCGGGGCGTGATCGCAGTGCGGCTCTGATCTTGTCGAGCAACTGGGCCTCGATGTCCTCGATGGACAGGGAAATCGTGCCACTGGGCTTCGTGATGAAATCCACTGCGCCGAGCGCCAGGCTCTCCAGCGTGGCCAGCGCACCTTCCTCGGTCAGCGACGACACCATCACGACAGGCGTCGGTCGGGCGGCCATCATCAGCGAAAGGGCCGTCAGCCCGTCCATCTGGGGCATGTTGATGTCCAGGGTCACGGCATCCGGTTTCCAAGCCACGAGCCGTTCGACGCCGTCGCGTCCATTGTTCGCGGTCTGGACCTCATGGCCGGCACCTGTGAGCACGCCGGTCAGCAAGCGCCGCATGAGGGCGGAATCATCGACAACCAGGATCTTGGCCATGGTTGGACCTCCCTTGCGGCGTCAGGCAGCGCGAGCCACCCGGGCTTCACTGCCAGCTTCAGCGTCATCACCCATCATGCCGGCGACGGCGCGCATTTCGCGTCCTTGCAGCAGATGACCCGGGTCGATCAGCATCACCAGGCGCTTGTCGCTGTCCAACTTGGCCACCTGGCCGATGAGCCGGCTTTGCTCCTCCGACATGTCGGGGGCCGGCGCGATCTGCGACTTGGGAATGCGAAGCACCTCGGCCACCGAATCGACGATGAAGCCCGTGCGCACGCCACCCAGCAGGTAGACCATGATGCGCTGCCGATCGTTGCGCTCGATGGCACTCATGCCCAGGCGCGTGCGCTGGTCGATCACGGGCAGCACCGTGCCTCGCAGATTGATGACGCCTTCGACGAAGTGCGGTGTCTTGGGCACGTGGGTCAGGGTTTCGGGCACCCGCACGATTTCCTGGACCGACATGATGGGCACGCCAAATTCTTCGGCACCCAGGCGGAAGATCACCACCTGCAGGTCATCGTCGTTGTCGCGTTCTTCCTGTTCATCCTGATGTTTCATGGCAGTCGACTCCGAATGGGTGCTCCCTTGATGCTGCTGCGTGGCGCCGATGGCATCTCGGATGCCGCTCAGCCCGAGAAGCCGGTCGGTTCCGATGATGGAGACCAGCCGCTTGCCATCCTCGAGCCTGCAGATGGACGTGAACTCCTGCATCGACTGATCGCTGTTGAGGATGCGAGGCATGTCGTCGGCCTGGCTGCGTGGCACGCTGAGCACTTCCTTGACTGCGTCCGTGACCAGACCCACCTGGTGGCCTCCTGGCAGTGCAATCACCACGATGCGGTGCTGCTCGCCCAAGGGCTCGTCCGGCAGGGCAAACAGCCCGCGCAGGCTGACCAGAGGCAGCAGGCGTTGTCTCAGCGAGATCAGCCCGAGCACGTGGTGCGCCACGTTGGGCAGGGCCGTGATGTGCTCAGGGATCTGGACGATCTCCTGCACATCTGCGATGTCGATGGCGTATTCCTGGCCGGCCACTGAGAACGACACGAGCCGCAGCTCATCGGATGTGCTGGCGTCTTCGAGATCGTCACCTCCGTGTGCGTCGCGACCACCACCGTGGACATCGCGAACGCCAGCGTCCTCGGTGTCAGAGAACTGCGATGTCACCAGGCGGTCGAAATCCAGCGTCATCAGCAAGTCGATCCCGCCGTCCTGTCGGGTGCGCTTGATGACTCCGGTCAGGTAGTCGGCCGCCACGATGCTCTGGATGCTGGCCGCCGACTCGATCTCGGCGGACTCGACGCTGATCACACTGGCCACGCGGTCGACCACGAAGCCCAGAGGTTGACCCAGGTTGATGACCAGGGCGCGCGTGGCATCGTCATGATCGCGATCGTCACAGCCGAACAGCCGCCGAAGGTTGATGATGGGCAGCACCCGTCCTCGCAGGTTGGCCAGGCCGTCCAGCGTGGTCGGGGCCAGTGGCAGACGGGCCACGTCGGGGACGCGGATGATTTCCTGAACCGGTGCCATCGGCACGGCAAACAGCTCTCCGGCCACGGCGAACGTCACAAATTGATTGTCCTGACGCTCACCGGGCTCGATTTCACTCAAGGCTTCGCTCATGGCGCAGCTCCTTCCGTCGGTTCATCGAAGGGGCGGGGCATTGGGCCGCCGCCCTCGCGTCAGTTGCTCTGCAATTCGTCGGCGAGCGATGCGATCTCTTCGATGGCCGCAGAGAGCTCTTCGGCACCCTGCGACTGCTGGCGTGCGGCCGCGGCGGCCTGCTCTGCGGCCTTCTCGGCTTGCTGAGCCGCTGACGACACCTGTTCCACGCCGACCTTGATCTGAGCCAGTGCCGCCACGATCTCCTGCGCGGCGTTCATGGCGTCTTCGTTGCCACGGACCACCTGCAGAACATCCGATTCGATCTTGGTCAGGTTGGCGGTGATCGACTTGGCTTTTTCGACTTCGCCGGACGCCGTGCTCATGATCTCGCCCAGGTCGCGTCCCACCAGGGCGATCTGGTCCTGGATGGACTTGACCATGTCCTTGATGCGGTCGGCGTTCTCGGCAGAGTCGTGAGCCAGGTTGCGGATGTCGGTGGCGACGACCACGAAGCCCTTGCCGTACTCGCCAGCCCGCGCGGCTTCGATCGAGCCGTTGACGGCCAGCATGTTGGTCTGGATGGACACCTGGGTGATGGCGTCCACGATCTTGTCGATCTTGCGGCTCACGAGCTCCAGGTCCTTGATCTGGCGCATGCTTTCACGGGTGGTGTCAACCCCCGACGATATGCCTCGGATCAGCGCGTCAATGTTCTTCTTGTTGTCAGCCATCAGGTCCTTGATGGCCAGGGCGCGCTCGTTACCGGTGGCCGCGCGGGTCTCGGCAATCTGTGCGCCACGCTCGATCTGGGTCACGGCCGCAGCCGATTGCGTGGTGGCGGCCGCCTGGCCCTGGGCACCGCGGCGGATCTCGTCGAGTGCCACCATGATCTGCGCTGCCGAACGGGAGATCTCCTGCACGGCCGACGACAGCTCCTCGGCTGAACTGGCCACCTCTTCGGCGCTCTTGGAGATGTCCGTCGAGTTCTTCAGCTCGTCTGACAGCTCCGACAGGCTCTGCGACGTTTGCTCGCATTGCGCCAGGGCCACGGTCTGTTCGGCAACGGTCTTGTTGGCTTCCTCGCAGGCGGACGACTGCTGCGTGGCTGCCGCGGCAATGGCCTCGGCCCCCTTGAGCGCCTGCTGCGCGGCCACGTTGCTCTGTCCTGCGGCCGAGGCAATCTCCGCAGCCCCCGATGCGATGGCCGCCGCATCCGTTCGGATGCGGTCAAGCTGTTCGCTGATCACGCTGCCCTTTTCGACCTCGGATTTCACGACTGCGGCGGAGTCATTGATGCCATCGGCAATGACCTTGACCTCGGACTGGATCTGCCCCACCAGATCCTGAATCTGCTTGGCGCTCTTCTCGGAGGTCTCGGCCAAGGTCCTGACCTCGTCGGCCACGACAGCAAATCCCTTGCCGTGTTTGCCCGCTCGGGCGGCCTCAATGGCGGCATTCAAGGCCAGCAGATTGGTCTGATCGGCAATGCGAGCCACAGCCTTGACGATGTCGCCGATGTTGGCCGCCTGACGTTCCAGTTCGGCCACCATCTTCACGGATTCGGCCTGCCGATCGGCCGCCATCGCCACGTTGCCGATCGTGATGCGGACCTCGTCCCCGATGGTGACCGCCAGGTTGCGCATGCCGTCGGCCATGTGCTGGGCTTGGTTGACGGCAGCCAGTTGGCGCGTGATGGCAAGGGACACCTGGTTCACCGCAGCCAGGGATTCCTGTGCGGCACCCGAGGCCTCTTCGGCGCCCGTGGCAATCTGTGTGGTGGCGCGCTTGAGCTCCTCTGCGGCCGACGCGGCCTCATTGATGCCCGCGGACAACTCGCTGGAGGCCGACGCCACGCGCTCTGCCGCCTGCTGTTGTTTGGCCAGCGTTCTCGCTCGCTTGCGCTGCGCGTCGGCATCGCGCGCGACGGACTTGCTGATGCCGCCCGGAACGGCGTGGAGGGATTGGCTGGACTCTTCGCTGCTGCGCGACTTGCGGACCAGAGACATTGGAGGACTCCTCGGGCATGAACATGAGACTCGAATCCGGGCCGGGGGTACTGCTCGACCCACCTTGCTCCCTTCGACTGAGTTCGTTCTTGCGGTGCGCGAGGCACTCGCCGTGTCACGATGGTCATCATGCGGGTCCCTGCGGGACCTCGGGAAGAGAGTCCCACCATTTCAGCGCAGCCGTCGTGATCTATTGACGGGAAATGCGGGAAGTTCTCGTACCAAACCCGTGTTTCGGGGATGTTTCCGACGCCGTTTTCAGGGCAGGAACAGCTCGAAACGAGCCCCTCCGTCGGGCCGATTGGACAGCCGCACCTGACCGGCCTCGGCGCCCGATCGGTGTGCACGGGCCACCGCCTCGCACAGCGCCGTACCCAGACCTGTCGAGCGGGCTGTGGTGGCGTCTTGGGGCCCCAACCCTGGGCCGTCATCGTCGACCACAAAGCACACGCCACGCCCCTCCGCTCGGGCGTGTAACGAGACGCGAGAACGCGCAAACCGCAATGCGTTGTGGAGCGCCGCATCCAGGGCGAGCCGCACCAGGTGCTCGTCGATGAAACAGAAAGCTGGGGCGTTGCCGTCGTCCAGAACCACCAGTTGGATGCTGGCGCCGGCAGCCGCATCGCGCCAGCGCACGGCATCGCGCCGCAGGTGCTCCAGCACCGCCAGAGGGGATTCATCCTGCAGTCGGGCTTCCAGCGGCCCATCGCGTCCGTACAGGGTCAGGTACTGTACGAAGCGGTTGCGCAGCTCGGCGCAGTGCGCGTGGGCCTGGTGCGCACCGTCCGGCGTTGGCTCGCGCTGCAGGCGCTCGAGCTGCGCCTCCAGGTGGCCCAGTGCGTTCTTGAGGTCATGCACCACCAGCGCCAGAGTGGATCGCTCCATGGGGGCCCCCTCAATGCTGCAGGCTCGGGGCCTCCAACTCACTCAGGGTCTCGCGGAAGTAGCGTTTCATCTGCGTGACCCGGTCGCTGCCGGGCATGAGCTTGTCCAGCCGGTTCAGGTACAGACGCACGCGCTCGACCACCGTGGCGTTGAGTTCTTTCTTGAGCCGCAATGACATGCAGTTGATCTGCGCGGCCTGCAGCAGCACACCGGTGTTTTCTGGGTATTCCTTGACGGCCGCTTCGATGGCGGCAATGGCCTCGTCGATCTTGCTGTCGCGGAACAGCCGTTTGGCGTCCTTCACCTTGTTTTCCAGCCCGGCGGCGGCCGAATCGATCACGCGCTGCACCTTGTCGCCATGGCCGGTGTCCCGCAAGGCCTTGCCGATCATCTGGCGGATCACCGGGTTCTCGTGGTCTGCACTCACCGCGGTTTCCAACAGTTTGAGTCCGGCCTCTTCATTGCCGGTCATCAGCTCGGCCTTGGCCAGGGCCACCGTAGCGAAATCGGCCTTGCCCTTGCGCACCGACTCTCGAGCCCTGGCGATGGTCTTGGCCGCACCTTCGTGGTCGCCGGCCTGGACCTGTGCCTGGGCCTTGATCGCCAGGGAGACGCTGTCAAAGGCCGGGTTGTTGCGGTGGGCGCCAGCACCGTCTGTCAGCAACTTGATGGCCTCGCCGGGATCCTGCAAATCGACCAGGGTCTGGGCCAGCGTCAGCGTGTCCTGGGGCTGGGCGATGACCGAACCCTTGGTGGCCTTGGTGACCTTCACCAGGTTTTCCTTGGCGACGTCGAGATCGCCGTTGCGATAAGCGCATTCACCCACCTGACGGAACCGGCGCGGGGAGGGAATCACCGTGGCCGAATCGCGCAGCACCCACAGGGCGCCCTGCATGTCGCCTTGCGCCTCCAGGGCCTCGGCCATGACGTCATAGGCCGCGACGTTCTTCTCACCATCCTTGGAGCTGATGATGTCCTGCGCCAGCATGCGTGCCTCTTCGAACTGACCGGCAGCCTTATGGGCTCGTGCCAGACCCAGTTGCGCCCAGACCAGCTGCGGGCGCAGGTCCAGGGCCGTGCGGTAGACCCCCTTGGCTTCCTCGTGCTTGCCCAGCTTCAACAGCGACTGGCCCTTGAGTTGCAGGGCCTGCATCGTCCAGCGGCTCTTGGCTGCGACGACTTTGTCGCACTCGGCCACGGCCCCCTGGAAGTCGTCGCGCTCCAGCTTCTGGTTGATCGCCAGCAGGGCCTGGCGCCGGTCCAACAGGTTCTTGAGTCGGTCTTCGATGTCGCTGGCCGTGATGGGCTTGAGCAGGTAGGCGTCGGGGATGTGCTCGGTCGCCGAGGCCACCGAGGCGTAACTGCTCTCGGCCGTGACCATGAAGAACAGGCAGTCCGAGGGCATGAGGTCGTTGTCGCGCAAGAACTCCAGCAGCTGTTGCCCATCGCTCTTGTGGTTGAGGTTGTAGTCGCACAGGATCAGCCCGTAGCGGCGAGACCGCAGCAGTTTGACGGCGTCCTCGGCATTCATCGCCATGTCGACCTTGGTGATGCCCAGCAAGGCGAGTTGGCCGCGCAGCGTGGTCTGCTGGGTGGCCATGTCGTCGATGATGAGCGCGCTGAGGTTCGAGAACGGTGTCTGGATGGGCATGGCGTTTCTCTGCGTATGGGGTCACTGGCCGTCTGTTGCACGGCTGCCGCAGGTCAGCCCGGGACAGGCGCCAACCTTCTCGAAGGGCGTTTCGGCAGGATTTCTCGCCAACTTGAGCGTCTGCTGGATGTTGTGTCGCCATATGGAATGTCGCGCGCTCGGGTCGTGCAAACTGCACGCAGGCGGGAGAAATGCAGGTTTTTTGCCGATCGGCGGGGTGACTCCGATGGGTGCCTTGACGGGCACCTCGCGACCACAGTCGCTCGCCCCCCGGCCGCGCACATCCGCGAAGCGCCAAAAAAACAGCGCCCCAGGGGCGCTGTCCATGCATGATCCGCCGGGGTGGGGGCGTTTGCAGC
>Ga0256347_1000030_pt1 | contig 15627 bp, 8 predicted proteins | sample AtltaT_41_FD_183681 | JGI IMG/M metagenome (GOLD analysis project Ga0256347, IMG submission 183681) | Metatranscriptome of freshwater microbial communities from Altamaha River, Georgia, United States - Atl_Colum_RepB_8d (Metagenome... | ecosystem: Environmental > Aquatic > Freshwater > River...
CAGAGATCGGCTTTTGAGTATAGAACTCTCTAGAATTACTTCACGAAGAGCATCTTTTGTGTCAATGCTGTACCGCTTGTTGTCAATGTATAGTAGTATACACCGTTCGCAAGTCCGAATTCGCTTGGTACAAAATTGAAAGAATGAATACCTGCATCGAAGCTATTTGCTGCAAGTTGAGCAACTTCACGACCGAATACATCGGAAACGCTAAGTGTTACAAATGCTGGCTTTGGCAATTCAAAACGAATTGCTGTTGAGCTTGCGAATGGATTAGGTTCATTATTGTACAATTTAAGACCTTCAGCAATGATTGTTTCATCAACACTTGTTGTAAGTGTGACTTTAACATCAATTTCAGCAGATTTAGTTGTACCACAGCTATTTGTCACTTCGCAGTGATATTTACCTGCATCTGCATTTGTCACATTGAATTTGATGTATTCTCTGTTTGTTGCATTTGGATCGGTAAGAGCAGTACCATTCAAGAACCACTTGTAAGAAGTTGCACCATCTTCATTGGCATTTACTGACAATGAAAGTTTAGCACCTGCTTTGATTGTCTCTGCAGGAGTTGGCAATGTTACAGTTGGCTTTGTTGAATACACAATATTAGCTGAAGCAGAAACTGAACCACAAGCACCTGTTGCCACTACAGTGTATTGACCTGCTGAAGCTGCATCCATACTTGCGATTTCATAGCTAGCTGCTGTAGCACCTGCAATATCTTGTCCGTCTTTCTTCCATTGATATGTCATAGTGCCACCACCGGTAGCAGTAACTGTCAATGTTTCTTTTGCACCTTCGCAAACTTTCTTGCTTTCAGGACCTGCACTGATAACAGTTGCAGCATAAAGATTCAAAGCAACATTTGTTGAAGCTGAGATATTAACAGCTGTTGGAGCAACTGCCATTGCTTTATACTGACCTGCATCTGAAGCTTGTGCATTTTTGATTGTCAATGCATTTGTGTGTGCGCCAGAATATTTAGGACCATCGAACAATTGAACATCGCCTTTGAACCAGTGATATTCAATATTCAAACCAGGGACTGATGCTGTTGCATTTACTTCCAATTTCGCATCGCTAGTTTGGCAAGCATCTACTGTACCTGCAACTGCATTGATGCTAACTGTACCAAGTGTCAAAGTAAATGTTTGTGATGTTGCTTCACCGCATGAACCTATAACTTTTACGCTATAGTTACCTGCATCTGTACCTGTAACATTCTTGATGCTAAGTACTGGTGTTGTTGCTCCACCATAACGACCATTGTCAGTGATGATAGAACCATTCTTTGACCACTCATAACGAACAGGAGAAATACCGAAGCTACCTGTTGCTTCTGCAGCTGCTACTTCAAACTTTGCAGTTGAACCGGCTGATACTACTTGACTTACAGGCTCTTTGTCGATTTGTGTACCTTTCGCAACATACACGATTGCTTCTTGTGTGTAAACTGTATTGTCTGTTGAAGAAGCACCACATGATGTAGTGATTTTACATACATAGCGGCCTGATGCAGAGAAATCTACATTGCGAACTGTCAATACATAATTGTTAACGCCTTCAACTGAAGATGCAAATGGATAGATAGTATTTGCTTGAAGCTTTTCACCATCTTTAAACCACTCATAGGCAATAGAAGAACCACGCTTAGTTGTGAAGTTCAATACAAAGTCGCTTCCTTTACATACAACTTGTGAGATTGGTTGTCTGCCGATTTCTGTTGGTTGATTAACGCCAACTTGACGTGCATAAGTAGAAGTAGTCAAATCTGTACCATTGGCTTCTCTTGCACCATCATTCAATGATGCAACCAATGAGTAGGTACCTGCATCATATTCATCTGTATTATTGATCGTCAAGATTGGACTTGTTACACCACTGAACTTTGTACCATTTGCAAGTGCTCTAGATGTAGTAGATGCCCATTGATATGTAACAACATTTGTACCAGCTAAGAATGGATCAGTCAATGGCAATACAAACTGATATGGTTTCATTGATGACACAGCTGGGCCTGAGTTTAATACTGTTGTTGTTTTCACACAAGTACTGTCTAATGTAGTACCACTGAATGCTACAACTGGAACCAATTCATGTGCACCCATCATTGGTGGATTTCTACGGAGTGTACCATCTATATCAACATTGGTATTACCGCCATTGATATTATTGATGCTTTGATCACCACGGAGATATCTGTTTACATCACCAATATACATATCGAATGGTGCTGGCAAGAATGTAGGTGCGCTATAACGGTATGAAAGGTAGGAGTTATAGTCTTTACCTGTTCCTGCATACCAGTAATATGGGGCAGTTCTAGCTGAAAGATAGAATCCAACATTAGATCCTGTAAATCCACTTGTATTGCTACATGTTGAATTACGGATATTATTGAAGTCTGAAACAGCTGCAGGACTTCCTGAAGTAATGGAATATGCATATCCATTATTTGTGTTGTTAATGATATTATTAACAACGCGTGTGCTTGTTGTATTTGCATTCACCAAATTCAATGCTGCTGCAAGTGTAGTAACCGGTGCATTCACAATGAATGTGTTGAAGAAAATATTTGTATTCAAGAAGTTTTGAGCAGTCAACGCAAATGTGGTATTAGAAATACCATTACCTACTTTAATCATATTATTAAAGATTTCAGCAGGAGATGTTGCATTAAAGTTTTGAGCAAAACGGAAACCAGTACCGAATCTGGTGAAATTGATTTTGTTTGCTGAGAACTTACCACCATTTCTATTGTATTCAACATCCAAGCCTGTAACTGCAGAAGGATTAGCTGACAATGTAGTCATAGTATTACGCATAAATTCAGCATTCTGAAGATTGCGCATAAATACACCACGTGTATAGAAATTAGCAAATGAATTACCTGTCATCAATGTATTTGATGAACCGATAGCACCAAAGCCACCATCCAACCAAATATGTGCGTCACCATTATTGAAACGGTTATTTGTGAATACAAGACCGTCTGTGATATTACCAGCATCACTCATGACCAAATAGTTATCTGGACCCATCAATGTTGTGTTTACACCATTGAATGTACAATTTGTGAAAACTAGATCACGAGTAAAGGTTGAAATACCTTGATTTGCCAACCAGAAGAAACGTGTAACCAATGCACTACCATCAGCTTGGAATGTAATACCATCAAATGTGGTATATGCATTTCCAAGAACGCGGAACATGTAGTTTGTAGCTCCTGGTCCATTATTTGGAGCAACGAATACAGGATCGCCTGTCATTGCAGGGTCTTTTCTAAACACTACACGCTTAGTTGGTGATGCACCTGGAACACCTTGTGTCTGTGCTGTAACTTGACCGATTTGGCCTTGAGTACTGGTATATGCGCCTGGACGTACATTGAATGTAACAGGTCCAAGGATACCACCATAAGTCAATGCAATTGCAACTTGATTTGGATTGGTAAACCAATTTGTTGGAGTTGGAGTACCGCCTACCCAATATTCACCACCATTCAAAGCAGGTCCGATGAAAGCGTCAAGTATATTATTATTAACATTATTATCACCTGTTGCAAAGGTTGACTTTACTGATGTCGGTGGAATGCTAACTTGAATACGATATGGTGTCAATGGATTGGTAACATCAAGATTTGATACCAATGGAATTGCTACTGAGTTATCACCTGCAAGAGGTGTATTGTATGTAGCTGTTACCGGAGGAACAACATTTGATCCATCGGAAACGCGTGTTACAGAAGCTGAATATTGACATTCAGTCATGGTAACTGCACCGATATTTGTAAGTGTAAAGCCTACATTATAGTTACCGGGTGCAACTGGAGAAGCAACACCTGATCCATCACCAGGATTGGTTACGGAAACAGAAGTTGGTGATGCATCAGCAAGAGGTGGAAGAATTGTGATATCATAATCTTCAACTTCACCCATGTTTGAAGCACAAGCATCCCAAACATATTGATAGTAGTTTGTACCAATACGCATACGGTTCTTACCGGGGGTTACGCTTGCTGGAATTGTGATTGTCGCAGTGTATGTTGCAGGACTGAGTGAACTCGGGCCTGTCATAAATAATTCTCCACCTGAAGCAGCTGGATTATTATTAAACACACCATCACGATTGATGTCAATCCACATTCTCATACCACCACCACCATTATATGTGGCAGGCCATGCTGGATCTTGGAATTGCGTTTTGATTGTCACTTGTGTCGGAGATCCGGACAACATAGTAAACTGTACACCTGGGAAATAGATGTAAAAGTTATTACATGCAGGTGTTGGATTAGAAACACTACCTACAGAAACGTCTGTGATCCAGCTCACATAAGGATATCCAGCATCATTACATGGATGTCCCCACCAACCTGGAGTACAATATGTCTGTGCTTTGGCTGTTTGGGTGGAAATCATCCCGCCAATCGAAGACATTATTGTCAGCGCTACCAGAAAAAGTCTCACAACTTTTAACATAGTAAACCTCGTTAAGGATAAAATAAAATTACTATAAATAATATAAGTGTAATCAAATCAAGTGCTTATAGAACTCTTATGAAATGGGTAAAGACTCCCATTCCAATATAAGGTGCTATATCGAAATACAATATACAAAACTCATGTACAATTCAAAGCTATCAAAAAAAAATAATGTGGATTACTTATTCTTTTGCATCTGCATCATTGGTACTTGTTGCGCAGAACCGGATATTTCAAAGTGCATAGAATCTAATATTCCTGCTTTTACCATCGAGTCCTTACACGCATTCTTCAGTCGGTATAATTCACGAGTATGATCATTCAAATGCAGTGCAAATGTCTCCATTGGTTGCTTATTCTTGACAATCTCCTCACGAACATCGATCATAGCCAATCGAAAGGAATTGCTTAATACGGAATCACATAATACAATCTTCTCATGGTCATTTTTGGCATTTTCTATGCATTCACACCATTGCTTGGCATAATCATCTGGTATTTTCATTGAAGTACATCCAACAATCAATAGCATTGGAATCAATAACAAATTTTTCATGTGGCGACTATACGGAATTACAATATATGGCTAAAAAAGATTGAATATACCATTACTTGGTGGACTTGATAATCGTACGTGTTTTTCCGAGACTATCAAATAATGTTATCTTGGAAATTGTCGGATTTGTCTGCAGAACATGGACTCCTTGGCTTAAGTGACCGGATCCATTATAAAATTCATGGCGACGTTTTTTTCCATTCTTATACTCTATAATGGCATGCGTGCACATTTCAGATTGCTTGACTTGAAGCAGACTTATCTTTGCATCCAATGTTTTTTCAAAGATCTGTAAAGTACCTTTATTGGCTGAAGACAATAATAACAATGAATGTTTGCCTGCTCTTGGCATCATAATCAATGCCCTTCCTTCACCCGGCACATAGAAACCGCTCTCTTTTACTGTCATATCAGAGAACCCGAATTTACCATCACCTTTCAAGATCATGCCTATTCCGGCATCATATCGCCACATATCGCGATCCGGACCATAAAAGTTTCCGGTATGAATCAAATCAAGATTTCCATCATTGTCAATATCATCTGCAATCATTCCATATATCGGAGAAATTTGTGAGATGGTTGGCAATCTCTTTGTTATGAAAGAACCCTTCCCATCATTGATGAGCATCAGACTATTCATTTCATATACATAACGACTGCCGCCGGAATGTAAATTCGAATCTCCACCGACAATATCTGCGAGCTTTGCATCAGCAAAACTTTTGGCAAATAAGTACTTATACCGCAATGTAGGTATCTGATTAATCAATGATGCCGTCAGACGTGCAGGATAGAGTACAGAATCTTGATATCGTCCATGTAAAAAATCTACAGATCCATTTTCATCGTAATCTTTATAATGCAATTCCAAAGGAAACTCTTTCGTTGCATGATAACGGGTATTGGTTCCAAGATTTCCTACCACATAATCCATGTCACCATCATTATCAAAATCACCACCAATGATACTGCGCCAATGACCATTCGTGCTATCCAGTCCTGACTCTTTACCAACTTCCGAGAATGTGCCTGAATTATTCCTCCAGACTTTTATTCCCATCCAGTCGCCAACTGCGATGATGTCCAAATCATTATCATTGTCATAATCAGTCCAAATGGCTGATTTGATCATTCCTGATTGCAATAGACCATTCGCCAAGTATTCTGTCACATCAGTAAAATGTCCTTCTGTATTGAGGAGTAAATAACTTCTGGGTTCTTTTTCAAAATGTCCCGGGATATTACTGCCTCCAACAAAGAGATCATAATCTCCATCTTTGTCAAAATCAGCTGATTTTACAGCAGCGGTACTTTCCAGATTAGCAGGACTTGGTAAAATTTGCTGACTTTTCACCAGTGAATTTCCCTTTTCGTTAAAATATAACCGATCCATTAAAGTTAGGGAACTATTATTTACTTCATTACTCCCGCTGGATACATAAAGCTCTGGAAAACCATCCTGATTTGCATCAAAAAATAAACACCCCGTGTCTTCTGAGGCAGCATCTTCATCAAAGACGGCATTCCCCAGGGTTTTAAAATGTCCTGAAGTATGTTGAATCCATAACCTGCCGGCCTGACCTTGTGCGCCACCAATATAAAAATCATCTAATCCATCCTTGTTGAAATCTCCCGAACAGGTGCAGGGGCCTTCATTGGAAATCATAATGTATCGAAGTCTTTCTTTGTCAAAATCGACATAATTGCTTTCCAAATGTTTAAATTTAAAACCTCCGGGTAAAGGTTCTGGTTTAAACAAAGGATTAATTAAATGGGCAGATGTATAAATATCCCTGGTATTAGGGTGTGTCGCATTTTGTTGGAATAAGGCCATAATGTTATCTGCCTTCAGCTGATATATTTTTGTAAGGGTTTGATTTGGCCATTCTACAATGAGTGAATCAATAATAGAGTCTAAACCCAGACCAAAGTTAAGTCTGTAATCTACAGAGGACATGAAACCCCGCATTGGAGCCAGTTCCTGGTAATAGATTTTATTTTTTACAAAAATACTAACCTTGCTTCCAAGAGCAAAAGTATTATTGCCCTCACCAACCAGATCCAAACTCAGGAAATGATGATTTTTGAAAATCAGATTGCTTTTATTTTCATAGATAAATGCCGGCATATTGACATTATTGATAACGAGATCCAGGTCGCCGTCGTTATCTAAATCACCATAGGCCGAGCCGTTTGAATGAGATGGTTGGTTCAGTCCCCAATCGGCCGATTTATTTTGAAATTTAAATGCGCCTTCATTTCTAAAAGAAAAATTAGATACTTTATTAGAAGGTATGGAATCAATAAGTTGTTTTATAACTTGCTTTTTTTTGCATGATAAGCTGCCTTACAAGATCAGGATTACCCATGAAATTGATATAATCCTGGTCCAAAAGATCTTTATAAATGCCATTGGCGACAAAAATATCTTTTAAACCATCCTGATCCATGTCAAAAATGAGCGCACCCCAACTCCAGTCAGAAGCATGGACACCTGAGAACCGGGCTATTTCAGAAAAGGAAATGGCTCCATTTGAATTGGGTCCATTGTTTAATTGTAAGGTATTTCTGCTGAATTGATGATAATATCCCTGTGAAAGATTTGTCTGATATTTATCCCATTTTTCAAATTGAGCTGTCGTCTTTAGTCGATCATCAGTTTCAGGCAACATTTCAGTAACAAAAATTTCAGGTAGCGCATCATTATTGATATCAGCCAGGTCAGCACCCATGGAACCCATACTTATTTCCTTTAGGTAGGCTTCCATTTTTTCTGAGAAAGTTCCATTTTTATTGTTGATATAGATATAGTCTTTCTCAAAAAAGTCATTGGATACATAAATATCCTGCCATCCATCCTTATTTATGTCACCAATTGTAACACCTAAGCCAAATCCAATGGCACTTGAATATATGCCTGACTGAAGGGTTACATCAGAAAAAAAGGAACCATCATTTCTATATAATTTATTACCACCCTCAGGATCAGGAATTTTTCTTTGGTCTTTTCTTAAATCATAACCACCTATCGATCTTAAGCTATTATTGAGCAAATACAGATCTAAATCGCCGTCCTTATCAAAGTCAAAGAAGGCAGCGTGTGTAGAAAGACCCTGATCATCAAGTTGATACGCTTTTGCCATTTCTGTGAAGGTAGGAATTTCACCAACCCCGTTTCCATCATTGATAAAAAGCTCATTGTGTCTGTTGACACCTCCCGGAGGCCCGGATTTACAAATATAAATATCCAGCCAGCCATCTGCATTGATATCAACTATACTTACCCCTGTAGTCCAAACCCCCTTACTTCCAATACCCGCCTGTACAGAGACATCTTTAAATTTAAAATCACCTTTATTCAGATAAAGTTTATTGGCCACCAGATTACCTGAAAAAAAAATATCAAGCAGGCCATCTTTATCAAAATCACCCAAACCAACGCCACCACCATTGTAAAAATTACGAAAAGTATAAGGATTAAGTTTTTCAGAATAACTAAGTTCATTTATAAAATCGATTCCCGTATCTTTTGCCTCATGCAAAAGAAATAACTTATTTGATTCTGCTTTTTTTGTGTTTGTGCATGCAAATCCTGCTAAAAGCAGCAACATAAAAAGAGGATAGTGCTTTATTAATTTTCCAAAGTGTGTATTCATATAGTAAATGAATGAAAAAAAGAAACTCCCGGAGGAATTCTTCGAGAGTTTCTTTTTAAAAAATCAAAGGAATATTAATACCCAGGATTCTGCTTCAATTTAGCATTTGAGTTCAACTGAGGCTTTGGAATCGGGAAAATTATCTGATGTGATTTAGCAGCTGTGGATGGTTTTTCCCACCATGCAGCCGACCATTTACCAAAACGAATCTGGTCTTGACGACGAGTCATTTCTGCAAACATTTCACGTCCTCTTTCCTCATAGATTTGATCTAACGTTAATGATGAGAAGGCATCTACACCAGCACGCTTACGTATTTGATTTACAAGTACGAGCGCTTTTGCTGTATTACCTCTTCTGAATTCAGCTTCAGCCAGTGTAAGGATGATATCACCTAAACGGAAGATAACGAAGTCGTTACTCATATTGGGGGTACCACCAATTTCGTATTCATATTTTCCGATACGTGCGCCACCTTGTCTCCATGCATTTGGGAAAATCTGGTTCATTTGTGGTGTAAAATTCAAAGGAGCGCCATCCGGGTCACCTGCATCAACACCAGGGTCAACGGCACGGGTTCCATCAGGTTTAAACTGAGGACCAACTACAAAATTCGATAAACGCTTGTCCACAGTACCTGTTGATGGTGCAGTTGCCAGGCCTTTCCAGACATTGCCTTGAGGACCAGGGTTCTTAGCTGGATCGATGTAAGAATTGTAAAATTCTTCTACTACAGAGTAGCCATTCCATGGTTGGTCAGTTAGACTGTAAACACCCTGGCTGGCATAGTGAAGCGTCATCATTGGCCAGTTAAATCCACCAGCAAACACTTTATCATAGGCATAAACCATGATATTTTCTGAAGACCCAGCATTACGGATAGAGAAGTTTTCAGCATAAACAGATTGAAGGCTAAATGGACCTTTGTCTATGATTTCCTGAGCATCAGCAGCAGCTTCAGCCCATTTTGCCTGATTGATATAAACTTGTGAGTTCAAGTATAATTTAGAACGAATAGCTAAGGCAGCCCATTTAGTCATACGACCATAAGTCTTCGAGTCTTTTGAAGTCGGAAGTACAGGGATAACTGCATTCAATTCAGAGAGGATAAAGTTATAAACTTCTGCACGTGTAGCATTTGCAGGCGCTTCTTTAGCTGTAAAATCTACTACTAATGGAACATTACCAAATGCATCCATAGCCCAGTAGTACCATAAAGCACGCACAGCACGTAATTCAGCAATAAAGACTTTTGATTCTGGCGTACCTAATTTCTCAAAAGAGAAAATCAGACGGTTTGCGGTATTGATACCACCATACAGAAAGCCCCAGGTATTATTGAAGAAATCATTATCCGAGGTAAAGTTATGCTGGTGCAGGTTAATAAGAATACCACCGTCATACCAGTCACCACCTTTTGTTGTAATAACTAATTCGTCGGAAGAAATCTCATTCATTGACCATAAGTTACCATGGTTACCTAAACCTCCAAACGAAGCATAAGCTTGTCCCAGGGCAGCAATGAACTCTTCATCTGTTTTAAAGAAATTATCCGCAGTAATATCGCTGTACAATTCCTCTTCCAGGTTTGTACATGATTGGATAGATAGTGTCAACACAAATCCAACCAATAAAATGCGTTTAAAAAATAAATTTTGCATTGTTTGATTTTTTTGATTTTTAGAAACCTAAGTTGGCACCTAATGTGAAAATACGAGTAGTGAAGTAGGTTGATCTCCTTTCAATACCTGGTGATAATGGGTCACCATTTTCAGAATCTGTATATCTTACTTCTGGATCAATACCGGTGTAACCAGTAATAATGAATGGATTTTGAGCAGACAAATAGAAACGTAAGCTTCTGATTCCTGATCCTGCCTTAACATTCATTTTATAACCGATAGTGGCATTATCCAATTTTAAGAAATCACCTTTTTCTACATGCGTGCTGTTAACCTGAGCTTTAGTAACTTTCTGGTCTAAATACTTAGTGTTAACAATATTATAATTATTAACGGTAGTTGTTTCTAAATTTTCATAGAAACCACGGTAGCTATTCCATAATTCATGTCCAAATGCGCCTCTGAAGAATAGGTTAACATCCCAGTTTCCAAAAGTGAAGGAGTTATTGATACCTGCTGTTAAAGTAGGTAATCCTTGTCCTACTACGGTTCTGTCATCGTCGCAATCACAGAATTTACCATCGCCGTTTAAATCTTTAAATTGAGGTGTTCCGTTTGCATTTACACCAATCTGAACAGGACCCCATAATTGACCTAACTCTTCTCCTTCTTTTACACGAATCAGGTTTGTATTATTCTGACCAGGTGAACCCATTCCGGCACGGAAAAGTACACCTCCATTACCAAAACTTAAATCACCTGAGGTCAAACTTTCCACCGTAGTTTTGAAGGTAGCCAGGTTGATACCTGCAGTCCAGCTGAATTTTTCTTTACTAACAACATTGTAATTCAAAGCGGCTTCTAATCCTGAATTGGATAATTCACCAATATTTACCAGTGTCTGACCAAAGAGGTTTGGTGGAACCGGTACATCAACCAATAGAATTAAATCTTTGGTCGTTCTTGAGTAATAATCGATAGTACCTGTCAAACGATTGTCTAACATGGCAAAATCAAGACCGAAGTCAATTTCATTTTTAGTTTCCCAGGCAAGATCAGGATTTGCATTGGAAACAGGACCGTAAGTAGGAACATAAGCTCCGTCTATAAAGAAATTGCCCTGACGGCCAAATCTTTGAAGAGAAGCATAAGAACTATTTGGCTGGTTACCTGTAATACCCCAGCTACCACGTAGTTTTAAACTGTTTACACCAGGTAGTTCAAACAAGTTTGATAAAGTTACACCTGCACTTACCGCTGGGAAAAGACCCCATTTGTTGTTTGCTCCAAAACGTGAAGATCCTTCGTAACGTGCACTTGCAGACAAGTAATAAGTGCCATCTACATTAATATTTGCACGACCAAAGAACGCAACTAATCTGTTTGAATTTTTGTAACTGCCAACAGAACCCAGACCATTTGCAAAATCAAGCGCAGCGCCCATGTTATTATAGGTGAAGGCATCTGTCAAGAAATTACCTCCCTGCATATAACTGCCTTCAAATACGAAATCCTGGTATGAGTAACCACCAAGTAAAGTAAGGTTAGAAGAAGCACCAATTGATTTATTATAATTTACAGTTGCTTCCAATAACTCATTATAACGCTCGTTTGTCTGCTTTGTAGCTAAACCTTTTCTACCAAATCCTCCACCAAATTTTGAGTTCTTTGGTGAGTAATCAGCTCTGAAATCAGATTCCCACTGGCTTGAGTAGAAAACACCAACGCGTAAGTCATCACTAAGGCTATAATCACCACGAATACTGGTAAGTAAACGGGTATCTTTACCATCATGAATGTTTTGTTCTGCAATCGCTAAAGGGTTGAAGAAATCAAAAATATCACGTTGAGCATATCCGCCAAATCTTCCACCAGCTGTTGCTGAAGTAGTGGTGTTGTCATAAACAGGCATTGTCGGATTGGCAATCACTGCATATCTGAATGAGTTAGCGTCACCATAAGTTGCTTCTCTGGTTGTAGAAGAAACATTCACAGTGAAGGTTGCCTTATCATTAAAGGCAAGTTGAGTAAGGTTTATTCTACCATTTAATTGATTGAACCCTGAATTAATACCAATACCATTCGCGTCACGTAAATTCAAAGAAGTACGGAAAGTAGTGTTATTCACGCCACCACCTAAAGAAAGGTTATGAACCTGAGAATAGCTGGTGTTGGTCACTAAGTCAAGCCAGTCAGTTGAAGCACCTAAGTTAGGTGCACCAGGTACTTTACGGAACTCATCTGCAGTCATCACAGGAATTCTTCTTGCCAGACTTTCCATAGCTACAGAACCATTATAATCAGCAGAAACTCTGCCTGATTTTCCTGTCTTTGTAGTGATAAGAATTACACCACTGGAACCACGAGTACCATAAATAGCTGCTGCAGAACCGTCTTTCAATACATCGATAGATGCAATGTCATTAGGGTCAACAGTGCTTAATGAACCACCAATCACCCCGTCAATAACTACCAGTGGCTCTGCGTTTGCACCAACGGTAGATACACCTCTCAAACGTATCTGGAAACCTCCATTTGGGTCACCACCAGGGCGTACCACACTCAAACCTGCCACTTTACCCTGAAGTAACTGTGCCGGATCATTGACGGTACCTCTGTTGAAATCTTCCGCTTTCAAGCTGGTTACCGCACTGGTAATCTCCTTTTTCTTTTGAGTACCATAACCAACTACCACTACTTCACTCAGGGCTTGTTGTTCAAAAGCCAGGCTTACATTAATAGTAGTACTGTTACCCACCGCTACATTCTGAGTAGCATAACCTGTAAAAGAAAAGGAAAGTGTCGCATTGGCTCCAACGGTAATTGTGTAACTACCGTCTAAGTCTGTAACAGTTCCATTGGAGGTACCAACTTCAACGACATTCACGCCGATGAGTCCCTCTCCATTTCCTGCATCAATCACCTTTCCACTGATTTTGGTTCCCTGTGCACTAGCCATTCCAATCGCTAATACCGTAAGACACAAAACCGAGAAAACATGTTTCAGAAATCGTTGTCTCATAAAATCTGGTTTAAAAAAATGCTTAATAAATGTTTAGTCTTAATAAATAGTTTAAAGTTTACGCTGCAATTAGATTTTTCTTTGTAAAGAACTGTTTTGCGATGCAGTTGTTTAAACATTGAAATTTCTTTTTGCGGTCAAAAATAGATAATTAATCTATATTTTATTATCTTCTTATAAAATATTAACCGTTTCGAATTTAAATTTCCCTTTTTATATTCTGTTTAACGAAAGGTCAGTTTGTTTCGCTGCTTTTCGGTTCAGATTTACAGGGATTTCACAGGTATTTAAAGAGATACAAATTGCTTTAATGCTTCATTTTCCTTTTGGTGCATTGCCTCTTTTTCAGCTTTAGTTTTATCGGTAAATCCACATAGATGTAATATACCATGTATGATGACACGCAAGAGTTCTTCTTCAAAACTCACCTTGTAAATTAGCGCATTATCTTGCACCCGCTCTATGCTGATGTATATGTCTCCTTCAATTTGAGGTGGAGATGCATAAGGAAAGGTAATAATATCTGTTAAGGTGTCATGATTTAAATAACTGACATTTAACTGATGCAGATAATGATCACTGCAAAAAATAATATTAACAACATTTAATTTACAGGAATAAGACTGTATGACTGATTTAATCCATAACTCAATACTATGGGCGTCATGGAGTTCAAAGTTTACTTCTTCGATATGAAAAGATATGGGCGATGTTTCATTTTCGTCATCCCATGCAGAGATGAAATTTGCTTCACTCATATTTTAAAGTGCATCTCAACGGTGCGACCATTATCTTTATATTGTAGCTGATCGCATAATCTTTGCATTAAAAATACACCTCTGCCGCCGCATTTACAGAGGTTTTCATCGCAGGTTGGATCGGGTACAGCGGAAGGGTCGAATCCGCAACCCTGGTCTGAAACCAGAATCGCTATGGTATCGGACTTCTTTTGCCACTTTATCTTGACTACTTTATTTTCATCATAGTGATTTCCATGAGAAATAGCGTTTGTTACTGCTTCAGTCAATGATATCAACATATTGCCATGAACTTCTTGGCTTATTTTGTATTGGTGCACTACATCTTGTACTAAAGTATCCAGCACATTGATGCTCCTTAAATTAGAGGGAAGTTTAAGCATGATACACTACAATTAGGTTCCAAAATAATCAGACGATGTGTTATCGTCTAACCAGGTAAAGTAGTGTTCATGGGATTATGTCTGCAAAAGTATATCTGAAATACGAGAAAGTCAATTTTCAGATATACTTTTTTGACAAATCTAATTTAATTTTTTGATTTATAGGACTTTAGATAATTTTCAACCAGGTTTTTATAGTAGGGTTTCAAGGTTGGGGAAACCGTTTGATAGCTTTGTATTTCGGCTTTTCTCTGGCGAATATATTCTTCTAAAGCTGGAGGCATGGGGGTTGGCGTATTTTTGGCTATTTCCGCTTTCCTTTTTTGATCCTGATCCTGTTGTCTTTCTGCTTTTTCAAATTCAAGCATTCTGGTTAATATCTGTTGCTGGCGCTTTAATAGTTCTCCGCTCAGGCGTTTATTCACCAGGTCGATTTCCGTTTTGTTCATCTCTTCCACCATTTCCTGGATCTCTTTGTTACCTCCTTTTCCCTGTTGCTGTAATTTTCGCTGTTTTGCCTCCATTGCCTTCCTTAAGGCGGCTTGTTTTGCAGCCATTTCCGCAAATTCTTTTGCACTGGGACTTTTCCCTTCCTTTTGTTTCCCTTTCATTTGTTCATTTAACTTCTCCTGCCCTTCTGATAATTGATCTTTAGGTTCTCCCTGTCCGGGACTGTTAGGATCGGCGCACATTTGCTGTCCTTTCATTTTTGAGGCCATCTGTTGTTGTAACTGAGATAAACTTTCACTGAGCATTAAGGCCAGATCATTCAGGCTTTTCATTGCCCGTTGCTGAAAATCTGCAGCAGTTGTTTTTTTTCTTTCTTCCAGCTGAACTATAGATTCCTTATATGATCTGTTAATATCCATTACCTTATCAGTGACAAAACTTTCAAGTTGCACCATTCTTTTAGCTAATGCCTGTAGGGTATCTTCGGCAATTTTGAAATCGTCTTTTAGTTTGTATTGTTTTTGGGTAAGACTGACAAATTTTGGTGTTGAAGGGTCTGTTTTATTAAAATCGGCAATTAAATCTTCCTGGCTAAATGATAAGGAAACCAGATTTTCAAGTAACTGGCGCAAGGTTTTCATATCCATTTGCATTTGCTGCATTTGACCTGCCTGCATCTGATTTTGC
>Ga0256347_1000039_pt1 | contig 14729 bp, 14 predicted proteins | sample AtltaT_41_FD_183681 | JGI IMG/M metagenome (GOLD analysis project Ga0256347, IMG submission 183681) | Metatranscriptome of freshwater microbial communities from Altamaha River, Georgia, United States - Atl_Colum_RepB_8d (Metagenome... | ecosystem: Environmental > Aquatic > Freshwater > River...
CACACAATGCCTTGGCCCGGATTTCGTCGTAGAGCCGCTCGCGGCGCAAGGCGGTGAGTTTTTTGGAATCGGCCAGACCGGCGATCGGGCGCTCGTCATCCAAAATCACCGCCGCCGCCACCACCGGACCGGCGAGCGGACCGCGCCCGGCCTCGTCCATCCCGGCGACCAAGCCCGGTGCGTGCCACAGGAGGGGGGCTTGTTCAGCGCGCAAGAACTTCTTCGATCGCATGGACACACAGCTCCGGGGTATCAAGTTGCAATGTCTGGCGTTGCGCCGCCAACTGGTGTTGCACGCGTTGCATGCGGGCCGGGTCATCCAACCAGGCCAGCACATCGTGCGCCAACTGCTTCGGATGGGCTGCCTCCTGCAAGCGCTCGGGCACCAGAAATTCGCCTGCCAAAATATTGGGCAAGCCCACCCAGGGCTGCAAGCGTTTGCGTTGCATGATCCACCAACTCAGCGGATGCATGTGATAGGCAATGACCATGGGGCGCGCGAACAAGGCGGCCTCCAGCGTGGCCGTGCCGCTGGCGATCAAGGTCACGTCGCAGGCGGCCAGCGCCAAATGCGATTGGCCTTGCAAGATTTGCAAGCCCGGGAGCCCTCCCGCTTGCGCGATGGCGGCCTCAATGGCGGGGCGCAAACTGGGAATGGCCGGCAGCACGCAGCGCAGCCCGGGCCGCTCGGCCGCGACGAGTTGCGCGGCCTGCACAAAGCGCTGGGCCAGATGCGCAATCTCACTTGCGCGGCTGCCGGGGAGCAAAGCCAACACGGTGTCCGAGGCGGAAAGTCCCAAGGCCGCGCGCGCCGCCTCGCGGCTCGGCGCCCGCGCGATCACCTGGGCCAAGGGATGGCCCACAAAAGTCGCCGCCACCCCCGCCGCGCGCAGCAACTCAGGCTCAAAGGGAAAGAGGCAGAGCACGTGATCGACACTGGCGCGCAAGCGATGCACGCGGTGGGCGCGCCAAGCCCAGATGGAGGGGCAGACAAACTGCACGCAAGGAATGCCTTGCGCTTTCAAATCGCGCGCCAAATCCAAATTGAAATCGGGGGCGTCCACGCCCACAAAAAGACGCGGTGGCTGGGCTAAGAGACGGGTGCGGAGTTGACGTCGGATGCCCACAATCTCGCGGTAGTGGCGCAGGACTTCGATATAGCCCCGAACCGCCAGCTTCTCGTGCGGCCACCAGGCGTCAAAGCCCTGCTCTTGCATCTTGGGCCCGCCGATGCCAAAGGCCTGCGCGTCGGGCCAGCGCGCGCGCACCCCTTCGAGCAACAACCCCGCGAGCAGATCACCCGAGGTCTCGCCCGCCACCATGGCCAGCGAGAGTGGCGCGCTCGAAATGGCGGGGGCATGGCCCTGCATGCGAGCCCTCAGCGCACGATACCGCGGTCACTGGCGGTGGATTGCAGAAATTCCAGCATCATCGCCACGTCGGGCGCGGACTCGGGCATGCGCTCGCGCAAAGCCTCGATCTGCCCGCAGGCCTCGGTCAGGGTCAGGCCATCGCGGTAGAGGGCCTTGTGCATGGCCTTGACGGCCCGAATGCGCTCGGGCGAGAAGCCGCGACGGCGCAAGCCCTCGAAGTTCATGGAGCGCGCTTGCGCCGGTTGCCCCTGGCACATGACAAAGGGCGGCAAGTCGGCAAAAAGCAAGGAGTTCATGGCCGTAAAGCTGTGCGCGCCCAAGCGGCAGAACTGGTGCACCACGGTGAAGCCACCCAAAATGACCCAGTCGCCCACCGACACATGGCCGGCGAGCTGGCTGTTGTTGGCAAAAATGGTGTGGTTGCCCACGCGGCAATCATGGGCCAAGTGCACATAGGCCATGATCCAGTTGTCATTGCCAATGGCAGTGATGCCTTGATCCTGCACGGTGCCAATGTTGAAAGTGCAGAATTCCCGCACCGTGTTGCGGTCACCAATGACCAGCTGGCAAGGCTCGCCCGCGTACTTTTTGTCCTGCGGTGCCGCGCCAAGCGAGTTGAACTGAAAAATCTGGTTGTCCCGCCCAATCGTGGTGTGGCCTTCGATCACGCAATGCGCGCCAATGCGCGTGCCCGCCCCAATGCGCACATGGGGCCCGATCACGCTGTAGGGCCCGATCTCCACGCTGGCGTCGATCTCGGCCCCAGGGTCAACCAAGGCGGTGGGGTGAATGCGGCTCATGCAATGCGCGCCTTTCTCAGGCAATGGTCCGCATGGTGCACATCAACTCCGCCTCGGCGGCCACATCCGGGCCCACCCAGGCGCTGGCTTTGAATTTGAAGATGCCCGCCTTCATGCGCTCGAGCGTGACATCGAGGGTGAGTTGATCGCCCGGCTCGACCGGACGCTTGAAACGCGCGCCATCGATGCCCGCGAAGTAGTAAACCGTCTTGTCGTCCGGCGAGGTGCCCAGGGCATCAAAAGACAAGAGCGCGGCGGCCTGGGCGAGGGCTTCCAGAATCAGCACGCCCGGCATGACGGGGCGGTGCGGGAAATGGCCATTGAAGAACGGCTCATTGATGGTGACGTTCTTGATCGCGCGAATGCGCTTGCCTTTTTCGATCTCGAGCACCCGATCCACCAACAAAATGGGATAACGGTGGGGGAGTTGTTTGAGAATGTAATGAATGTCCATGGTCAGTCTTCGGATCGTTGTTGTTCGAGGGCTCGGATGCGCTCGCGCAGCCGATGCAGCTGCCGCAGCGTGGCCGCATTGCGCTCCCAGTTCGCATTGTCGTCGATTGGAAACACCCCACTGTAGTGGCCGGCCTGGTGGAGCGAGCGCATGACCACCGAGGCGGCCGAGATGTGCACGCCGTCGGCCAATTGCAAATGCCCCAAGACCACGGCCCCACCCCCAATGGTGCAACCCGCCCCAATGCGGGCGCTGCCCGCCACGCCCGCGCAGCCCGCCATGGCCGTGTGCGCGCCGACTTGTACGTTGTGGCCAATTTGCACGAGGTTGTCGAGCTTGACCCCGTTTTCGATCACGGTGTCTTCCAGCGCCCCGCGATCGACGCAGGAGTTGGCGCCAATTTCAACGTCGTCGCCAATGCGCACGGCCCCCAATTGCTCGATTTTTTCCCAGCGCCCTTGGTGCGCGGCAAAACCAAAGCCATCGGCCCCAATCACCACGCCCGAATGCAAAATGCAGCGCGCGCCGATCACGCAATCTTCACCCACCGTGACCCGTGACTTGAGCCAGGTCTCAGGCCCAATGACCGCCCCGCGCTCGACCACGCACAGCGGACCCACGATGGCCGAGGGATCGATGGTGGCCTCGGGGTGCACCACCGCGCTGGCATGCACACCGCGGGGCACGGGGGCCTGGGTTTGGCCGCGCCACCATTGGGTGAGCCGGGCGAAGTAATGATAGGGGTCATCGGCCACAATGCAGGCGCCGCGCTGGCTGGCGAGGGCTTGCAGGGCGGGGGCCACGATCACCGCGGCCGCACGGGTCTGGGCGAGTTGGGATTGGTACTTGGGATGACTCAAAAAGCTCAGGCTTTGGTCATCGGCGTTCTCCAGCGAGGCGAGACGGGAGATGCGAAGGCCGGGCTCCCCAACCAGTTGGCCACCCAGGGCTTGGACGACTTGACCGAGGGTTACCGCCACGCGCTCACTTGGCGTTGTTGATGGCACGCAGCACCTTGTCGGTGATGTCGTGCTTGGGGTTGATGTAGACCATGTCTTGAATCACCAAGTCGTACTTTTCCGATTCAGCCACTTGCTTGATGATGCGAATCGCCCGCTCCTGCAGGACTTGCAGCTCTTCGTTTTTCCGGGCGTTGAGTTCTTCCTGGAATTCACGGCGCTTGCGCTGGAAATCGCGGTCTTGCTCGCCCAGTTGACGCTGGCGGGTGTTGCGCTGGCTCTCGGCCATGGTCGGGGCCTCGCGCTCAAATTTCTCGATGGCGTTCTTAAGCGCGTTGCCGGCTTCGTTGAGCTCGCGCTCGCGCTTGGAGAATTCCTGTTCCAGCTTGGCTTGCGCTTGCTTGGCACTGTTGGACTCTTTGAAGACCCGGTCGGTGTTGATAAAGCCGATCCGAAATTCTTCCGCATGAGCGACAGCCGAACTCACGAGCATGGCGGCGGTAAGGGCGATGAGGCGGAAAAAGGAGTTCATTAGAACGAAGTCCCAATCTGAAATTGCAAAGGTTGAATTCTATCCCCTGGCTGGGTCCTGAGCGGGCGCGCCCAAGCCAGCCGCAAGGGCCCCATGGGGGAAACCCAGCTCAGCCCCAGGCCGTAGGAGCTGCGCATGGTGGCGAAATCCACTTTCTCGTGAGCCGCGTAGACCGTTCCCACGTCAAAAAAGCCGTAAAGCCGCAATGAGCGATCATTTCCGGCGCCCGGAAACGGGGCGAGCACCTCGGTGTTGACCACCACCCGCTTGGTGCCACCTGCGATATAGCCTTGGTCGTCGCGTGGACCGACCGAGCCTTGTTCAAAGCCGCGCACCGAACCCAGCCCCCCCGCGTAGAGGTTTTTGCTGACCGGGAAGCGCGTGTCTCCCAGGGCCCGGCCCAAGCCCAAATCGACGTTGTAGGCCAGGGTGTATTTTTTGCCCAATGAAAAATACTCTTGGTACTGCGCGCCGTAGCGGACATAGCGGGCGTCTTGACCGGTTCCATATTCGCCGTTGAGTCGGACAAAACTGCCGCGACTGGGGTTGAGCAAGCTGTCTCGGCTATCCCGCGCCCAGCCCACGGTGATGGGGTAGAACTGGGTCTTGCCATCGGGGTGATCCCCCAAGAAGAGGTTCCACGACGTGGGCATGTTGGTGCCCGGCGTGAGGTTGATGGCCTCGTAGCCAACGCCCACGAACACGCGGTCGAGTTCGCTAAAGGGAATCCCAAAGCGCAGCGACAAGGCATCCGTGGCCAAGCGGTAATTACCCGCCTGGGTCACAAACGGAATGCTGGAGCGGTGCGAGTATTCCAGTGTGCGCGAAATACCGTCCGGCGTGAAATAGGGGTCGGTGTTGCTCAGCACAAAGAAACGATTGAACTTGCTGGTGCTGATGTTGAGCCCCAAGCTCTGGCCCGTGCCAAACACGTTGTCCTGCTGCACGCCAAAGTTCAGCGTGAGTTTTTCATAACTGGAAAAACCCGCCCCCAGGGTGAGCATGCCGGTGGGCTTTTCCGTGATGTTGACGTTGAGGTCCACCTGGTCAGGCGAGCCGGGCACCTCCAAGGTCTCCACCCCCACCTCTTTGAAAAATCCCAGTCGATCCACCCGGTCGCGCGAGAGACGGATTTTGGCGCCGTCGTACCAAGCCGACTCCATCTGACGAAACTCTCGGCGCACGATTTGGTCACGCGTGCGGGTGTTGCCCAGCACATTGATGCGTCGCACATAGGCGCGCCGTGAAGGGTCAGCGACCAACACCAGCTTGACGAGGTTGCGCTCGCGATCGATCTCCGGGCGCACCTCGGTGCGGGCAAAGGCAAAGCCAAAGTTGCCAAAGTACTCGCCAAAGGCTTTGGTGGTTTGCGCGACTTGGTCGGCGTTGTAGGGCTCACCCACCTTGATCCCCACGAGGGATTTGAACTCATCGTCACGTCCGAGGTAGTAGCCTTCCAAAGCCACTTCGGAGACCGTGAAGCGCTCGCCCTCGTGCACATGAATGGTCAAGCTGATGTCTTGCTTGTTCGGGGAAATCGCCACCTGCGTGGATTCCACGCGAAACTCCAAAAACCCCCTGGCCTGGTAATAGGCCCGCAAGGTTTCGAGATCGGCATTGAGCTTGGCGCGCGAGTAACGGTCCGATTTGGTGTACCAACTCAGCCAGTTGCCCACGCTCAAATCCATTTGGTCAATCAGCGTGGACTCGGAAATGGCGCGCGCACCCACGATGCGCAATTCTTTGATTTTCGCTGTCTGTCCTTCCACCACCGTGAACGACAGGTTCACACGGTTTCGGTCCAAGGGCGTGATGGTGGTGATCACCTCGGCCCCATAGAGGCTGCGGTTGACGTACTGGCGCTTGAGCTCTTGCTCGGCACGATCGGCCAGGGATTTGTCGAAGGCGCGTCCTTCGGCCAAGCCGATGTCGCGCAAGGCCTTGCGCAAGACATCCTTGTCGAACTCTTTGGTGCCGATGAAATCGACCGTGCCAATGACCGGACGCTCCTCAATAATGAGCACCACCACGCCATCGCGCGTTTCAATGCGAATGTCGTTGAAGAGGCCCAGTGCAAAAAGGCTGCGAATGGCCGCCGCGCCCTTGTCGTCGGAATAGTCATCGCCCACGCGAATGGGCAAGGTGGCAAACACGGTCCCAGGCTCCACACGCTGCAGGCCTTCGACCCGAATGTCTTGAATCTTGAAGGGCTCGACCGCCCAAGACGGGACGCCAAAACTCAAACCCAACGCCAAGGCCACGCAGCGGGCGGCAGGAGACAAACGCGATCGGGGCTTGTGGTAACTGGGCATGAAAATGAGAGGGATCAGCCGCCCCAGAGGCGGTTAAAGTCGTTGAACAGGGCCAGACCCATGAGAGCAAGCAACGAGATCATGCCAAACTGCTGCATGCGCCGCATTCCTGCCTCCCCCGGTGGACGACCCACGATAAATTCGTAAAGATAATACAACAGGTGACCCCCGTCCAAAACGGGTAAGGGCAAGAGGTTAAATATGGCAATGCTCAGGCTCAGCAGAGCCAAAAAGTCGAAATAGGCCGACCACCCCACGGACATCGAACGACCCGCTTGGTCCGCCACGGTCAGCGGACCACTCAGGTGCTCGAGCGAGGCTTCACCGGTGAACATGGCGGCAATCATGCGCAGGCTCAAGCCCGTCACCTCCACGCAGCGGCGCAAGGCCTCCCACGACGCGTCCAAGAGGTCATAGGACAGCCAGCTCGTCTGCGGCGCGGCCCCCAATTGGGCCCCCACCCTCCCGTACGCGCGTTCGCCCTCGCGCACCCGCTCAGGCTGCACCACCAGCGTGAGCGTGCCGGAGCCTGGGCGATAGATGCGCCAGGATTGCGCCTGCGGTTCAGCGTTTTTGCCACTCGCGCGGATCCACTCGCGCAAGCGCGCGGCATCGGGAATGGGGCTGTCCTCGATCCAACGCACCTCATCGCCCGCGCGCAGGCCGGCCCGTGCCGCAGGGCCCTGCGGCAGCACCGAGGCGATCACGGCGGGCGACCAAGGGCCCACCAGACCCAGCTCCGCCATTTGCGGCGGAAACGAGGTTGATTCGGGATGAGGCTCCAGCCGAACGCGGCGGGGTTCGCTCTCCGGCGTGGTCCGCACCCATAAATAGAACGGCTCACCCGGGGTTTGGCGCATCACCCACCAGCGCAGTGCCTGCCAGGAGGGGATTGCGCGCGGATGCTCTTCACGGGTGCCCGCGGCCACCACCCACTCGCCGCTGTGCAAATCGGCCTCGGCCGCCACCGAGCCCTCCGGAGGCTCGGCCAGACGGGGCTCCCAAATCGGTTGCCCCACCGCCAGCACGATCACATAGAGCACCCAGGCCAACCCCAAGTTGGCCAGGGGCCCGGCCAGCACCACCGCGCTGCGGCGCGCAAGGCTTTGTTGGTCCAAGGCATAGCGCATGCGCGAGGGATCGACGCCCTCCTCGCGTGAATCCAGCAATTTGACATACCCGCCCAATGGAATGGCGGCCAGCACAAACTCCGTGCGGGAACCATCGGGCGCGGGCCGCTGCCACTTCAAGAGCGCAGGACCAAATCCAATCGAGAAGCGTTCGACCTGAACCCCGCAGGCACGGGCCATGCGAAAGTGTCCCCACTCGTGCACCGTCACCAGCAAGCCCAGCGCCAAGACAAACGCCAGCAGGGTCATGCCGCGCCCCAGCGTTTGACCTCTGCCTCGGCGTGCTCGCGCGTGCGCCGATCGAGTTCGAGCAGACTGCCCAAGTCAGTGGGGGGTCGCTCGGTGCCTTTGGCCAGACACTGGGCGTTGATGGTCGCGATCTGGTCAAAACGGATGCGTCGCTGCAAGAACGCCTCCACCGCCACTTCGTTGGCGGCATTGAGGATGGCGGTGCTGCCCGTGGGGCCACGCAGGGCTTGCCAAGCCAAGGCCAGGCAAGGGAAGCGCAATTGGTGCGCGGCGTCATGGACCGACTCAAACGTCATGGCCGACAAGCGGGCAAAGTCCAGGTTGGCCGCCCCCGAGGCGATGCGCTCGGGCCAACTCAAGCCGTAGGCAATGGGCACGCGCATGTCGGGCGTGCCCAACTGCGCGACGATCGAGCCATCGCGGTACTGCACCATGGAGTGCACGATGCTTTGCGGGTGGATCACCACATCGAGCCGCTCGGGGCCCAAACCAAAGAGGTAGCGGGCCTCGATCACTTCCAGGCCCTTGTTCATCATGCTGGCGGAATCCACCGAAATCTTGCGCCCCATCACCCAATTCGGGTGGGCACAGGCTTGCTCCGGGGTGACATCGCGCAGGGCTTGCGGCTCGAGCGTGCGAAATGGCCCCCCCGAAGCGGTGAGAATGATCTTGTCCACCCGCCGCTCCCAGGCCGAACGGTTATCGGGCAGGGACTGAAAAATGGCCGAGTGCTCGCTGTCGATGGGCAGGAGCGTAGCGCCGCCTTCGCGCACAGCAGCCAAAAACACCTCGCCGCCCACCACCAAGGCCTCCTTGTTGGCCAGCAGCAGCCGCTTGCCCGCCCGCGCCGCCGCGAGGCAGGGCGACAAGCCCGCAGCCCCCACGATGGCGGCCATCACCATGTCCACCTCGGGGTGCGACGCCACGGCATCGAGGGCCTCGGGCCCCGTGTGCACGACCACGTGCCCCAAGCCTTCGGCGGCGAGGCGTTGCGCCAGCTCGCGTGCGGCCGGGGGATCGACCATGACCACTTCGCGCGGACGGTGCGCGACGCACAAGGCGAGCATGGGCTCCACTTGTCGTGCGCCCGTCAGGGCAAAAACCTCGAAGTCCTCCCGATGACGGGCCAGAACGTCAAGGGTGTTGGTGCCGATGGAGCCAGTCGCTCCTAAAACCGTGATGCGCTTCATGTGGGCCATGCAATCAACATCAATGCCAGGGGCAAGGTGGGCAAGAGCGCATCCACCCGGTCAAGCACGCCACCGTGACCGGGGAGCAATTGGGAGCTGTCTTTCATGCCCGCACTGCGCTTGACCAGCGATTCGATCAAATCCCCCACCACACTCATGGCGACCAAAAACACCGTGGCCAAGACGAGGTAGGCCGCGCCTTTGGCGTGCAACAGGCTGTAGAGGCTTGGGCTGTCCATCTCCCATTGGGTATCGGCCCAAACCCACCCAAAAGCCATGAGCAAAACGCCGAGCATGCCGCCCCACACGCCCTCCCAGCTCTTGCCTGGGCTGATGTGCACGGCGAGTTTGCGGCGTCCAAAGGCGTGCCCGGCAAAATAAGCGGCCACATCGGCCACCCAAACAAGCAACAAGACCGAGAGCAGAAAGTTGATGCCATGGCGCTTGGCTTGCCAGAGGGCGAGCCACGTGAGCCACAACACACACACCCCGCCCACCATGCGCAAGAGCCGCGGCACGCGCGCCCACTGGCCCACCCCGGCGCGCAGCAACGCACCGCCAGCCAGCACCCACAAACCGCCGGCCAGCGTCCACAGCAAGGGCAAGGACGCTGCAGCCCATTGCTGTTGCCAGCTCACGAGACACAGAATCAGACAGACCGCGGCCCAGCGCAGCGCACCGCGCATGGCGTAGCCGTTGAGTCGGCCCCACTCCCAAGCGCCCGCGGCGATCAACACCAGCGTGAGGCCCGCCAGGGGTTCTGCCGTCGCGGCGAACACGGCAGGAAGCAACAACGCGACCAAAACCACGGCGGTGATGATGCGTTGTTTGAGCATGGGGTTAGACCGCCATGATCTCTTGTTCTTTGGCGGCAATGAGCTTGTCGATGTCCGCGATGTGTTTGTCCGTGACCTTTTGGATGTCGGCCTCGGCGCGCTTTTGATCGTCCTCGGAAGCCTGTTTGTCCTTGACCAGTTTTTTCACCGCCTCATTGGCATCGCGACGCAAGTTGCGCACGGCCACTTTGGCCGCCTCGCCCTCGGTGCGCACGAGCTTGGTCATGTCGCGGCGGCGCTCCTCGCTCATGGGGGGCATGGGCACACGAATCAAATCGCCCATGGAAGCAGGGTTCAAGCCCAAGTCGCTCTCACGAATGGCTTTCTCGATTTTGGCGCCCATGCCCTTCTCCCAAGGCTGAACGCTGATGGTGCGGGCGTCGAGGAGGGAAACGTTGGCAACCTGCGAGAGCGGCACCATCGATCCGTAGTACTCCACCTGAATGGCGTCGAGCAAGGCGGGGTTGGCTCGCCCCGTCCGAATCTTGGTCAGGTTGTTTTGAAACGCCGTGATGGATTGGTCCATCTTGGCTTCGGTGTTTTTCTTGATATCGGCAATCGTCATGACAGTCTCCGCAACGGATGGTCTCACACATGCACCAAAGTGCCCTCGTCCTCTCCGAGAACGACGCGGCGCAGGGCACCTGGTTTGAAAATGGAAAAAACGCGAATGGGCAATTTTTGATCCCGGCAGAGCGCGAATGCCGTGGCATCCATGATGCCGAGGTTTTGCGAAATCACCTGATCAAAACTGATGCGGTTGAAACGCTTGGCGTTGGGGTGCGTCTTGGGGTCGGCATCGTAGACGCCATCCACCTTGGTGGCCTTGAGCACGAGCTCGGCCCCAATCTCGGCCCCCCGCAGAGCGGCGGCGGTGTCGGTGGTGAAGAAGGGGTTGCCCGTGCCGGCGGCAAACACCACGACTTTGCCCTCTTCCAGGTATTGCAAGGCCTTGGGGCGCACGTAGGGCTCGACCACCTGTTCAATGCCGATGGCCGACATCACCCGCGCAGTGAGCCCCACTTTGTTCATGGTGTCCGCCAAGGCCAGCGAGTTCATGACCGTGGCGAGCATGCCCATGTAATCGGCTGTGGCCCGGTCCATGCCCACGGATCCGCCGGCGACACCGCGAAAAATATTGCCCCCGCCAATGACCACCGCGACTTCCACCCCCAGGTGGATGACATCGGCCACTTCTTCGGCAATGCGCACGATGGTGGCACGGTTGATGCCAAAGGCGTCGTCGCCCATGAGCGCCTCACCCGACAGCTTGAGCAGGATTCGCTGGTGGGCTGGCTTGGGCGAGGACATGGCAGGGCTCCTTGATGGCGTGAGTTTAGCGGGATGACGGGGACGAAAAAAAGGGGGCGAAGCCCCCAGTTGAATCAAGCGGCTTGCTTGGCGGCAGCAACCTGAGCCGCCACCTCGGCGGCAAAGTCATCGGCCTTTTTCTCAATGCCTTCGCCCACCACGTACAAGGTAAAGGCCTTGACTTCGGTGTTGGCGGCTTTGAGCATTTGGGCCACGGTTTGCTTGTCGTTCTTCACAAACGGCTGGTCAAACAGCGACACCTCCTTGAGGTACTTCTGGACCGAGCCTTCCACCATCTTGGCGGCGATGTCGGCCGGCTTGCCCGACTCGGCGGCTTTGGCGGCAGCCACCGAGCGCTCGCGCTCGATGAGTTCAGCCGGCACTTGCGCGCTGGTGAGCGCCACGGGTTTCATGGCCGCGACGTGCATGGCCACATCTTTGGCCGCCACGTCGTCACCGGTGAACTCGACCACCACGCCAATGCGGGTGCCGTGCAGGTAAGACGCGAGGGCGGTGCCCGCCGAGAAGCGTTGGAAGCGGCGAAAGCTCATGTTCTCGCCAATCTTGCCAATCAAGCCTTTGCGCACATCTTCCAAAGTGGGGCCAAAGCCGTCTTGGCTGTAGGCGAGGCCACCGAGGGCTTCGATGTTGGCCGGGTTGTGGGCCACGATGAGTTGGGCTGCGGCGCGCGCCATGGCCAAGAAGCTGTCGTTCTTGGTCACGAAGTCGGTTTCGCAGTTCACTTCCAGCAAAGCCCCCACTTGGCCTTCGATGTGGCTGGTGATCACGCCTTCAGCGGTGATGCGGCTTGCGGCCTTGCCGGCTTTGCTGCCGAGTTTGACGCGCAGGAGCTCTTCGGCCTTGGCCATGTCGCCATCGGCCTCGGTCAGGGCTTTCTTGCACTCCATCATGGGGGCGTCGGTTTTGGCGCGCAGTTCGGCGACCATGCTTGCGGTAATTGCTGCCATTTGGGAATCTCCGGGTTCAGCTATGCGTAGGAATGGGTTGAAAAAAAGGGGCAACACTGCCCCTTGTCACTGCCAGGGGCAAGGATCAGGCCGAGACTTCGACGAATTCGTCGTCGTTCTCAGACACCGCGCTCACCACCTCGTTCACGGCGTTGGCGCGACCTTCCAAGATGGCGTCAGCAATACCGCGGGCGTACAGCGTGACGGCCTTGGAGGAGTCGTCGTTGCCCGGAATCACGTAGTCAATGCCTTCGGGGGAGTGGTTGGAGTCCACGACACCGATGAGGGGGATGCCCAGCTTGCGAGCTTCGGCCACGGCAATCTTGTGGTAACCCACATCGACCACGAAAATGGCGTCAGGCAGCGTGGCCATGTCTTGGATACCGCCAATGTCTTTCTCGAGCTTCTCGAGCTCGCGCTTGAACATGAGTTGTTCTTTCTTGGACATGTTGTCGAGCCCGGCTTCTTGCTGGGCTTGCATGTCTTTGAGGCGCTTGATGGAGGTTTTGACGGTTTTGAAATTGGTGAGCATGCCGCCGAGCCAACGCTGGTCCACAAAAGGCACGCCAGCGCGCTGGGCTTCTGCAGAGACGATTTCACGGGATTGACGCTTGGTGCCCACCATCAGGATGGTGCCACGGTTGGCCGCGATTTGACGGGCGAACTTGATCGCATCCTGGAACATCGGCAGGGACTTTTCCAGGTTGATGATGTGGATTTTGTTGCGATGGCCAAAAATGAAGGGGGCCATCTTGGGGTTCCAGAAGCGGGTTTGGTGGCCAAAGTGGACACCGGCTTCCAGCATTTCGCGCATGGTAACGGACATGGTATTGCTCCAAAAGGTTGGGTCTAGAATTCAGCCCTTGAGGATCACCCGGCTGTCCTATGTGACATCTGGGGAACCCCCACCTTGGGTGGGCTGATTCGCGATTTGTTTTGCCAGTCGGTCTGCCCATGGGGCGAACCACACCAGAAAAACTCCATGATTTTAGCACAAACTCGGCCCCCGCTCCCCCTCCACCGTCGAGGGCAACCATGAGAGTTGCCGTGATCGGGGCCGGCATCGCCGGCATCACCACGGCCTACGAGTTGGCCGCATTGGGCCAGGACGTGGTGGTATTTGAACAATTGGCCGCCGCAGCCGAACGCGAGAGCTTCTCCAATGGGGGGCTGCAATCGGCCGTGGTGACCAATGCGTGGCACCGTCCCAGCGCCGCTGGGCGCACGCTCGGCCAGGGCTGGGCCCGCGCGAGCGGCATGCGCATGAGCCGCAGCGGCTTGGGCACTTGGTCCTGGCTCTGGCGCTGGAGTCGCGCCCAACAGCCCAGCCGCTATCGCCATTTGTTCACCCAATGGGTGGACTTGGCGCGTCACAGTCGCCTGCGCCAACAAACCCTGATGCAGAGCTTGGGCTTGGAGGTCGAGACCGCCAATGGGGTGCTCATCCTGCTGCGCCAAGCCAGCGACCAAGCCTTCCTCGCGACCGCCTTGCCCGTGCTGCACGACCTGGGGCTGCCCTTTGCGGAGCTCAACCCTGAACAAGCCCGCGAGATTGAGCCTGCTTTGCGCAGCGACACCCCCTTTTCGGGGGCCGTGCATCTGCCCGAGGACACCGTCGGCAATTGCCGCCAATTCACCCTCCAGCTGAAACTCAAGACCGAGAACATGGGGGTGGATTACCGCTTTAGCCAAGCGGTGGAGAAACTCAGCCCGGATTCGGGGGCGGGCTGGCAGGTGCAGACGCCCGCCGGCGTGGACCGCTTTGACGCCGTGGTGGTCTGCGCGGGTCAAGCCGGTTTGCCGTTGGTGCGCCCGCTGGGGCTGAATTGGCCCCAACAAAGCGTGACCGGCTACACCGTGAGTGCGCCTTTGCGCGAGCCGCTGGATGCGCCACGCAGCGCCATTTACGACGAGCGCTACATGGTGAGCATCGCCCGCGTGGGGCAACGCCTGCGCGTGAGCGGAGGGTTTGAGTTTGGCGGCGATCCCAAGCATCACGCCAAAGACCGCTTGGAGCTGCTCTACCGCGTGCTGGACGATTGGTTTCCCGGTGCCGGGCGAGCGCACGATGCGCCCCAAGTCTGGAAAGGCACCCTGCCCTTGCTACCCGATGGCTTGCCACTGGTGGGACAAAGCGACCGTCCGGGCCTGTGGCTCAACACCGCCCACGGCAACTCCGGTTGGACCTTGGCCAACGGGATCGCCATCGCCTTGGCCGAACAAATCAGCGGCCGCAAACCCAGTTTTGACCTGCACGGCTTGGGGCCTGAGCGCCTGCGCACATGAGCCGCTACCCCACCCGGATTCAACCGGGCCTGCGCTGGCCGTTGCTCGGCTGCGCGCGCCTGTGTGAATGGGAGGGCATCTTGCAAGCCGAACTCGCACCTCACACCCTCATGGGCCGAGCCGGTCATGCGGTGGCGCAACTGGCGCAGGCCCTCTACCCCCACGCCCAACGCATTTGGGTGGCCTGTGGACCCGGGAACAACGGTGGCGATGGCCTGGTGGCCGCCGCAGCCTTGCAAGCGGCCGGCCGGCATGTGCACCTGACCTGGCTGGGCGATCCCACGCATGCCCCCGCAGACACCCAATGGGCCTGGGCGCAAGCCCAAGAC
>Ga0256347_1000043_pt1 | contig 14540 bp, 1 predicted proteins | sample AtltaT_41_FD_183681 | JGI IMG/M metagenome (GOLD analysis project Ga0256347, IMG submission 183681) | Metatranscriptome of freshwater microbial communities from Altamaha River, Georgia, United States - Atl_Colum_RepB_8d (Metagenome... | ecosystem: Environmental > Aquatic > Freshwater > River...
AAAACCCCCGCCTTGTGAGCGGGGGCTTGGAGCAAACTACCTAACGAGAAACGATGGCGCCATCTTGACTACGGTCCGACATCAATCGCGCTAATCTCGGTGTTGTCAACGCCGACGAGTATGATCACTTGATCCGCGTCACCATCACCATCGGTGTCGTTAAACAAGTAGCCGTTAGTGGCATCCCACTCGAACGCGTACAGCTCACCGGCTGCAGAGGTACCAGCGAGAGCGGCCAGCGCAATGTTCGCCGCAGCCAACGCCGCTGTGAAGTTGGCTACTGATGCGCCAGCTTCTACATAATTGCCCGTGCCAGCCGTAGCATCGCCAGCAAGGCCTAGGCTCAGCTGATCGTCAGCATCAACAAAGTCAGCGATCGAGTCAGCAGCCGCAACAGTAATGCCAGAGTCAGTGTTACCGATCACAAACGTATCAGACCCCACCCCACCAGTCAGTACATCGGCACCTGCACCACCGGTTATCGTGTCGTTGCCCGTACCGCCGATCAAGGTGTCATTCTGCGCAGAACCGGTGAGCGCTGCAGCTGTGCCAGTGTTCGTCACCGACCAACCGTTAGCACCCGTTGCTGAGGCTAAGTTAACCGTGTAACCGCTACTTGTCAGATTGGCAGTACCCGCATTACTGCTCGATGCGGTCGCGGTCCACGCTGCAGATACCGTTACAGTCGCCGTAGCACCGGCAGATACCACCAACACGTCACTACCGTTCAAATCAGTGACCGTGTCGGTACCTGAATCAACGTTGAAGGTATCGTTACCAGCACCACCGGTCATCGTGTCGTTGTCAGCTTGACCGGTCAATATATCATTCCCGGCATTACCCACGATTGAGTCTTCTCCATCACCACCCAAAATCGTATCGCTGCCAGCACCCCCGATGATAGTGTCATCCTCTCCAAGCGCACCATTGACACTCACGCTACCATTGACTGACGCCAACCCCGTAGTTCCGTTGCCGTAGGCGTCAAAGAGTACGCCCCCAGAGTCAACAACAGCGGCGCTGAGTGAGAACGTTCCATTGCCCGTCCCATCATTGGTGATTGTCAAAACGCCTGCTTGTGTACCAAACGGAGATACCACAAAACCTCCCGTCCCGTTGACAAGATCAAGGTCCGCAGCGTTGAAGCCGCCATAAGCAGCAAGAACGGTTGCAACATCTTGCGCAACGTTAAATCCGCTTGTACGCCCTGACGCAACCGTGATCGTAAACGTAGGCACACCTGCTAAATCCACCGTGATCTGATCGCCAGCATCATAAGTTTCATTGAACGTCAGCAGACCCGGTGTTGTGGGTGCCGCCGGTGGATTCACCTGGACCGTATTGTTGGCATTCGTTGGAGCTGCAAACACAACATTCAATACATCACCCGCACCAAGCTGGCCAGAGGTCGAATCACCGCTCCAATCAGTAATAGTGTCCGTTTCAGCCACAGCGTCGGCAACAAAGATGAACGTATCCGCACCAGCGCCACCAGTCATCGTGTCATCACCCTGACCACCCGTAATCGTATCTAGGCCACCACCACCGTCAAGACTATCGGCAAAGTTTGAGCCAACGATCGAATCATTACCGAGATCACCATTAACTTGCAGCCTAGCGTCAGTAACTGAAGTGACACCGGACAAAGTAATGGTGTCAGCCGACGTAGTACCCGTGAAGGTCACGGTCTCAGTCACGCCCCCTATAGTACCTGCAACAGTTGCAATGGCGTTGTCGCCCAACTCAGCCGCTAAAATGCTTAGATCGGCAGCCTCTGCCAGACTGATAGCCTCAAAACCGCTCACCACTGCAGAAGCGCTAACGGTTAAATCTCCCGTAACACGCAAAGTGTCCGTGTTCGCACCGCCAGACAACGTCTCAGCACCGGTGTCGGCACCTGTGATGACAACCGTGTCATTACCAGCACCGCCATCGATGCTATCGATACCTGCACCACCAGCTAAGCTGTCATTGCCTGTACCGCCAGTTATGCTGTCATTTCCTGAACCACCGGTTATCGTCGACGCACCGGAAGCAAACCCTGTGATAACAAGACTCTCAGTCTGCGCATCGAGCGACACCGTGAGTCCTGTCGAGGTCAGGGATACTGTTTCGATGTTAGCGACTTGAGCGTCACTAGAATCATCGAAGTTTGCGCCGAGCTGAAGGATATCGGTGCCCGACCCACCGTCTAACAATGCGTCGTCGCCTGCCCCCACAATAGTGTCGTTACCTTCGCCGGCACTGATGCTGTCAACACCAGCATTACCTGTAAGACTGTCGGCTCCGTTGCTGCCGGTCATGGTGTCAGCACCTAGACCGCCTGCGATCGTTGCGCCCACCGTCGTAGACACCAGCGTGACATTGGCAATGTCACCGTTGACCGTATTGGTGAAGGTCAGCACATTCGTGCCGGCCGTGCCACCCACGATCGCCGCACCTGTCCAGCCAGCCGGCGTACCGGATGTACCGCTTAGCGTCAGACCGGCAACTGTCACCCCGCGGAAAGCGTCGGCCAACTGAATATCGGTGGCGGCAGCACTGGCGGTTACTGTCAAACCGTTGATCGTCACCGATTGACCCGCAGTGATTGCCGCCAGTGTGAAGCTTACCGACTCCGCGGTACCTCCACTGCCGTTTGTCACCGTACCTGAAACCGGAGCGTAGTTGGCGAAGGCATTAATTGCCATACCCTCAGACTGAGCATCCACCGATACGTTGAGGCCTGCCGCGGTCAAGTTTACAGTCTCAATGCCTGCAACCTGTGCATTGCCCGAATCGTTAAAGTTTGAACCAATCTCAAGCACGTCGTTACCCGCACCGCCGTCAAGCAATGCATCCTCCTGTACACCCACAATCGTGTCGCTACCGCCGCCCGCCAACACGCTATCTGCACCTGCGCCACCAATGATACTGTCAGCACTACCACTGCCAGTGATCGTATCGGCTCCCGAACCGCCGGTGATGGTGCTAGCAGCACTTGCTGTGATACTCAGACCCTCGGTCTGAGCATCAAAGGAGAACACACCACCCGTGGTGAGGCTGACGTTCTCGATGTTGATGATCTGTGCATCGCTGACATCGTTAAACGGCCCGGCAACCTCCAGCGTGTCGGATCCTGTACCACCGTCAAGTAATACATCATCCTGAGCACCCACGATGGTGTCGTTACCGGCACCTGCGCTAATGCTGTCGGCACCTGTGCTGCCTGTCAAACTATCGGCACCGTTGCCACCGTTTATGGTGTCGTTGTCCGCACCCCCAGTGATAGTAGAGCCGATGGTGCTCGAAGCGGTCAGATCAGTGACGTCGCCGTTAGCGGTGTTGGTGAACGTCAAGGTGGCGCCTGTGCCGCCCAGTGTCGCACCTGCCCAGCCAGTGGACGCGAAAGCGCCAGCCGCCGCTGCAACCACGCCCGTCGTACCAGTACCGCGGAATGCATTAGCGACCTGGGTTGCCGTGGCATTCGCGGCTGCTGTGACAGTTAACCCTGCGATCGTGATCGATTGACCCGCGGTCAAGTCGTTGAGCGTGTAGCTGCTCGACTCCGCTGTAGAAACCGTACCTTGCGTGGCCACACCTGTAACGAGTGAAGCATTAGCAAAGGCGTTGACCACTAAAGCCTCGGTATTACCGACGGCTGTGCCCTGATCGCTCAGGTCTACCGTTAGGCCTGCCGCGGTAAGGTTAACCGTCTCAATGCGTACGATCTGAGCGTCAGCAGTCAGCGGACCTCCCGCATCTGGGTCTGCATCGTTGAAGTTCGCACCGATTTCCAGCACGTCGGCACCCGCACCGCCATCCAGCAGGACATCTGATTGCGCACCCACGATCGTATCGTTGCCGGCGCCTGCGCTGATGCTATCTGCCCCAGCCTCACCGTTAATCGAATCATTGCCCACACCGGCCGTGATGGTGTCATCACCGTTACCACCGTTAATGGTCAGGTTCTCGGTCTGGTTGGTGGTATCGATCAGGTCGCTACCGGTACTGCCTGCCACGATTTCAACGTTAACCAACTGAGCGTCAGTTGCTGCGTTGAAGACGGTGTTCGTTCCGGTCAACTGCAGAGTATCAACCTCCGTGCCTCCGTCGACGGTGTCGCCTGTGGTGAAGTCTATGATGACGTCATCGCCGGCCTCACTATTGATGACATCGGCACCGGCGTTGGCCGTGATGGTGTCGTTACCTGCGCCGGCATTGATTGTGTCAGCGTTGTTGGCACCAACAACAATGCTGGTTGTGTCTTCGGTGGTGATGACATCGGCAAAGCTTGATCCCGTGACGTTATAAGCGAATCCAGCGGCACCGCCCGTCAAATTCAGAGTCACTGATGTCGGCGCTGAGAAGGTACCTCCCGTACCATCCGAATCAACCAAGCCAGAGATACCCGACAGATTGATGTTTCGAGTGTCGTCCAGGCCCGCTAGATTATACGTACGTGCGCCGTCAGTAATTCCGTCAGCACCGTCGCTGTCTTGCTGTGCGTAGGAACCGACAATATTCACAGTGCCTAAGCCATCAACATCTAGCTCATCGGCTTGCTCTGCCGTAAGCGTCAAGGCACTACCAAGCGGCACATTAAAGGTGGTCGTGTCCACATTGGCGTGAAGGCCTGAACCCAAAACGGATAAGTCAACATTACCAGCAATGGTCACGGAGACGTTTGACAGGTTCAACGTACCGCCTGCCACGAACATCGCATCATCGAGGGTACTACTTGCGTCATTCTCGATAGTCAGTGCCAGTGTACTTGTTCCCGATGTCTTTCCGTTGAACGTCCATGTCCCCGCGGCGGACAGATTAGGTGCCTTGAGACCATTAGCATCGGCAATGCCTAGGGTTGCCGAGACTGATCCGCTCCCAGATACATTCAACGCAAACGCTTCGCTGTCAACTTCGGCAATGCGTCCAAGGTTTACCGCGCCGGAGGTAGCCACAGTGACGACGCTGAGTTCCTCGCCATACACACCGGCCCAGAACCCCGTCGCAGGAGCGGCTTTGGCACTACCAAAATTGATCGTGCCCGTGCCATTGTTGATCGTTAACGTCTCAGTATTTCCGGTTGCACCGCCACCGTCAAACGCCGGGCTGCCACCCGTGACGTTTAAGATGCCGTCAGGACCAGTCATCGTACTGGTCACCGTCAATGCGGTAATGTCTGCATCGCTGGTATCCAGCGACTTGATGGTTACCGAGTTGCTGCCCGACACAGAAAGACTTGCACCGGCTGCGGCTGCATCGTTGTCAAAGGTAATCGTCCCGATCTTCAGACGGGCACCGGCTCCGGCGGAGCTGTTGCCAGTCGTGGTCACTAGGCCGGTCGATAGCTCAACAGCCATCAAATCAAGTCCGTACTGCCCAGCTGTTCCAATACCAATATCACCAACGGTATTGAGATTGACCGGCTGAACATTTTCTGTCCTTTGCTGCTGCCCAGTGACGGGGTCGTAGGCTGTCACTATTTCATTGATGCCATCGTTATCGTTGATAAAACCCTCTGGGGCAAGAAGGTCTCCTGTCTTCACTGCGCGCTGTGAATCGATCTTGAGCGTTGTAAAGACGGGCACCGCGACTGAGTTACCAGTGTTCGGATTGACTACAGGATTAACGAGATTACCGATCAAAAGGTTACCAAGCTGAACCTCACCACCAAGCTTAAGTTCGAGGCTCTGCACATTCTCCAACCGATCATTGTCTGAGAAAGTTAAGCCAGATGCCGATACATCCACAAATGCAGCGATCTCGGTAAGTCTGTCTACACCGACAGACTCGTCGAGTACTGCTAGCTGGCTGGGGTCGGTAAAATCAACCCGCAAAATACTGCTTGGTAAGGTTGTAAACAGGTTCTCAACATTACCCCCAACACTTGTAATCAACGCCTTGTTGATCCAAAGACGACCGATCTCCGGGTCGTAGAAGTTTGTGTTGACAGTACCACTAACGCTGCCGAACAACCAAACAACGTTACTACTATTCGCTCCTGTATCGACAGCTAGCTGTGCGTTGGTAATAGTCGTGCCATCACCAACAACTGACACTGGATTATCCGCTTGGCTAGGCGTAGCAAATCGAATGGTTTGCCCTGTCAGTACATTGTCAGCGAGGCTTCTTGCCGTCAACTGGATCGTAAAGCTGCCAAGGTCGGTGGCGCTATCTAATGTTACATCGTGCGTCGATGCGGCTGCGTTTGTGCCATCGGCAAACGTAACAGTTCCAGCAATGCTGGCTGCAATGCCGCTGAAGTCATACACCTTATTAGATGTCGCAGTGTCACTTTCCAGATCAACGATGTTGACGCGGGCTGTAATGCCCGACGCACCCGTGTCTGGGCCCGCCGCGATCCTCAAGCCAGAGGCCTGTGCTGCGGTGAGGGTCAGCATCACGCCATCGTTGAGAACGATGTCGCCCGTGATGCTGAGGCTGTCCAGATGAGTGAAGTCGGTGTTCTCGACAATACGCAACTTAGCGTTGGTGCCCAGGCTGATTATCAGGCTGTTGGTGGTGGAGGCACTCTGAAGATCAGAGACGTTGCCGAAAGCAAGCCCTGGATCGCCTTCCGTGCCCAGTGTCATCACGCTGCCTGCTGCGGCCCTTGACAGGTCAAAGGTCCAGGTGGCCGTTTTGGAGGGAACAGCATTCAAACCATCACTGTCCAGCGTCAGCGTGGTAACCCCGGTACCTGCGGTGAAGGTGAAACCACCCGTGTTGTCGATGGCCACCAATTCCGCCAGGGTCAGGTTACCGCTCAAGCCGGATGCGTTCAATACCGACAGCGTGGTAGATGTCACACCTTCAGAAGCAGAACCGCCGACAATACTGTCGTTGCTCCCCAAAACGATGCTGCCCGAGCCGCTGAAGATCAGATTTTCGGCGTTCGTAGCTGCAATGGCCGCTGTACCACCAGTCATTGTAAGCGTACCGGCGGAGTTATTCGTAATGGTTAACGTTCCAATCGACTCGGTCGTATCGTTATCAGTGATATCCACGCCATGCATCTTGACGTTAGCAGTTCCGTTAATAGTCAAAGAAGCTGACGCCGCGGTGGACCCTATGGAGGTAAAAACGATATCACCACCGCTGGTATGTTCACCATCCGATGCTGCATAAGTACCGATCTCGAGGTCTCTATCAGCATTAATCACAACCTTTAGTAGGTTGTTCTCGATTTCAGCTACACCACCAGAGGATATATTCGGATTTGCAGGAGTTGCCGCTATGGCTGTGACGTTGCCAGTGATCTTGTTAACAGCAGTACCCTTAGAATTGATTGTTAGGGTATCGAAGTTAGAACCAATCAGCGCGCCATCATTCACCGTGGGAAGCCGTAAATCACCGGCGATGGAGGCGCCGCCTTCCAAGGTCAAGTTAAGCTTAACAATCTCAACGGCTGAGCGAATATCGTTAAAAACTAACTCACCCGGTGTAGCAACACCGGACTTAATAATGACATCACGCTCACGCGGTGAGACATAGCCGAGGGCAGCGGGATCTTTGTAGAGAACAAGATCAACTTCACTTTTCAAGCCAGAAAGAATGTATTCGACGTTCTCCTGTCCGACATTTGTGCCGCTATCCGTGTACATTGAGGCCAAGGTGTGCAACTCATCGACCGTGTACTTGGACACATCAATCGTATCCAACACACTGGATGTCACAGCCACCGAGTCAAACCTAAACATCACTTTAGAACCAGCACCCCCGGTGACGCTAAGGCCATCGGCTTGAGTCGCACTGACCAGACCCAGGGTCTGATTAGCTGCCAATTCAAACTTCGCGCCGTTAAGAACCGCAGATGATCCACTAGTCAATACACCATTGATCATCTTACCCAAGGTGACTGAGCCCTCACCTAACTTCACAGTAATAGAACCAGTATTTGTGGTGACACTGGAAAGATTGAGGCCATCATCGAGATCAAGAAAACCGTCACCGTCCAGATCGCGATCAATGTTGGACTGCATCAGGTCCGTAATCACGACGTTGAACGCTTCCAGTGAGCCGTCTCCGTCTGTGTCCGCCGCAACAATCACTCCTCTGTCCTGCATTTGCTGATACTGAGCGGCAGTTAACGTCAGCGTACGCCCTTCTTGGACCGTGATCTTGTCAACATTGGTGAGGTCTACCCCTGCGGCAAGCGTCACGTCCTGATTGGCCAGCGTGATATTTACCGTGCTGAACCTGCTGCTGAGCAGCCTTGCGTCATACGCAGAACCATCATAGCCAGTGATATTAAGCGTTGCTGTATCTGCCGTGGTGTTACCACCAGCGCCGTCAACCACACTGAACCCTGCAGCGGTTATCGCATTATACTGGCTAAGGCTCACCGTGAGCGCACCCGCAGTGGTGTCCCCGTCGGTTACTCTGATCGCCTTTACCGCAGTGATAACGTCATCGGCTAGGTTCACATCACCGATGGTGGTCATGTTGACGCTGCCTGTGCCAGTGAATGAAAGCTTATCGTTGTTGCTAGCTGCTTGATCAATCTTAGACGCGTCAACCGTTAAAGACAATGTACCGGTACCGCTGTGAACCACGTCTAGTCCGTCTACGTCATCGTCAGTCGTATCGATGGATCCAAGACTCACCGAAGCGCTTCCATTGACCGTCACCTTGGCAATGGCCTTCGTGTCGTCACCAAGGGTAAAAGCGTCATCGCCTGCTGCTGACGTGAAGACGATACCTTCCCGAATCTCAAGTACTTGGGAAGCATTAATCGTTACATCCAGAACATTGTTCTGGGTGTCGGCACCGTTGCCCACACCAGTGATCGTGCCGGTGATGATATTAGCGGTCGTAGCATCGAAGCTGTTAGCAGCTGTACCAACTGAGTTAATCGTCACCGACTTTAGGTGAGCGTGCAACAGGTCGGATCCGTCATTCTTATCCGTGGAATCTAAGATCAAGTCTCCAGCAATCTTCGTGCCGCCGTTCAGGTTCAAAATTAGATCTTGGATTTCAACATTGTCTTCGAGGCGGTTGATCTCCAAGTCTCCAGCCACTGTGACGCCGGCTTCAACGGTGAGCGTTTGATCTTGAGCAACCACATCGCCGTTTTGGTCGAAGATAGACTTGGAAACACGCGCAAGGAGACCTTGGAATAGGCTGTCAATATTTTGACCCGACACGTAAGCTTCATCGACACGCAACGTGGCTACATCGAACCCAGAAGCATCAATGGTGTCAACGATGCCACCAACATTTGTGTTGTCAGTGTCGGTGAACTCGAGCGTCGAGTTGGTACCGCCTACAACTCGGACGCCATCGAACTCTTTGACATCCGGCACAGAAAGCTTCATGTTGTCGCCAACATTAAAAGTTACTGTCTTTGTCAAACTTGACTCACCCGCGATGCTAGCTGTGACTGTGGGTCGAAGATCGGTATCGATGGTCCCGCCGTTATCAGCCGGGATCGTGACACTCTCAGCAAGTGTCACAGAGACAGTCGCTGCCTTAACGCCATCGAGGTTCAAACCTTTGACAACGACAGCCTGTGTAAGTCCGGTGATGTTTACCGTAAAGTCGATCGTTTGGGCGCCGGCAGCCCCCTCTCCCACAATCGAACCGGCACCGGATAATTGTTGGAACTGAGCAGCGGTGAGGTTTAGTGTCACGCCTTTTGGCACAACCAGTCCGGTGATGCCAGTGAGATTGGTCAGTGGATTCAGCGTTACCACTGGACTGTCGACAACGGTAAGTAATCCAAGACTTACCGTTGAGACGTTAGAAAAATCGTTCGCATTAAATCGTTCTTCACCCAACTGGGTCAACGATAAAGTGCCGGTTTCACCTGAAATATCGGCTGGCCCTACTGCATAAGCTTGAGCAATAGTTAACACCACAGTGTCGCCACTGGTCACAACAATCTTATCGATGCCAGAGGTATTAGCCATAGTAAGATCGGTCGCACCATTGCCGTCAATCACAACGGTCAACTCACCAGCAGCGCTAAACGAACTATCAGCAGAGTAAGTCTCTGCGGACTTCAACGTCAGTGTGGTAGCACCAACAGCACCAATGAAAGTAAAGTCGGAATCACCATCCGCATTTACCGGGGACGCAGCTATCACCAAGTTGCCCTTCACACCGGAGGCATTGATGGCGTCGACGTCACCCACGGTGTCGGTAATAGTCAGGTTAGCTCCGGCCGTCAAATTCAACTCGGCGGCCCCACTGACAGTGGTGATAGCGGTATTAAACGCATCCACGACATTGATCGTCGCCGTCCCGGGAGCATATTCCCCTACATTGAGGCTAGGCGTTGCATCACCAAAGGAAATGTTCTTGATGGTTTGTACCTGACCTGCGGGCACCGCATTCTTGGCAACGACATTTACCACTGCATCTGCACCTGCACGTGCAAAGCTGGCCTTTAGGGTGTCGGCGTAGTATCCGTTGACCTTGCTGTACTCGGTCTCCACCAAAAAGTCGACGCCGCGCTCGGTGTTCAAGAACGAAACTTCGACATCGCCTTGTATACCGAGCGTTTTGAGCCCTACCGTGGTTTCACAGGTATAGAAATTGCGAGCAAGGCCGCCGTCCGAGTTAACAACGTAGGTGTCAACGCCCTGCGAGACAAGTCCACTGGCATAGGCGCCTGAACTTAGACGTACCACGTCACCAGCCAAGTTCACATCAAGACGCGCACTGAGGGTACTGCCGCCATTTCCGAAAACCATGGAGGCTTTGTCGAATCGGTCAATTACCATGCCAGTGATTTCGCCACCAACGCTGGAATAGTCGATCATGAAGTCCGCTTGGGCATCTCCCGCACCTGCGGTCTTACCAATCGAGACTGTTGGTTGCGCTGTGACGACCTTACCCCATTCATCAATCCCACCCTTGACTGGTGTAAAAACCGCACCCTTTTCGCCGGTAATGCGCAAGAACGTGTATTCGTTGGCTGAAAAGCCTGGCAACTTACTATCGGCCAAAATGTTGGTGTCAACCGCAAAGCGATTTAGAATAGGGGCGTCTGTCGGACGGTTATACCCTCCCAACATGCCTTCTATTTTTGTATTACTTCCATCAAAGAAGGCACCAAGCGAACCACCGTAGTTTGAGGTCGTCGTGAAGGGATCAAAGGTTCCAGACGCCCCTGTGACGATAACACCGGCCTTGCCGAAATCACCGTTTGCATCATTGAATAGATTTACACCCTCGTAAGCCACACGCTCATGCAACTGCTTAGCTGTCATGCTCAGTGTTACGCCGTCCTTGAGTTCAAAGGAAACGTCGATACCACGCGGCAGACTGTCGACCCCTAGCGCCGTAAGCGAAGTCGAGGCAGACACAATGAGGTTCAGTTCGGCGTTCGCACCGAATGCCTCGCCCAACACGGAAAACTTGGAGGCACCAATCGCTAAAAACTGCTCAACGGTCAATGTCAAGTTATCGGCATCGGTCATTTCAACCGCTACGATCCCCGAAAGCGACGCAAGAGAAAGATCGGCTTCCGAAGTCACTTTTAAGGTGATGTTCTCGCCGCTGATTGATGACCCTGGCAAAGCGGTCACCGCCGCCCCTGGATCGGCCCCCAACGTCACCGTATTGGTTCCAGTTCCAAGATTAAGGTTGATCAGCGTCTCATCACCATTCTCACCTGCGAGTGGGGTGGTTGATGAATCCTGACTGTTCAAAGCCACGTCGCCACCAAGGACAGTCACAGCATCGTTACCCGTACCTGTCGTGATCGAAACTCGCTCAAAACCATTTGCCGTAATGGTGTTGTTCCCATCGGCCGCATTGATGGTCACGCTCTGTGACGACCCAAACGTGTTAGCGTTCGCCCTGATAACGTCGTTGCCCGTACCGGTTGTCACCGTCAAGGTTGCAGCGGTTGCAACAATTTCGCTGACCCCATTGCCTGCGGTGATCGTGAGCAGGTTGGCCGCTGCGTCAATTTCGTTTTGACCATTGCCCACAACAATCGTACTGACGTCATTTTCTGTGACTGACGTGGTATCACCTGTCCCACCAGTCGCTTCAATTCGGTTGTTTCCATCACCAGCACTAATCGAAAATGCATCGGTCGAAATAACTGTTATGTCATTCTGACCATTGCCCACCGTAACCGTCACGGTGTCTTCGTTCTCATTCAGATCACCACCCGTGGAGGTTGCATTGATCTCATTGGCTCCATTGCCAGCCGTGATGACGATGTCGCCCTTTGCGCTGACGTCGAACTCACCATTACCGTTGCCGCCCGTGATCGTTACTGAGCGCGCGGTCGATGCAGCGACGAAATGATCATCCGCACTTGCCGTCCCGAAAAAAACAATTTCGTCAACACTGGTCAGCTTTAGATCCACGCCACCCGTGTTACCCCGAGCGTCAATCGTGGCAGGCGTATTGTCGTGAAATGATGCGTTGAGATTACCTTCAATGTGAAGCTTGGCATCACCAGTAATGATCAAGTTGGTGAGCGCCCCATCGCCACCGTAATAACCGTTGACCGCTCCAAGATTCCCGTTGGAAATGTAGTTGTTACCGCCTGTTGCCTCAATGCTCAACGTGGGTGAGTTATGGGCCACCACCAACTGCGCGCTGCTGCCAATGTTGGCGTTATTAAGCACTAGATCAACGCCCTTACCCTGCAACTCACCAAAGTGCAAGAAAACGTTCTGCGTGAAGCTTCCGTCGAGCTTGGTCTCAGCACCATTACGGATGCCTGAAATGGTGAGGCTTCCTGGGGTGGTCTGGTCTGCACCCAAACCATCGAAGTGACTTTCAGTGATCGTGAGCGTCTCGATATCCTTTGCACGACTGAGATCGAGTACTGAGTTTTGCCAAGCCGCGTCTCCAGAAAGCCCAGGATAAGTACTTCCTCCTAACCCGTTGCTTCCTGATCCGTCCGTGTATACATTAGGTAAGTTTTGTACCTTGACGTGCTGGATATTGATCAATGCGAGCGGTTGAGCGTAGTATCCCTTAGCATCAACTTCCAAGGTATTTTCGCCAAGTCCGCCGTCAATATAGGCCCCATGCAGCAGTCCAAGACGCCCAGCAACGATGGTTTCTCCACCGCCCGTTGTTGTACCAGCTTCAACCGTACCACCATTGTTCGTGGACGGCGTAAGGACAATTGGAGCCTCGGTTTTTGTACCAGCTTTCGATACATATTGCAGAACGTCCTGATCGAAATAGACCCCTGTACCGTCGGGATTTGTACCGACACGCACGGGAACCTTCGGATAAACCTTAACTTCCCTCTCAAAAAGCCTCAGATTGCTTTCTTCATCAAAAATCAAATTTGTCAGAAGCTTGAAGTATGTATTATTGACATCAACTTCCGCCCTGTGTACGGAACCGTCCGCTGCTGTAACAGTTACCGATGCGACATTTGAGTTACCTGTCGTCGCACCAATAGATACCACCCCTTGCAATTGCTCAAGTTGCTGCGCGTTGAACTGACTCGCACCGTCAACTCCATTCGCAACGTTGATCAAGCCAAGCTGGATGAAATCAAGGCCTGTAACGTCCTTGATGTAGGAGAACAAGCCCTTTTGAACAACCGTATTACCCCCGAACTGAAATACAGGAGTTGCCGTTACCACACGCCCTAAATCGTCGTACGTGTACTGATATGTAACTGGGTTGAAGATTTCGTCGAGGTCATATAACGGAATTCCACCGTCGGTAATCGTCTCATTGGTAAGATTGTTATTATTTCCATCTGGGTCATTGCCATCGAGGTTATCAACGCCCGTTTCCCCATGGCCATGAGGATTGAATCCAATGTAGGTCACCTTTTTGACCAATGGCACGATATCTTTCATCTCGTCTTTGGTGACGATTACAGCCTCTTTAAGGGTGAAAAGGGCCCCGGCACCACCACCGATGACCCTACCCTCTGCAGCCCCAAACTTGACATAATGCGCGATCGCTCCATTAGTCATATTGCCATTGAAGCTTGTCAGATTGGCGGCAACGTAGGCCTTAACATCGGGATTCGAATCGAGATAACCAGTCCAGTCACGAGCAGCCAAATATTCATTGCCAGCGCGACCCTCACTCAAACCATATCGAACGTAGTGATAGAGAAGATCCGCTGAGTCAAGGTTGGCCGACTTCAAGTCGGCGTACTGCTGTTTGTAATATGTTGGGTCGAAGTTGCTATTAGGGCGAAACATCTGTTTTGCACCGACCTGCACAAAATGTTCGATAGGCGTCAGGCTGCCGGTATATCCGACCATGTATGTCTGCTGGTAATACGCAGCGTCAAAAGCAACGTAATTTCCCTTGACTGAAGCCGGGAGTGCGTTGTAAGCGTTAGTGAAATCGGAACCTTTTGAGAAGTACGCCATTATTTGCCTCTTTTTGCTGATCAAGATGCCCCACTAGGCGATGCCGAGTGAAGACCGTGGAAACTACGATGCGCGATTTTAACGCATATTACAAGCCATCCGACTGGAAAGCGAGAGCTTTCTAGTGCTGAAATCCTATTGTGATCTCGCTGCAACGATTTTCGACCCTTGCTAAGCTATTACATTCGAAGATAACAACCATCGACCGTACTCCTTTCCATAGCTAAGGTCAAG
>Ga0256347_1000044_pt1 | contig 14513 bp, 10 predicted proteins | sample AtltaT_41_FD_183681 | JGI IMG/M metagenome (GOLD analysis project Ga0256347, IMG submission 183681) | Metatranscriptome of freshwater microbial communities from Altamaha River, Georgia, United States - Atl_Colum_RepB_8d (Metagenome... | ecosystem: Environmental > Aquatic > Freshwater > River...
GAAAAAACGGCCGTCAGACGATAGGCCCAAGACAAACCGGCTTTTTTTTCGTACAAAACCTGGCCCGAGCGTTTCACGACTCACCGTTTTCGAGATTCACAACCGAAGCAGGCGGCCGCCTGCAGCCACCAGAGAGGAAGACCGAGGGAGTAAAGCATGGCAAAGGATTCGTTCACGCGGACAAAGCCCCACGTCAACGTCGGCACGATCGGGCACATCGACCACGGCAAGACCACGCTGACGGGTGCGCTCGTCGCCGTACAGGCGGCCAAGAACCTGGCCGTCGCCAAGAGCTACGCCGACATCGCCAAGGGCGGCACGGTGCGCGACGAAACCAAGACGGTGACGATCGCCGTCAGCCACGTGGAGTATGAGACCGACAAGCGTCACTATGCCCACATCGACTGCCCCGGCCACGCCGACTTCATCAAGAACATGATCACCGGCGCCGCACAGATGGACGGTGCCATCCTGGTCGTGAGCGCGGCCGACGGGCCGATGCCCCAGACCCGCGAGCACATCCTGCTGGCCAAGCAGGTCGGCGTGCCGGCGCTGGTGGTCTTCCTCAACAAGGTCGATCTGGTCGACGATCCGGAGCTGCTCGACCTCGTCGAGATGGAAATCCGCGAACTGCTGACGAAGTACGGCTTCCCTGGCGACGACGTGCCGATCATCCGCGGTGCCGGCAAGCCCGCCTATGACAGTCCAGCCGACCCCGAGAAGAACAAGTGCATCGCCGACCTGCTCGCGGCGGTCGACAGCTACATCCCCGAGCCGACGCGCGAGCTCGACAAGCCGTTCCTGATGGCGATCGAGGACGTGTTCTCCATCGAAGGCCGTGGCACGGTGGCGACCGGCCGTATCGAGCGCGGCATGGTGAAGGTCGGTGACGAAGTCGAGATCATCGGCCTCAAGGAAAAGGCCGAGAAGACGACCGTGACTGGCGTCGAGATGTTCAAGAAGGTGCTCGACAGCGGACAAGCTGGCGACAACGTGGGCTGCCTCCTTCGTGGCGTCGCCCGTGATGGCATCGAGCGTGGCCAGGTTCTGGCCAAGCCAGGCTCGATCAAGCCGCACAAGAAGTTCGAGTGCGAGGTCTACGTGCTTTCGAAGGAGGAAGGCGGTCGCCACACCCCCTTCTTCGCGGGCTATCGACCCCAGTTCTACTTCCGGACGACCGACGTCACCGGCTCAACAAAGCTCCTCGGCGGCGTTGAAATGTGCTCTCCGGGCGACAACGTCAAGATGGAAGTCGAACTCATGGTACCGATCGCGATGGACGACGGCGTGCGGTTTGCCATCCGCGAGGGTGGCAAGACGGTCGGCTCGGGCGTCGTCACCAAGATCTTGGATTGACCAACCAACTGAGTCCGGGGGCCAAGCCCCGGAGGGAGAGTCCGGGGACCAAGCCCCGGAGCGGACTCGATCCGGGGCGTGCAGCCCGGCGAGGCAAAACACAAGCGGGCGGGGCTCCGGGGTGACCCGGGGCCCCGTACCCACAGGGGCGTAGCTCAACTGGCAGAGCGCTGGTCTCCAAAACCAGAGGTTGCGAGTTCGATCCCCGCCGCCCCTGCAGCAGAAATGGGCGGCCGGCTCGGCGCCGCGGTGGCTTCGGCCACCGCGACTCCGCTCCGCGTAAAGGGTAGTCACGGACAGAGGATGAGGGTGTCGAGGGACGATCGCCGGCGGAGCCGGCGATCGGACGGTCACGAGTCCATCAGTCACGAGTCCATTTTGTCACGGATGTGAGCGAGCATGGCAGGCATCGAACACAATCAAGCCGCGGGCGGCACGCTCTGGAGAGACCTCCTGAGCTTCGGCGTCTACAAGCGGACCCAGGGCCGTATCGCCCGGCAAGTGACGTTTGCGGCGCTGGCGATCACGCTGGCAACCGGCATCTGGCGGCTGGCGCAGCTGCTGCCCGTCTGGTTCGTCGGCACCGCCGGAACGAGCGCAACCGACCTCGGCGTGCTCCGGTTTCTCGTCCCGGGCGTGCTCCTCGCGGTCGGCCTGTGGATCCTCTTCCGCCTGGTTAACTATCCGCCGTTCGCCGACTTCCTGATCGCCGTCGAGGCCGAAATGGCGAAAGTCTCCTGGCCGACCGCGGACGAGGTGATTCGGAGCTCCGCGGTGGTTATCTTCTTGATATTCGCCCTCGCGGCGATTCTCGCGGCATACGATCTGTTCTGGTGGTTCGTCCTCCGGGCCATCCAAGGCACACGCTGATATTCCCAGGCGGTTCGCAGCTCATGAACGTCCAGCATCCACACGAAACAGGCTCGCAGGCGGACGCCCCGGCCGTCGACGCCCGTCCCCACGACACGCCGCCCGTCCATGACGACTCCGCTGCGGCCGCCGTGCCGCCGCCCGAGGTCGACGACGACGACGGCACACCCGCTGAGTTGGCCGACCCATTTTCCGGCAGCGAAGACGCCAAGCCGGTCGAGACGGTGAGCGCCGCCGCGGAGCCGCCGGCGGGCGACAGGGAATGGTACATCCTGAAAGTCCAGAGCAACCGCGAGGACTCCATCAAGGAGGCTCTCGTCCGACGAATCCAGCTGCAGGGCCTCGAGAAGTTTTTCGGGGACGTCGTCGTCCCGAAGGAGCAGGTCACCGACTTCAAGGGCGGCAAGAAGCGGGTCGTCTGGCGGAAGCTCTACCCGGGTTACATCCTCGTCAACATGCTGCTCAACGACGAAACCTGGTACCTCGTGCGTGAAACGGGCGGCATCGGCGACTTCACCGGCTCGGCCGGGCGTCCCAGCCCGATGCTCCCGCAGGACGTGGCGAAACTGCTGTCCAAGGCCGAGGTCAAGGCGGACGAGGCGCCGAAGCTCAAGATTGCCTTCAAGAAGGGGGACAAGGTGAAGATCACCGAAGGCACCTTCGAGAATTTCGAGGGCGAAGTCGAACAGATCGACGAGGCCAACGGCCGCGTGACGGTGATGCTGAGCATCTTCGGTCGGTCCACGCCCGTGGACATCGAATACTGGCAGATCGAGACTGTGTGACGACGGCGGCAACGCCGCTCGGGACGGACGAATACGGGAAGCAACAAAGGGCAGGACGATGGCAAAGCAGATGGTGGGTCAGGCGAAGTTTCAGGTGCCGGGCGGCCAGGCAACTCCCGCCCCCCCGGTGGGCACATCACTGGGCCGATTCGGCATCAACCTCGGGCAGTTCGTGTCGCAGTTCAACGACCGCACCCGGGAAGCTGCCGGCATGCCCATCCCGGTGGTCGTCACCGTCTACAATGACCGCTCCTTCGATTTCGTGACAAAGAGCCCGCCCGCCGCGGCCTTGCTCAAGAAGGCCGCCGGCCTCGCCAAGGGCTCCGGCACGCCGAACAAGGAAAAGGTCGGCAAGGTCTCCCAGGCGCAGGTCGACGAGATCGTGCGACTCAAGACGCCCGACCTCAATGCCCGTGACGGCGAGCACGCCCGCCGAATGATCGAGGGGACAGCCCGCAGTATGGGCATCACCGTCGAAGGTTAGCTCCGGACTGACGTCGTTTTTCGGCGTGTCGTCCGGTGTTCCGTGCAAGAGCATTCGTTACCCAAACTGTTCCGGTCCAAAGTAGCCAGTTCCAGAGAAGCAGGATTCCCGCCGTGTCACTGTCCAAGCGCATGCGAGCGATGCTCGCCTTGAAGCCCAAGTCCGACGCTCCGCTCCCGCTGCCCGAGGCGGTCGGCATCATCAAGAGCTTTCCGCCGACCAAGTTCGATCAGACGGTCGAGATTCACATGCGGCTCGGGATTGATCCCAAGCAGGCCGATCAGATCATCCGCGGGTCGCTCGTGCTTCCGCATGGGATCGGCAAGTCGAAGCGTGTGGTCGTGTTCGCGAAGGGCAACCTTGCCGAAGACGCGAAGGCCGCGGGTGCCGAGGCCGTGGGCGGCGAAGACCTCGCCAAGCGGATCAAGGAAGGCTGGACGGACTTCGATGTCTGCATCGCCGCCCCCGACATGATGGGGCTCGTCGGCCCGCTCGGAAAGGTGCTCGGGCCTCGGGGCCTCATGCCGAGCCCCCGCGCCGGCACGGTCACCGCCGACATCGGCAAGACCGTCGGCGAATATAAGGCGGGCAAGGTCGAATTCCGCAACGACCCGACCGGGATCGTGCACGCCGTCGTCGGCAAGGCCAGCTTCGACGCCGGCCAACTCGTCGCCAACATCAAGGCGTTCATCGAGCACATCCAGTCGATGCAGCCTTCGAGCGTCCGCGGTCAGTTCGTGAAGAGCATTTCCATTTCCGCAACGATGACGCCCGGCGTCATGGTCGCGGCCTGACCACGTGCTCCGGTAGTTATTTCGGCGCTTTCCCCCGGTTGACTCAGCCCCTCTCGCATAAAGAAATCCCGTCATGAGCAAGCTCGTCAAGGACATGCTGGTCGAAGACCTCAAGAAGCGGCTGGTCAACGTCGCCGAGGTCGTCGTTGTCAGCCTCGGCCGACTCGACGCGCAGAAAACCTCGCAACTGCGCTCAACCCTCCGAAAGAAGCGCATCCATCTCCACCTCGTGAAGAACAGCCTGGCGAGGCGTGCGACGGCCGACACCCCGCTCGCGCCCGCGTTCACCAAGGCAGAGGGCATGCTCGCCATCGCCTGGGGCGGCGAGGACGTCGTGGATCTTGCCAAGGAACTCGATCGCCTCACGGCAGTCAAAGACTTCGACGGCTTCGAATGCCGCGGCGGCGCACTGGACGGCGCCCGCCTGGAGGCGGCCGACGTCAAGCGGGTGGCCAAGTGGCCCACCCGCGGCGAGCAGTTGTCGATCCTCTCCGGGCAGATTTCCGGCCTGGCAGCCACCCTCTCCGGACAGATTCTTTCGGCCGGCGGCACGCTGGCCGGCCAGCTGGCCTCGCGTGTCGACGATCTGGAGAAGGGCACGGCGGCGGGCGGGCCGGCCGCCTGACCCCGCCTCCGACGGCCGAGGCAGCGGCCGACCTCCGCGAATTTTCGGGGAGGGCTTCACTCGGGAAAAGTTCATGGTATGACATTGGATTCCCCCCGGCATTGATTTCCCCCCGGCCCACGGGAAATCCCGACCTCAACTCACATCACACGCCACCGACCGCCCCGCAAACGGCGGTCATTTTTGAAGGGAAAGGATCTCGAGCGATGGCAACGGCTGAAGCAACCCGCGAATTCTCCAAGGAAACCAAGGACCTTGGCGACAAGATCGTCGCGCTGTCCCTGAAGGCCGCCAAGGAACTGTCGGACTACCTCGACGAGGTCCACGGGATCAAGCCGGCCGCCGGTGGCGCCGTCATGATGGCCGCCCCTGCAGGTGGCGCAGCTGGTGGCGGTGCCGCCGAAGCAGCCGCCGAGAAGACCGAGTTCGACGTGGTCCTCGACGCGTTTGGCGACAATAAGATCGGCGTGATCAAGGTCGTCCGCGCTGCCACGGGCCTGGGTCTCAAGGAGGCGAAGGACCTCGTCGAAGGCGCCCCCGCAAAGGTCAAGGAAGGCATTTCCAAGGCCGACGCCGAGAAGCTCAAGAAGGAGCTGGAAGAGGCGGGAGCCAAGGTCTCGATCAAGTAAGAATGCAGGCAGCCCGCTGGCAGGCGGAGGCTTTGTCTTCCGCCTGCCAATTGGTATAGTATTTGCTCGTTCCTGCTGATCGGCCCCCGCTCCTTTCGCTCCTTCCCCGTCTGGTCGGCATCGTTGCTTGTCCTGGCCCCATCTGGTGAGCCGCGGTTCGGGTCGCGTACGCCCCTACCGGCTTCTCTCTATGGCCGGGATTGCGCCGCTGCCCGCCCTGGCTACGTCATCCCCTAGTCTTCCAGGAGCCATTTCTCCATGGCCACTCGCGCCGTCCGCCGTCTCCAGCCCACCGAGGTTCGACACTTCGGCAGTCGCCGCGCCAGCCATTCCATCCCCGACCTGACCGAAATCCAGACGCGATTCTACGACGCCTTCCTGCAGTACGACGTACCGGCGACAAAGCGCAAGGATCACGGCATCGAGGGAGTGCTGCGGGAAATCTTTCCGATCGAGAGCTACGACAAGACTGTCAAGCTCGAGTATGTCCGCTACGACCTCGGCAAGCCCCGTTACGATCCCGACGAGTGCCGGCAGCTGCGGCTCACCTACGGACGGCCGTTGCGTGTTCTCCTGCGTCTGACCCGGGAGCAGCCGATCGAGGAGGAGGTCTATCTCGGCGACATCCCGATCATGCTCGGCGGTGGTGAGTTCATCATCAACGGTGCCGAACGCGTCGTTGTCAGCCAGTTGCACCGCTCCCCGGGCATCGACTTCGTCGCCGACACCGAGTCGACGGACCGCAAGACGTACAACTGCCGGATCATCCCGGAACGCGGCAGTTGGATCGAGCTCAATGTCTCGAAGAAGGACACTCTCCAGGTCCGCATCGATCAGAGCGGCAAGTTCTCGGCACTGACGCTGTTGCGGGCGATGGACCCGAAGTTCAGTCGTGATTCCGAGATCCTGAAGCTTTTCTACAAGACCACCAAGGAAAAGGTGTCCGGGGCGCGGAGCGTCTCCAAGCTCGAGGGGCGGATCGCCGTCGATGACATCGTCTATCCCAAGGGCAGCGAGCGGGCCGGCGAGATCATCGTGGATGCCGGCGCGAAGATCACGCACGACATGGCGGAACTCATCTGCACGTCGGGGCTGCCGGCCGTCGAGGTGATGCAGGAGCAGAAGGTGCCGCTCCTCATGAACAGCCTCAAGGAGGATGCCGACGAGTCGCGAAAGCGGACGGGCGTCGCCCCCAGTCACGAAGACGCCCTCGTGCGGATCTACCAGCGGCTGCGGCCGGGCAATCCCCCGGCTCTCGACAAGGCCAGGACGCTCTTCGACGAAAAGTTCAAGGATACCAACCGCTACCGCCTCGGCCGTGTCGGTCGCTTCCGCATCAACCGGAAGCTGGGTCTCTCCGTGCCCGAGACGGAAATGACTCTCCGCGCCGACGACCTGATCGCGGCGATCCAGTACATGCTGCAGTTGAGCGAGGGAGAGGGCGAAGTCGAGGTCGACGACATCGACCACCTTGGCAATCGTCGGCTCCGCACGATCGACGAGCTCGCCAGTGACGAACTCCGCAAGGGGTTCCTGAAGCTGCGCCGCACCGTCCAGGAGCGCATGAGCCTCAAGGACGTGGCCGAGATGTCGCCGCGGACGCTCATCAATCCCAAGAGCATCTCCGCGGCCATCGAGTACTTCTTCGGCCGCGGCGAGCTCTCCCAGGTGGTCGACCAGACCAACCCGCTCTCGATGCTGACCCACGAGCGTCGGCTCTCCGCGCTCGGACCGGGCGGCTTGAACCGCAAGCGCGCCGGCTTCGAGGTCCGCGACGTGCACATCTCCCACTACGGCCGGATCTGCCCGATCGAGACGCCGGAAGGCACGAACATCGGCCTCATCTCCAGCCTGGCGATCTATTCGGGGGTCGATTCCTACGGCTTCCTCGTGACGCCCTACCGGAAGATCTCCAAGACCAAGCTCACCGACGACGTTGTCTGGCTGCGGGCCGACGAGGAGCACGAGGCGCACCTGGCCCCCGCGGACGCCACCGTCGTCGATGGCCGGCTCGAGGGTGAGACGATCATCGCCCGCTACCGCGGCGACTTCGTGCTCGTGCCCGCCGAGAAGATCGAGTACATCGACGTGGCGCCGAGCCAGATGGTGGGTGTCTCCGCGGGCCTCATCCCCTTCCTCGAGCATGACGACGCGAACCGCGCGCTGATGGGCTCCAACATGCAGCGGCAGGCGGTCCCGCTGCTCGTCACCGAACCGCCGATCGTCGCCACCGGCATGGAGCGGGACGTCGCCGTCAACTCGGGGCTGATCGTCCGCGCCGCCCGCAAGGGAACGGTCACCTTCGTAGACGCCGAGTCGATCGAGGTGACGCCGACATCCGGCGGCGGCACGATCGACGCCTACAAGCTGCGAAAGTACGTCGGTCTCAACGAGCGGACCTGCCAGAATCAGAAGCCCATCGTGCAACTCGGCCAGAAGGTCGAGAAGGGCGATGTACTGGCCGACGGTGCAGCCACCTACAAGGGGGAGCTGGCGCTCGGCCGTAACGTCCTCGTCGGCTTCATGGCCTGGGATGGATTCAACTTCGAGGACGCCATCATCATCAGCGAGGAGCTGGTGGAAAACGACGTCTACACCTCGATTCACATCGAGGAGTACGACATCGAAATCCGTGACACGAAACTCGGGCGTGAGGAGTTCACCCGCGACATCCCCAACGTGGGCGAACGGGCCCTCCACAACCTCGACGAGAGCGGCATCGTGCGGATCGGGACGTACGTCCGCCCCGGCGACATCCTCGTGGGCAAGGTCTCGCCGAAGAGCAAGACGGAGCTCACGCCGGAAGAGAAGCTGCTGCATGCCATCTTCGGCCGAGCCGGCGAAGACGTGAAGAACGACTCGCTGGAGGTGCCATCCGGCGTGGAGGGCGTGGTGATCGCGGCGGAGAAGTTCTCGCGGCGGATGAGCCTCTCGGAGGAGGAGCGTCGCGAGTTCGAGAAACAGCTCAAGGAGGCGGAAAACGCCGGCAACGCCCAGATCGCCGAAACCTTCGGCCATCTCGTCACCGAAATCGAAAAGGTGCTGCAGAAGCCCCTCACGGCGGCCGACGGCAGCCCGCTGGTCCGCAATCAGGATCACAAGCTCGTGGCGGAGCGGGCCGCCGCCTTCAAGCTCGATGAACTCGATCTTCGCTCACCGCAGCGGAAGACCGACGTCGAGAAGCTCCACAAGACGCTGTGGCCGACCGTGGAGGAGGCCATCGACGCCCGCGATCGGCGGCTCAACAGCATGAAGCGTGGCGACGAGCTCCGTCCCGGCGTGCTCCAGATGGTCAAGGTCTACGTCGCCGCGCGGCGTGTGATCTCCGTCGGCGACAAGATGGCCGGCCGGCACGGCAACAAGGGCGTGATCGCGAAGATCCTGCCGAAGGAGGACATGCCCTTCCTCGCGGACGGTACGCCGGTGCAAATCCTGCTCAATCCCCTGGGCGTGCCCAGCCGCATGAACGTCGGCCAGATCCTCGAGACCCACCTCGGCTGGGCCGGCATGAAGCTCGGCTTCCAGGCGATCACGCCCGTGTTCGATGGCGCCACGGAGGACGAGATCAACGTCGTGCTCGACAAGGCCGGGCTGCCCCGGCACGGCAAGGCCCAGCTCTACGACGGCAGGACCGGTGAGCGGCTCGAGCAGGAAACGACGGTTGGCTACATCTACATGCTCAAGCTCCACCACCTCGTCGACGACAAGGTCCATGCCCGGTCCACCGGCCCGTACTCGCTCATCACGCAGCAGCCTCTCGGCGGCAAGGCGCGTTTTGGCGGCCAGCGGTTCGGCGAGATGGAGGTTTGGGCCCTCGAGGCGTACGGCGCCGCCTACATCCTGCAGGAACTCCTGACGGTCAAGAGCGACGACGTCGAGGGACGCACGAAGATCTACGAGAGCATGGTAAAGGGGGAAAATACCCTCGAGGCCGGCACCCCTGCCAGCTTCGACGTGCTCACCAACGAGATTCGCGGGTTGGCCCTGAACATGCAGCTCGAGAAGCGAAGGGTCTAGTCCGCGGCGTATCGCGAAGGTGGTTCGACTCGTGGTCATGCCGGCGGATGTTCGCGGCAGGTTCGAGGGTTTGCGGCGGAGCGAATGAGCGGGTTCGACGCATCGCCGGGGTTTCGGATGTCGGGTACGGCCAGCAACAGAGATTTCGGCCAGCAACAGAGATTTCGGCCAGCAACAGAGATTTCGGCCAGCAACAAGGGAGACGACACGTGAGCATCGGTGAATCCACCTACGATCGCGTCAACGATTACTCGGCCGTGAAGATCAGCCTGGCCCGACCGCACGACATCCGCAGTTGGTCGTTCGGTGAGGTGAAGAAGCCCGAAACCATCAACTACCGCACCTACCGTCCCGAGAAGGACGGACTGATGTGCGAGAAGATCTTCGGACCAGAGAAGGACTGGGAGTGCTCCTGCGGCAAGTACCGCGGCATGAAGTACAAGGGGATGATCTGCGACCGGTGCGGGGTCAAAGTCACGCATAGCCGCGTCCGCCGCAAGCGCATGGGACACATCGAGCTGGCGGCACCGGTGGTCCATATCTGGTTTTTCAAGGCGATGCCGAGCCGGCTCGGCGCCCTGCTCGACATGAAGACATCGAGCCTGGAGAAGGTGATCTATTTCCAGGACTATGTGGTGCTCGATCCGAAAGACACGCCCCTCAAGAAGCAGCAACTGCTCACCGAGGAAGAGTATCGCGAGGCCCGCGCCACCTATGGCGACGGCGCTTTCGAGGCCGAAATGGGCGCGGAGGCGGTCCGCAAGCTCCTGCTCTCGCTCGACCTCGTCACACTCTCGAAGGAGCTGCGCGAAGAGTTGGCCACGACCAACTCGAAGCAGAAGAAGAAGGATCTCGTCAATCGCCTGAAGATCGTGGAGGCCATCCGCGACAGCGAGAACAAGCCGGAATGGATCGTCCTCGACGTGATCCCTGTGATCCCGCCCGACTTACGCCCGCTCGTGATGCTCGACTCGGGCAACTTCGCCACCAGCGACCTCAATGACCTCTATCGCCGCATCATCAACCGCAACAACCGCCTCAAGAAACTCGTCGACCTCAACGCGCCCGAGGTGATCATCCGCAACGAGAAGCGGATGCTGCAGCAGTCGGTCGACGCGCTGTTCGACAACAACCGCTGCAAACGGCCGGTCCTCGCATCGAGCAACCGTCCGCTCAAGAGCCTTACCGACATGATCAAGGGGAAGCAGGGCCGCTTCCGCGAGAACCTGCTCGGCAAGCGCGTCGACTACTCCGCCCGCAGCGTGATCGTCGTCGGCCCGACGCTCCGTCTCCACCAGTGCGGGCTGCCCAAGAAGATCGCGCTCGAGCTCTACCAGCCGTTCATCATCCGGCGGCTCAAGGAACTCGGCCATGCCGACACGATCAAGAGCGCGAAGAAGATGCTCGAGCGCAAGGACGCCGAGGTGTGGGACATCCTCGAGGAGGTCATCCGCAATCATCCCGTGCTGCTCAATCGCGCGCCGACCCTGCACCGCATGGGCATCCAGGCGTTCGAGCCGATCCTCGTCGAAGGGAACGCCATCAAGCTTCACCCTCTCGTCTGCAAGGGATTCAACGCCGACTTCGACGGCGACCAGATGGCCGTCCACCTGCCGCTCTCGATCGAGGCCCAGGTCGAGGCACATACGCTGATGCTGGCCACCAACAACATCTTCAGCCCTGCCAACGGCGCCCCGATCATCAGCCCCTCGCAGGACGTGGTGATGGGCTGCTACTACCTCACGATGCAACTGCCTGGCTGCAAAGGCGAGGGCATGGTCTTCAAGAACGTGGCGGAGGTCGAGCTCGCCCATTCACTGGGCAAGGTCGACACCCACGCGAAGATCCGCGTCAAACTGCCCGCCGGTCGGCGGCTGAAGACCGAGAACGAGTCGCAGGGGCAACCCGGAGCGGTCATCGAGACCACCGTCGGCCGCGTGCTCTTCAACTCGATCCTTCCCGAGGGGATGCTCTTCTACAACATCCCCATGCGGTCGAGCGAACTGGCTCGGGTGATTTCCGACTGCTACCAGGCGCTCGGCCGGCGCAAGACGATCGATCTTCTCGACAACATGAATCGCGTCGGCTTCAGTTGGAGCACGCGCAGCGGCCTCTCCTTCGCGACCGACGACCTGATCACGCCCGCCAACAAGGGACGGATCATCGGCGATGCCGAGAAGAGCGTCCTCAAGATCATGAAGCAGTATCAGCGTGGCATGATCACGGACGGCGAGCGGTACAACCAGGTTCTCGACGCCTGGACCCACGCGCGCGAGCAGATCACCAAGGACATGATGGCCGAGCTGGAAAAAGATACCGCCAGCGAGCGACGCCGTTCGGGATACGTCAATCCGATCTTCCTGATGGCCCACTCCGGCGCGCGAGGCGGCGTCGAGCAGATCCGTCAGTTGGCCGGCATGCGCGGCTTGATGGCCAAGCCGTCGGGCAAGATCATCGAGACGCCGATCAAGGCGAACTTCCGCGAGGGACTGACCGTCCTCGAGTATTTCAGCTCGACACACGGCGCTCGTAAGGGTCTGGCTGACACGGCGCTCAAGACGGCCGACTCCGGCTATCTCACCCGCAAGCTCGCCGACGTGGCCCAAAACGTCGTCGTCACGATGCACGACTGCGGCACCACGCAAGGCATCGAGAAGACGGTCATCTACCGGGGCGAGAAGGTGGAGGTGAGTCTCGCCGACAGCATCCGCGGCCGCGTCAGCCGGGCCAACATCGTCAACCCGATCACCGACGAGGTGGTGGTCCACGAGGACGAGCTGATCACCCCCAAGGTGGCCCGCCGGATCGAGGAACTCGGCCTCGACAAGATCCAGGTTCGCAGCGCGCTGACCTGCGAGGCGCCGCTGGGCGTCTGCCGTCTCTGCTACGGCATGGATCTGTCGACGGGATCGATGGTCGAGGAGGGGATGGCCGTCGGCATCATCGCCGCGCAGAGCATCGGCGAGCCGGGCACGCAGTTGACGATGCGGACGTTCCACATCGGCGGCGTCGGCCAGCGGGCCATTGAGGAGAGCGAGAGCCGGGCGAAGCGGGCAGGCACCGTGAAGTTCACCCGCCTGCGCACCGTGCAGAATGAGCAAGGTGAGCAGATCGTCCTCGCCCGCAATGGCGAAATTGCGATCATCGACGCCAAGGGGGCCGAACTCGAGAAGTTCGACATCCCCGCCGGCGCCATTCTCAAGGTCCAGGAGAACGACGAGGTCAAGCCGGGTACGGTCCTGGTGCAGTGGGATCCGCACTCGATCCCGATCCTCTCCGAGGTGGCGGGCAAGGTTCGTTACGAGGACGTGATCGAAGGTGAGACCCTCCGGGTGGAGAAGGACCCCAGCGGCCACGTGCGACGCATGGTGATGGAGCACAAGGGCATCTACCACCCCCAGATCGTCCTCGAGGACGAATCGGGCAAGATCCTCGACTTCTATTACCTGCCCGAGAAAGCCTACCTCGAGGCCTCTCCCGGCGAGCAGGTTGCGGCGGGTCATGTCCTGGCCAAGACGCCCCGAGAGGCATCCGGCACGCAGGACATCACCGGCGGTCTGCCGCGGGTCACGGAGATCTTCGAGGCCCGCAAGCCGAAGGATCCGGCGATCATGGCCGAGATCAACGGCAAGGTGGAGGTGAGCGGTGAGAAACGCCGCGGAAAGCGGACGATCATCGTCCGCAACGAGAGCGGTATCGAGCGCGAGCACCTCGTCACCCACGGCAAGCACCTCCGGGTGCACCCGGGCGACTATGTGAAGGCCGGCGAGGCCCTCGTCGACGGCCCCCTCGTGCCCCACGACATCCTGCGGATTTCTGGCGAGGAGGAGGTGCAGAAGTACCTCGTCCGCGAGATCCAGAACGTCTATCGAAGCCAGCGAGTGGACATCGACGACAAGCACATCGAGATCATCGTGTCGCAGATGCTGCGAAAGGTGAAGGTCGAGACCGTGGGCGACACCGACCTCCTCCCTGGCAGCGTGCTCGACAAGTTCGAGTTCCGGCAGGCGAATGAGAAGCTCGCCAGCGGCCTCAAGATCACCGACAAGGGCGACAGCGAGTTCGCCGTCGGCAGCGTTGTGCCGAAGGATGTGCTGGCCCAGGCGAATGCTCAGATCGAGGCGCTCGGCGGCACTCCCGCCAAGGGCACCAAGCCGAAGTTCGCGACGTCAAGCACTCAGCTGCTCGGCATTACGAAGGCGAGCGTTCAGAGTTCGAGCTTCATCTCCGCGGCGAGCTTCCAGGAGACGACCAAGGTGCTCACGGAGGCGGCCCTTGCCGGCAAGGTCGACCAACTCGTCGGCCTCAAGGAGAACGTCATCCTGGGCCACCTCATCCCCGCTGGGACCGGCTTCAACACGTTCCAGTCCGCGGAGGTGCGGGTGCGTCCGGAGGCGCTCGATGCGCTGCGAATCGACCGTGATAACGTGCTCACGCGGCAGTTCCCGCTGCTCGAGGCCGCTCCGGACGGCGATGCGCTGGGGAGCGGCGAGACGGGCGATGCCGTCCCCGCGGGTGACGCCGGCCCCGGCGAGATTTGAAATCGGGGCCCGACGGCTTCCGGCGAAAAGAGGCGGCCGACATGGCCCGTGGACCACGGCACGATCCGCCAGCGTCCCGTCGCATTTCACGGCGGCTGACGCTCCAGATCTGCCTCGGCCTGGCCGCCGCCGCCGCGGTGTGGGGGCTGTCCCGGGCCGTTCTCGATCGCGGCGCGGCGACGCAGCGACGGCCGTCAGGGCCGTTCGAGGCGACGAAGCCCGCGGCCGTGCCGTCCGGGCTCGACACACCGGACGGCATGGTCTGGATTCCCGGCGGCGAGTTCTCGATGGGCTGCACCGATCCGCGGGGCCGGCCCTTCGGTGGACCCGATCCGATGCGCGACGCCCGTCCCGTCCACCGCGTGCACGTCGACGGCTTCTGGATGGATCGCACTGAAGTGACCAACGCCCA
>Ga0256347_1000045_pt1 | contig 14483 bp, 10 predicted proteins | sample AtltaT_41_FD_183681 | JGI IMG/M metagenome (GOLD analysis project Ga0256347, IMG submission 183681) | Metatranscriptome of freshwater microbial communities from Altamaha River, Georgia, United States - Atl_Colum_RepB_8d (Metagenome... | ecosystem: Environmental > Aquatic > Freshwater > River...
CGCCTTCGGCATCCCCCGTGCTGGTGGTCACGCCCAGCCGGGCCAAAGCGGTGTAGCGCTTGGGCGCTTCCAGCTGAATCTGGCTGAACTTGGTGGCTGCGCCAAAGCACAGGGGCAAGACGCCGCTGGCCAATGGGTCAAGGGTGCCGGTATGCCCGGCTTTTTCGGCGCGCAACAGCCATTTGACGCGCTGCAACGCTTGGTTGCTGGTCAGGCCCAGCGGCTTGTCCAAGAGCAACACGCCGTGCACAGGGCGACGCGCCACGCGCACACGCGCAGGGGGTCGAGCGCCCTCCCCCCCCAAGGGGGTCTGCGCACCTTGGGATGGCCCGGTGGTACGCATGTCAATCCTCTTTGGCGCGCGTCGCCACGGCCTTGGCGATAAGGGCGTTCATGTCGGCCGCCCGCTCGGGGGTGCGGTCATACACAAAATGCAGCGTCGGGACGGTGTGGATGTGCAGGCGCTTGAAGAGGCCGTTGCGCAAAAAACCCGCAGCCTGGTTCAGACCTTCAGCGGTCTCCTGGGGGTCGCCCGCGAGCACGCTGAAGAAAACCTTGGCATGGGCGTAGTCCGGCGAGACCTCCACCGATTGCAGGGTCACCATGCCCACCCGGGGGTCCTTCAACTCGCGCGCAATGAGTTCGGCCAGATCGCGCTGGATCTGGTCGGCCACGCGAAAACTGCGGTTGGGAACACTGGACTTGCGGGGCATGGTCAGAGCGTGCGCGCGACTTCCTTGATTTCGTAGAACTCCAGCGTGTCGCCTTCAGCAATGTCGTTGTAGTTCTTGATGGTCAAGCCACACTCAAAGCCCTCCTTGACTTCGCGCACGTCGTCCTTGAAGCGCTTGAGGCTGTCGAGCTCGCCGCTGAAAACCACCACGTTGTCGCGCAAGAGGCGCACGCGGGCGCCGCGGCGCACCAGGCCACTGGTGACCATACAGCCGGCAATCGCGCCAATCTTGCTCACGCGCAGCACTTGACGGATCTCGGCCGTGCCCAAGGACTCTTCCTTCTTGTCCGGGGTGAGCAAGCCCGACATGGCGGCCTTCAACTCGTCCACCGCGTCGTAGATGATGTTGTAGTAGCGAATCTCGATGCCATTGGCCTCGGAGAGCTTGCGCGCGCCGGCATCCGCACGGGTGTTAAAGCCAATGATGACGGCTTTGGAAGCAATGGCCAAGTTGACATCGCTCTCGCTGATGCCGCCCACCGCCGCATAAACCAGCTGCACCTTGACCTCTTCGGTCGAGAGCTTGAGCAGCGAGGCCGCCAAGGCCTCTTGCGAACCCTGCACGTCGGCTTTGATGATGATGGGCAGGGTCTTGACTTCGCCTGCGGCCATATCGGCAAACATGTTCTCGAGCTTGGCTGCTTGTTGCTTGGCCAGCTTGGTGTTGCGCACCTTGCCCGCACGGTAAGTGGCGATTTCGCGCGCCCGGCGCTCGTCGGCCAAAACCATGAACTCGTCGCCCGCTTGGGGTACTTCTGTCAAACCTTGAATTTCAACCGGAATCGAAGGGCCCGCCGATTTCACCGGTTTGCCGTTCTCATCGAGCATGGCGCGCACGCGGCCAAAGGTCTGGCCCGCCAGCACCACATCGCCCACTTTCAAGGTGCCCGATTGCACCAGGATGGTGGCGACAGGGCCACGGCCTTTGTCCAAGCGGGCTTCGATCACAAGGCCCTTGGCCATCGCATCGACCGGCGCCTTGAGCTCGAGCACTTCGGCTTGGAGCAACACCTGTTCGAGCAAGTCGTCAATCCCCTGACCCGTTTTGGCCGAGACCGGCACGAAGGGCGAATCGCCCCCGAACTCCTCAGGCACCACTTCTTCGGCCACGAGCTCGCTCTTGAGGCGCTCGGGATTGGCCTCGGGCTTGTCGATCTTGTTCATCGCCACCACGATGGGAACCCCCGCCGCTTTGGCGTGCTTGATGGCTTCCTTGGTCTGGGGCATCACACCGTCGTCGGCGGCAACCACCAAAATCACGATGTCGGTGGCCTGCGCCCCGCGCGCGCGCATGGCGGTGAAGGCCTCGTGGCCGGGGGTATCGAGGAAGGAGATCATGCCACGCGGGGTTTCCACGTGATAAGCCCCAATGTGCTGGGTGATGCCGCCCGCCTCACCCGAAGCCACTTTGCTGCGGCGGATGAAATCGAGCAACGAGGTCTTGCCGTGATCGACGTGGCCCATCACAGTCACCACGGGCGCGCGGGCGAGCGCTTCCGCATGGTGCAAGGAGGCTTCTTCCTCGGTAAAGGCTTCCGGGTCGTCGAGCGCGGCAATCACAGCCTTGTGGCCCATTTCTTCCACCACGATCATGGCGGTGTCTTGGTCCAGCGGCTGGTTGATGGTGACCATCTGGCCGAGCTTCATGAGTTGCTTGATGACTTCCGAGGCCTTGACCGCCATCTTGTGAGCCAGCTCGGCCACCGTGATGGTTTCGGGCACGTGCACCTCCATGACCCGCGCTTCTTGCGCTTGGGCCACGGCATTGGATTCATCCCGACCATGGCGCTCGCGTTTGCCTTTGGGGCCACCGCGCCAGCTGTTGCGGCCCACGCCGCCGCTGGCGTCGCCGCGGGTTTTGATTTCTTTCTTTTTGCCCTGTTCGTCGGCCCAGCTCGAGGAGAGCTTGGCGCTCTTGACTTCCTTGTTGGCCCCGGCAGGGCCGGCCGGCTTGGCCGCTGCTGCGCCCGGCGCCGCTGCAGGTTTGTGCAAAGTGCCTTTCAAGGCATTGGCGTCTTCGGGTTTTTCGGGTTTCTTGGCCACGAGCACCTTCTTGGGTGCGTTCATCATGGCGCGAATGGCTTCGGCCTCGGCCAGCGCCTTGCGGCGACGGTCTTCAAGCTCACGGGCCTTGGCCGCGTCTTCTTGGGCTTCCGCCTCTCTGGCTTTGGTTTTGGCCGTTTCTTCTGCACTCGGCTGGGGCGGTGCGGCCTCGGTCACCGGGGCATCGACAGCGTTTTGCACCGCCTCAGCGGCTTGCGCTTGGGCCCGTGCGGCTTCGGCTTGCTCTTGGGCTTCGCGTTGACGGCGTTTCTCGGCGAGTTCTAGCTCTTGGCGGCGCAACAACTCGGCCTGGCGGCGCGCCTCTTCTTCGCGGCGGGCGAGTTCGTCGGCGTCGACCACGGGTGCGGCGGGTGCGATGGGCGCCTCGGATTTGGGCGCCTCAGCGGCTTCGGCCTCGTCGCGCTTGACGAAGGTGCGCTTCTTGCGCACTTCCACCTGAATCGTGCGCGCCTTGCCCGTGGCGTCGGCTTGCTTGATTTCGCTGGTGGATTTTTTGGTCAGGGTGATTTTCTTGCGCTCGCCCGTGGCGGTGCCGTGCGCCGCTTTGAGATGGCTGAGCAATTGTTGTTTGTCCCCGTCGGTGAGGGTGTCTGTGGGCAAGGACTTGCCAACACCGGCAGCTTTGAGCTGTTCGATGAGCAAGTCAGTGGGTTTTTTCAGTTCGCTGGCAAATTCGGCAACGGTCGTGTTGGACATATGCGTGATTCCTCTCCATGGCCGTTACTCTTGACCCGCGAACCAATGTTCGCGCGCCTTCAAAATGAGGGCTTTCGCCTCTTCTTCGTCTTGACCGGTGATTTCGGTCAACTCGTCAACCGCCAAGTCGGCCAGTTCGTCGCGGGTGTGAATCCCGTTGTCGGCGAGCTTGGCCACCATCTCGACGGTGAGGCCAGGCAAGTCGCGCAGGTTTTGCGACACTTCCTCGACGTTTTCTTCCCGCACGATCTCCATGGTGAGGAGGGCATCCTTGGCGCGCGAGCGCAGCTCGTTGACGGTGTCTTCGTCAAAGCTCTCGATCTCAAGCATCTCTTGCAAGGGCACGTAGGCCACCTCTTCGAGGCTGGTGAAACCCTCTTCGATGAGGATGTCGGCCACTTCCTGGTCCACATCGAGTTTGGACATGAAGAGCTCGCGAATGGCTTGCGTCTCGTCGGCGTGCTTTTGTGCCGACTCCGCTGCGTCCATGATGTTGATCTTCCAGCCGGTGAGGTCAGAGGCCAAACGCACGTTCTGGCCACCCTTGCCAATCGAGATGGCGAGGTTTTCTTCGTCCACCACCACGTCCATGGCGTGCTTTTCTTCGTCCACCACGATGGATTGGACATTCGCCGGCGCGAGGGCGCCAATCACGAACTGCGCGGGGTCCTCGCTCCAGAGCACGATATCGACGCGCTCGCCTGCGAGCTCGGTGGTCACCGCATTGACGCGAGAGCCGCGCACGCCCACGCAGGTGCCGATGGGGTCCACGCGCTTGTCATGCGAGACCACGGCAATCTTGGCACGCGAACCGGGGTCACGCGCGCACGATTTGATTTCGAGCAGGCCTTGCTCAATTTCGGGCACTTCTTGGCGGAAGAGCTCGATCATGAACTCAGGCGCGGAGCGCGAGAGAATGATGGGCGCGCCACGCAAGGTGAGGTCCACTTCCATGATCATGGCGCGCACGCGGTCGCCATTGCGCAGGTTTTCCTTGGGAATCATCTCGCTGCGGCGCAGACGCCCCTCCACGCGGCCAGACTCGACAATGATGTCGCCCTTGTCCATGCGCTTGACAGTGCCCACGAAGATCTTCTCGCCGCGCGACATGAAATCGTTCAAGAGCATCTCGCGCTCGGCGTCGCGAATTTTTTGCAGAATGACCTGCTTGGCCGCCATCGCGCCAATGCGGCCAATGGGCAGGGACTCGACCGACTCCTCGATGTACTCGCCCTCCTCCACATCGGCCACGCGATCGCGTGCGTCCATCAGGAGCTCTTCGGCATCGGGGTTTTGCAAACCGGCCGAATCGGGCACCACCAACCAACGACGGAAGGTCTCGTATTCACCCGTGTCCCGGTCGATGGCCACCCGAATGTCGACCTCTCCCTCATAGAGTTTCTTGGTGGCCTGGGCCAAGGCCAGTTCCACGGCTCCAAACACGACGTCACGCTCGACATTCTTTTCGCGTGAAATGGCATCCACCAGCATCAGCATTTCGCGATTCATGTCCTTACTCCTTCCGATCTTCAAAGATTCACTTTGGGCTTACGGCCCTTGAAATCAACCACAGCGGCCAAGCGCGCCTCGCGCAACTCCTCCAGCCGAAACCCCAGCACCTGCACCGGCACGGCCTGGGCTTTTTTACCCAGCTTTTGACCCGGCTTGCGCTCGGGCAGGTCTTGCCACTGAATTTGCCACTCCCCCGCCGCCGCCCCCGGGGCCAATACTCCGGCAAAGCGCTTGCGGTTGGCGGCCACCAGTTGCCCAGCAGCCGCGCCCATGGGCTGGCGCAGCGTCAGCTCAATGCGCTCGCCCACGAAACGGGCGAAATCCTGCTCGTGACGCAAAGGTCGGTCAATGCCCGGCGAGGAAACCTCCAGCCGCTTGTAGTCCACCCCTTCGACTTCCAGCGCAAACTGCAATTGCCGCGTGACCCGCTCACAGTCCTCGACCTGCACGAACCGCTCCTCGGTACCCGGTACCCAAGGCCAATCGATGGTGACGCGCAAGAGCCCACCGGCGGTGCGTTCCAGCTCCACCAGGTCGTAACCCAAACCCGTCACGATGCGTTCGATTGATTCTTGCAATGCCACGAAAATTCCTCTACGCGCCCCTGCATTCGCGCCAAGCGATGCAAAGCGAGCAGACCAAAAAAAACGGGCGGTGAAAATCCGCCCGTTTGGTCGAAAACCCTGATTGTAAACGCTAAATGCTTGATTTGGAAGGGTTTAGACTATTTTTTCAATGATTTTGGAGGCCTCCACCAGCGCCCGCGTGTGGGGATGCTGGGGTTGATCCAGCACCGCCGCGGTCTCGCCCGACTCCACCACTTCGCCTTGGTAGAGCACCATGACCTGATGCGCCATGGCCCGAACCACCGCCACATCATGCGTGATGAGCAAGTAACTGAGACCCCGGGTGCGCTGAAATTGCTGCAAAAGTTTTAGCACCTGGTCTTGCGTGGACACATCCAAGGCGCTGGTGGGCTCATCGAGCACCAGAATTTGGGGCTCCAGCACCAAGGCCCGGGCGATCGAGAGGCGTTGGCGCTGGCCGCCCGAGAACTGGTGGGGGTAGCGCTCCAACAGCCCCGGAAACTCGTTTTCGGTCAGGCCCACCTCGGAGAGGGTGAGCAGCATGCGCCGCACGCGCTCGATTTCATCAAGCATGCCCAGGTGCAAGGCCATGCCCTCGTCGAGGAGTTCGCGCACCGTCATGCGCGGCGAGAGCGAGGCAAACGGATCCTGGAAAACCACCTGGATATGGCGGCGTTGCGGTAAGTCCTTCTTGGGGTCGCGCGCCCAGGCTTGGCCGTTGATCAGCATCTGCCCCTCAAACGGCAGTAGCCCCAAGGCGGCCATGGCCAGCGTGGACTTGCCCGACCCCGACTCGCCCACCACCGCCAGGGTTTGACCCGCGCGCAGATGGAAAGTGGCCGACTTCACCGCCTGAAACTGGCCCGGTTTGAACCAACCCCGCACCCCAGGCCGCTTGACCGGATAACTCACAGTCACGGAAGCCGCTTGTACGCGCAGGCGCGCCTGCGCAGAGGCGGGCATCAGATCGCGCACGGGCTGGCTGTGCACCAGCCGGTGGGTGTAGGGGTGGCGCGGTTGGCGCAGCACGGTCTCGGTGTCCCCCTCCTCCACAATGCGGCCCTTCTCCATGACCATGACGCGTTCGGCAAACCGACTCACCGCCCCCAGATCGTGGGTGATGAGGAGCACCGCCATGCCATAGCGGGTTTGCAAATCCCGGATGAGTTGCAGAATTTGGCCGCGCAGCGAAGCGTCCAAGGCCGTCGTGGGCTCATCGGCAATCAAGAGACGAGGCTTGCATGCCAGCGCCATGGCAATCACCACACGCTGGCGTTGGCCGCCCGAGAGCTGGTGAGGGTAGGCCAAGGCGCGCTCGGCCGGATGGGGGATGCCGGTGTCTTCAAGCAAGCGCACGGTTTGATACCAAGCCTCTGCGCGGGTCATGCCTTGTTTGAGTTGCAAGACCTCGCAAATTTGGTCCCCCACCGTGAACAAGGGGTTGAGCGCCGTCATGGGCTCCTGAAACACAAAGGCGATGTCGCGACCGCGAATGGGGATGAGCTGTTGAGGCGTGAGCTTGACCAAATCGAGGGTTTCGGGCGCTTCAATGGCCGAGGCCTCCACGCTACCCTGGTCTTGCGCGGTAAAGAGCGCGCGTCCACTGATGCGTGCGCCTTCGATCAGCTTGACCAGGCTCTGCGCCAACACGCTCTTGCCCGAGCCCGACTCGCCCACCAAGGCCAGTCGGTCCCCAAGGGACAGGTTGAAATCGACGTCCTTGACCACCTCGTGGTCACCAAAGCGCACGGAAATGCCACGGGCTTGGAGCAAGGGGAGCTTCATGCATCCACCTTGCGAGGGTCGAGGGCATCGCGCAGGGCGTCACCCATGAAGGTCAAGAGCATGAGCGTGATCACCAGCAAGGCAAACGTGGAGAGCGAGATCCACCAGGCATCGATGTTGTTTTTGCCTTGGGCGAGCAATTCACCCAAGCTAGGGGTGCCCGGCGGGACGCCCAAGCCCAGGAAGTCCAAGGAGGTGAGCGCGAGAATGGCTGCGCTCATGCGAAACGGTAAAAACGTCACCACGGGCGTGAGGGAATTGGGCAGCACATGGCGGCGGATGATCTGCCAATCACTCAAGCCCAGCGCACGGGCAGCCCGCACGTAGTCCATTTGGCGGTTGCGCAGGAATTCAGCGCGGACGTAGTCCGAGAGACCCATCCAGCCAAAAAGGCCCAAGAGCACCAACAAGAGCCCCACGCTGGGTTCGAGCACCGTGGAGAAAATGATCAACAGGTAGAGCTCAGGCATGGCGCTCCAAATCTCGATGAAGCGCTGCATGACCAAATCGGTCTTGCCCGCGAAGAAGCCTTGCACCGCGCCGGTGATGACCCCGAGCACGGTGCCCAAAATCGTCAAGCCCAGGGCAAAAAGCACCGAGATGCGAAAGCCATAGAGCAAACGGGCCACCACATCGCGGCCGCGATCGTCCGTGCCGAGCCAATTGAGCGCCGAGGGAGGCGCCGGGTTGGGTTCGGGGGCGAAGTAGTTCAAGGTCGTGTGGTGGTAGTGGTTGATTGGGTACAAGGCCCAATTGCCCGGTCGGTTGAACTGCTCTTGGATGAAGGGATCTAGAAAGTCGGTGGGCGTCTGAAAGTCGCCTCCAAACGTGGTCTCCGGCAGGTTTTGCAAGAGGGGGAAGTAAATGCTGCCGTTGTGGCGGGCCAGCAAGGGCTTGTCGTTGGAGATCACTTCGGCCAGCAGGCTCACCAGAAACAAAACCACGAACAGCCAGAGGCTGACAAAGCCCAGCCGGTGGCGTTTAAAGCGCGCCCAAGCCCGCGCGCCCGGTGACTGCGCGGGAGCGGCCGCTTGGGCTTTGCGGCGAAAGAACTTAGTCAAACTTGACACGCGGATCCACCCAAACATAGCAAAGGTCGCTGATGAGCTTGGTGAACAAGCCAATGAGCGTGAACAAGTACAAGGTCCCGAGCACCACCGGATAGTCGCGCCGCATCACGCTCTCGTAGCCCAACAGCCCAAGGCCGTCCAGGGAGAAAAGCGTCTCGATCAGCAAAGAGCTGGCAAAAAACGCCCCCACAAACGCGGCGGGGAAACCCGTGACCAACGGGATCAGCGCGTTGCGCAGCACATGGTGCCAAATCACCCGCCGCTCACTCAAGCCCTTGGCGCGCGCGGTCAACACATACTGTTTGCGGATTTCCTCGAGCATGGCGTTCTTGGTGAGCATGGTGGTCACGGCAAACGAGCCCAACACGCTCGCCGTGACTGGCAGGGTGATGTGCCAGAGGTAATCCGTGATGCGTGCCCCCCAGCTGAGCTGCTCCCAATTGGCGGAGGTGAGACCACGCAGCGGGAACCACTGGAGCTGCCCGCCGAAAATCACGAGCAAGGCCACGCCCAGCACGAACCCCGGAATGGCATAGCCCGTGAGCACAATCACGCTGGTGAGCGTGTCAAAGCGTGTGCCCGCGCGCACCGCCTTGGCAATGCCCAGCGGTACCGAGATGAGGTAACTCAGAAAAAAGCCCCAAAGCCCCAAGCTGATGGAGACCGGCAGCTTTTCCTTGATCAGACTCCAAACGTCTTTGGGGTAGTAAAAGCTCTTGCCCAAATCAAAGCGGGCGAATTGGGCGAGCATTTGCAAAAAGCGCTCGCTTGGCGGTTTATCAAAGCCGTAGAGCTGCTTGATTTCCTCCACACGCGCCGCGTCCACGCCTTGGCGGCCACGGTAACCCGCTCCTGCCGCAGCCGCGCCTTCACCGCCCGAGTCGCGCCCCTGCAACTGGGCGACCATTTGCTCCACCGGTCCGCCCGGCACGAACTGAATGACCACAAAGGTGAGCAACAGCACCCCAAAGAGGGTGGGCACCATCAGGAACAGACGTTTGAGGACATAAGCCAGCATCACGACCCCTTGCGCATCTCTTGTATCCGCGCGCGGTTGGCGGGCGATGCCCACCACGTGGAGACCGCCCAAGCGTCGGGCTGATAGTAACGCGGCGCGTTGACGGGTTGTTCAAACAACCCGTTGCGCCAAGCCACCCGGTGCACCGCGCCATACCAGTGCGGCACACTGTAGTGGCCATGGCGCAAGACCCGATCCAAGGCCCGCAGTGCCGTCACCAACTCGGGGCGCGTGCGCGCCGAGGTCACGTGCTCGAGCAAGGCGTCCACCGCCGGGTCTTGAATCCCCATGAAATTGTTGCCCCCCTCGGTCTGGGCCGAGCGAGAGCCAAAGCGATCGACCAACTCGGCCCCGGGCGCCTCGCTGCCCACCGTGCGGTTGCTGATGATCTCAAAGTCAAACACATCCAGGCGCTTTTGCAGCACCGCGAAATCCACCACGCGGTAGTTCACTTTGAAGCCGAGTTTCTCGAGATTCTTGGCGTAAGGCGTGACCACCCGACCCATGGAGCCGGAGTTGTCCAAGAACTCGATGCTAAACACCTCCCCACGGGCGTTGCGCAGGGCGCCGTCGCGGTAGGTCCAACCCGCTTGCGCGAGCAAATCACGCGCGCGGCGCAGGTGGTCGCGCAGGGTTTCACGCGACTCCACCTCCAAGCGGGTGATCGGGGGCAGTGGCACCGGCTGGCTGAGCACCTGCGGCGCGAGCTTGCCCTGCAAGGGCCGCAACAGCGCCAACTCGGCCTCGTCGGGGAGCCCCCGGGCCTCGAAATCACTCGCCACGAAATACCCCCGCACGCGCTGGTAGGCGTTGTAGAAGAGCTGGCGGTTCATCCACTCAAAGTCCATGGCCAAGCCAATCGCCTCGCGCACCCGCACGTCCTTGAATTTGGGCAAGCGGGTGTTGATGAGAAAGCCCTGGAAATCGCCCGCGTTGCCGTGGGTCAACTCGCGCTTGATCAAATCACCCCGATCAAAGGCGCGGCCACGGTATGCCCGAGCCCATTCGCGGGCGATGAACGCCTGAATGAAGTCAAACTCCCCTGCCTTGAAGCCTTCCAACTGCGCGGTGTTGTCCTTGTAGAGGCGGTAGGTGATGCGGTCAAAGTTGAACATGCCGCGGCGCACATTGAGGTCACGCGCCCAGTACTGGGGGTTACGCTCGTAGGTGATGTCGCGCCCAAAAGCCACCGGACCAATGCGATAGGGGCCGCTGCCGATGGGGATGTCGGTGACGATCTTGTCAAAGGGCTTGGGTTGGCCGTTTTCCTGGCCCCACTTGCGGCTGAAGACGGGCATTCCCCCCACGATGAGGGGCAACTCCGGGTTGGCACGCCGAAAATCAAAGCGGATGGTGTGCCCGTCGATCACACTGGCTGCGGCCACCTCGGCATAGAGGGTGCGAAACTGCGGCGCGGCCAGCTTGCTCACGAGGCTGTCAAAGGAGTGTTTGACATCGGCGGCCTCCACCGGATCGCCGTTGGAGAACTGGGCCTGCGTGCGCAAGCGAAAAACCACTGAGCGCCCGTCCTTGGCGACTTGCACGTCCTCGGCCAACAGCCCATAGGCGGTGGTGGGCTCATCCAGGGTGCCGGTGAGCAGGGATTCAAACACCAGTTGGTTCAAGCCCGGGGCCGCATTGCCTTTGAGGGTGAAGGGGTTGTATTTGTCAAAGCTCGAGAGCCGGCTGGGCGGCACCAACACCATCTCGCCGCCCTTGGCCGCCGAGGGGTTCACATATTCAAAATGCCGAAAGCCCGGGGGGTACTTGGCGTCACCGAACTGGGCATAGGCATGCGCCGCCCACGCCGGGGCGACCCATAGGCTCAACAAAAATAAACACCAGGCCCGCATGCGACAATTCTGCTTGATTTTTCTTGGAGTTCCCGCCATGACCACAAAAACCGGATTTCTCACTGGCAAGAAACTGCTCATCACGGGCGTGCTCTCAAACCGCTCGATTGCCTACGGCATCGCCAAAGCCTGTCACGCCCAGGGGGCGGAACTGGCCTTTAGCTACGTGGGCGAACGCTTCAAGGACCGCATCCGTGAGTTTGCCGCCGATTTCGAATCCGACCGGGTCTTTGAGTGCGACGTCGGCGACGATACACAAATCGACCGATTGTTCCAAGACTTGACTGCCCAATGGGGAAAGTTCGACGGGTTTGTCCACAGCATTGGCTATGCCCCCCGTGAGGCCATCGCCGGCGACTTCCTCGACGGCCTCTCGCGCGAAGCCTTCCAAATCGCGCACGACATCAGTGCCTACAGCTTCCCCGCCATGGCCAAGGCCGCCCTGCCCCACCTCAACGACAACGCGGCCCTGCTCACCCTCACCTACCTTGGCGCCATCCGCCATGTCCCCAACTACAACACCATGGGCTTGGCCAAAGCCAGCCTGGAGGCCTCGGTGCGCTATTTGGCGGAGTCCTTGGGTGCGCATGGCCGTGGCCTGCGTGCCAACGGCATCAGCGCCGGCCCCATCAAAACCCTCGCCGCCAGCGGCATCAAGGGCTTTGGCAAGATTTTGTCGGTGGTGGCCGAAACTGCGCCCATCCGCCGCAATGTGACCATCGAAGACGTGGGCAACGTCGCCGCCTTCTTGCTCTCGGACTTGGCCGCCGGTGTGACCGCCGAGATCACCTATGTGGACGGCGGCTTTAGCCAAGTGGTGGGGGGCATTGCCGAGCCGGCCGAGCCGGCGGCTTAACGCGCTCAAGCCCGCACGCAATCGGCGTAGTAGTGTTTCTGGCCATCGGGGCCGACTTCCTCGACCAAACCGTGGATGTCGGTCTCAAAGCCCGGGCACTGGCGGTTGAACTCGCGCGAGAACTTGAGGTAGTCCACGATCTTGCGGTTAAACACCTCACCTGGAATGAGCAAGGGAATGCCGGGGGGATAAGGCGTGATCAAGCTCGTGGTCACGCGCCCTTCCAAGTCGTCCACCGCCACCCGCTCGGTGTTGCGGTGGGCAATCTGCGCGTAGGCGTCGCTGGGTTTCATGGCGGGTGTGAGGTCGCTCAGGTACATCTCGGTCGTCAGGCGCGCGATGTCGTACTTCGCGTAGAGCGCGTGCACATGCTGGCACAAGTCGCGCAAGCCCATGCGCTCGTACTGCGGGAATTTTTGGCAGAACTCGGGCAAGATGCGCCACATGGGCTGGTTGCGATCGTAGTCGTCCTTGAACTGCTGCAACGCGGTGAGCAAGGTGTTCCAGCGGCCCTTGGTGATGCCGATGGTGAACATGATGAAGAAGCTGTAGAGGCCTGTTTTCTCGACCACCACGCCGTGCTCGGTGAGGAACTTGCTCACGATGGAAGCCGGAATCCCGGTTTTGTCGAACTTGCCATCGAGGTTCATGCCCGGAGTGACCAAGGTGGCCTTGATCGGGTCGAGCATGTTGAAGCCATCGGCAAGCTGCTGACCAAAGCCATGCCACTTGCCCGAGCGCTTGCGCGGGTCGTTGTGCAAAATCCAGTGGTCTGCGCGGCCAATGCCCTCGTCGGCAATCTTCTCCGGGCCCCAAACCTTGAACCACCAGTCATTGCCGTAGTCTTGGTCCACCTTGCGCATGGCGCGACGGAAATCGATCGCCTCCTGAATGCTCTCCTCCACCAGCGCCGTTCCGCCCGGGGGTTCCATCATCGCTGCGGCCACGTCGCAGCTGGCGATGATGCTGTACTGCGGGCTGGTGCTGGTGTGCATCAGATAGGCTTCGTTGAAGAGGTGGCGATCGAGCTTTTGCTTCTGCGCGTCCTGCACCAGGACGTGGCTGGCCTGGCTGATGCCCGCGAGCAGCTTATGAATGGACTGCGTGGCGTAGACCATGGTGTCCTTGGGGCGCGGGCGCTTCTTGCCCATGGCGTGGTAGGTGCCATAAAAGGGGTGAAATGCCGCGTGGGGCAGCCAAGCCTCGTCGAAATGGAGGTTCTCCACATAGCCATCGAGCATTTGCTTGATCGTCTCGGTGTTGTAGAGCACGCCGTCGTACGTTGACTGCGTGAGGGTGAGAATACGCGGCTTGATTTTTTTGCCGTTGAGCCCCTTGAGCAGCGGGTTGGCCTTGATCTTGGCTTGGATGGACTCCGGCTCGAATTCGTGCTTGGGGATCGGTCCAATGATGCCGAAATGGTTGCGCGTGGGCTTGAGAAACACCGGCACCGCGCCCGTCATGATGATGGCGTGGAGCACCGACTTGTGGCAGTTGCGATCGACCACCACCACATCGCCCGGCGCCACCGCGTGGTGCCAGACCATTTTGTTGGACGTGCTCGTGCCATTGGTCACGAAAAAGCAGTGATCGGCGTTGAAAATCCGCGCCGCGTTGCGCTCGCTCTCGCCAATCGCGCCGTTGTGGTCGAGCAGCTGACCGAGCTCCTCCACCGCGTTGCAGACATCCGCGCGCAGCATGTTCTCGCCATAGAACTGGTGGTACATCTGGCCAATCGGGCTCTTGAGGAAAGCCACCCCACCCGAGTGCCCCGGACAGTGCCAAGAGTAGGAGCCGTCTTCGGCGTAATCGAGCAAGGCCTTGAAAAACGGGGGCTGCACGCCCTCCAGATAGCTCTTGGCCTCGCGAATGATGTGCCGCGCCACAAACTCGGGCGTGTCCTCAAACATGTGGATGAAGCCGTGCAGCTCACGCAAGATGTCATTGGGCAAGTGCTGGCTGGTCTTGGTCTCGCCGTAGATGTAAATGGGCACATCGGCGTTTTTGCGGCGCACTTCTTCAATGAAGCTGCGCAGGCTCAGCACCGCGGGATCGAGCTCGGGGCCCGGGGTGAACTCTTCGTCGTCGATCGACAGAATGAAGGCACTCGCGCGCGACTGCTGTTGGGCGAACTGGCTCAAGTCGCCATAACTGGTCACCCCCAGCACCTCAAAGCCCTCACCCTCGATGGCCTCGGCCAACGCACGAATGCCCAATCCGGAGGTGTTCTCCGAGCGGAAATCCTCGTCAATGATGACGATGGGAAAACGAAATTTCATGGGCAAACTCCCAGGCTGGGCCAAGACCAG
>Ga0256347_1000048_pt1 | contig 14430 bp, 9 predicted proteins | sample AtltaT_41_FD_183681 | JGI IMG/M metagenome (GOLD analysis project Ga0256347, IMG submission 183681) | Metatranscriptome of freshwater microbial communities from Altamaha River, Georgia, United States - Atl_Colum_RepB_8d (Metagenome... | ecosystem: Environmental > Aquatic > Freshwater > River...
CTTCCTCGTTCCGGTAGATCTCCCTGATGATATTGAAGACATATGTGCTCTCCGCCGGATATTTCTCTCGTATGTCATAGAGCTCGCGTCTGGCATGGACGAGGCAGTAGCCACTGCGACTGCTCTTCACCTTGCTCAGATTTGCCGCCAGCGCGTCGCACATCAGGATGATCTCCGGGATGTCCGCCGCTCTCTTCGTCAGCAACTCGGCCAGATTACTCCCGGCGTGTGTTCTCCCGCTCCGGTAGATCGCAATCTGTTTCCCTTCATACCTGACCACCAGGACTGTCGTTTGTGTCGCCGCTCCCTTTGTCTTCTTGTCCTCTGCCAGACAGGAGAGAATGCGAACCCGGGTATCGTCAAAATTACAGATGCTGCCATTGACTGCTAGCTTCTGCAGGTGCAGGAAGATCCCCAATCCGGCTCTGGCCGTCTCCGCTGACCTCTCCCACATCACCGATTCAGACATCGGGACGCCGCGCATCTCCTGCATCGCCGACATTCTCGTCCAGGGCAGCCCATAGCCGTACTTCAGCAGCGCAATTGTCGCATCGCACGTCGGATCGTATGTCTGATACTTCACTCCCGGCGGCAGCGGAGCCTCGTATCTCTGCTGGCAACTGCTGCAGCGCAGCACTTCCCGTCGGTAGATCGTCGCGTTGATGAGCGGCTCGCTCCGGAACTGCAGCAATGACGTTGGTTCATCCAGGTCGTAAAGTCGCCCCTTTCCAATGCATTCCGGACAGGAATCGCCAGGGCGCAGATCCTTGTTGCTGCATTCGACGATTGTCGCTCCGGTATAGTCCGATAGTGGGCGGTGGCCGTGCCCCTTGCTCTTCACCTTCGTTTCACACTCCTGATGCAGAGCCTTTTCTCCTGTCACGGTATCTTCTGCCGCTCCTGCTTCGCCACCAGTGCTCTTACCGGATGGCGACTTTTTTGAATCTCTGTCGCGTTCAGACTTTTTACCAAAGATCAGCTTCTTCAACCTGGTGATTGACGTGTTCTTCTTCTCGAGCAGCAGGACCAATGACAAAACTGTCCGCAGCAGCCGCTCGATCTTGTCTTTCGCTGCCGGATCGAGGCTGATCGCACGGATCTGCCTGATCAGGCCCTCAACCTCCGACTTGCTCGTCGTCGGAGTGCTTTCATCTTCCATTGCTTTGTCACCTCTGTGGGGGATTTTCCTACTGAGGCCTCAGCAATAGCATGATCGACTGGAAATTAATAGTCCGATTTCCAGGCTGAGCGATAATTTTCTGTAAGTCACGCCGCTTCACCGAAGGCTTACTGTTATTTTTCTTCCGCGATATTCACCCGACCTGAACCCAATAGAAAACTGCTGGTCGAAAGTTAAAAGCATTCTTCGTTCGCTCAAGCCGCGTACTACTGAAGAATTGCTGGATGCGTTAGCCAGAGCATTTTCTTCAGTGACCCTGGAAAATATTCTGGGTTGGTTTAACCATTGCGGCTATAAGGCCGCGATCATTTGAAAGCCGCTATAAATTGGGTGATTTTTTGGCTCTTTGGGAATCGCTGGGGGAGACCGCAAAATATGGGGGTTGTATAATCTCAATCATCCCCGAGGTCAACCCATGTCGATTCCCAAAGAGCAGTTTCCTTTAATCGAGCAGTTGCTGAATCTCCGCGGCGTCCGGGTTCTGAACGTAGAACTCACGGACCGGAAAGTGACCATCGTGATTGAAATCACCGAGGATCACGCGATCTGTCACAAATGCGGGCAGAAGGCCACCGAGTTTTACTGCCTCGGGGAAGAGATCCAGTTGCGTCATTTCCCCGTCTTCGATCGCCAGACCTATCTGGTCTTGCGGCCCAAGCGCTACCGCTGTTTGAACTGCGACGATCGCCCGACCACCACCCGCCGCGATGATTGGTATGATGCCCGGGCTGGAATCACCAAGACTTTCGCGAAGTTCCTTCTTCGGGAGGTCATTGGCAGCACGCTCTCGGACGTCGCGATGAAGCACGAGGTCTCCTATGACTTGCTGCGCGGAATTCTCGACCGCCTCGTTCCGGACAAGGTCGACTGGACACAGTTCAAGCAGCTGCGAGTTCTCGGCCTGGACGAGATTTCCTTGCTCAAGGGCCATCGTGATTTCGTCACCATCATCAGCACGCGCACGGATGACGGCTCTTCGGTTGTGCTGGCCACTCTCAAGGGCCGGGAGAAGCAGACGGTGAAAGAGTTTCTTGACCGCATCCCCAAGGAATTACGGGAGACCGTGCGAGAAGTCTGCACGGACCTTTACGAGGGCTTCGCCAATGCGGTCAAAGAGGCGCTGCCCCAAGCCAGTGTGGTGGCGGATCGGTTTAATGTTTCCAAGCTCATGCGCAACGCCGTCGACATTCTACGCAAAAGCGAGATGGGGATTCTCAAGCACTCTCTTGAGCCTGAATTCTACGAGGCCTTCAAGGGCGTTCTCTGGGTCTGGCGCCGAAATCCGGAAGACCTGACGGATGAAGAGCTTCACCAACTCGACCTGCTTTTTGAATGCTCTCCGTTGCTCAAGCAGGCTCATAAACTGCGCCAAAAGCTCTACCAAATCTTCGAAGCGAAAAACACGAAAGAATCGGGCACGCAGGCTATTCGCGCCTGGATCCAGGAAGTCAAGCGCTGCGGCCTGGAATGCTTCGAGAAATTCCTCGCGACGCTGGAGACCTGGATGGATGAGATCACGAATTACTTCCTCTCTCGTCTTTCCAGTGGTTGGGTTGAAGGCCTGAACAATAAGATCAAGGTTCTCAAACGCTGATGCTATGGAATGAAGAACCTGTCGAATCTCTTCCGGCGCATCTGGCTGGACCTGAGAGGTTATGAGGCCTTTGCCCATTGACAACACAAGATCTTGGGCGCGTCACCAGCGATTACCAAAGAGCCACTTTTTTCCGCTCTTCCCTCGCGTTGATGGCAGCTGCCTCTTGTTTTGATCACTTGATGGCGGATTGCTGCTGTTACGAGAGTTAAGCGACAGCCGGTCTTCCAATTCTTTGACTCGGTTCGTTAGTTGGACAATCTGTTTTTGCTGCTGGTCTATTTGAATTTGCTGTTGCTCGATCATCGCGCAGAGTTTCTGAACGAGAGTGACGACCGCATCTGGGCCTTGGTCGTATACCTTGATGATCTCTTCGCGTGACAGCATCATGATGTTAATTTATCGCTAATAGCCCCCGATTTGTCAAAACTTACAATTTAGGGGCTGAGTAGTTACTATTCTTCTAATTCACGCGAGAGCGAGATAGCAGGTGCGTTTTGGGCGTTGTTATCTGGAGTGGTGCAGCCTGGGTTCACCCATTGATCTGGTGCATCTGTCCACCACATGCGATAAAAGAGTCGGCCTTGCGTGGCATTGGCGCGTAACCGTTCCCAGACGTTTGCTGGGAGGTCAAAGCTGCTGGGATAAAGGGCCGCAGAAAGATACGGCCTTACGCGCCATGTAGCATAAAAATTGTCGTCTGTGCGTTGGCTACCGTATTGGCTGTAATTGAAATACCAAGGATTGGTGGCAACCTCTACGGCGTAATAACTACCTCCACCAGGATTCACTTGGAAGCGCGGTGGTGCTCCATTCATCTGGATAGAACCTGGCGCACTGATCGAAGGTACCCCGTTGGCAGGCTGTGTCGCGGCCTCCAATGTTACGCCGGGGGCAGAGGCAGTGGCACCATCACTAGTACTTGTTTGCGCGTTGACCCATTCTGAAGAACTTTCGGTACACCAGATGCGGTAATACAAGCGCGTGGCGTTCTGCCGCAGACGGTTCCAGGCATCTGCGGGCAAGGTATACAACGCAGGGTAACTAGCAGCTCTCAGGAAAGGACGCTCTTTCCAGGAGGCATAGAAATTGTTTATCGTGCGCCGTGTGCCATTAGCTTGATAGTTAAAGAGACTGGCATCCGTCGCGACCTCCACCGCATAGTAGCGCCCTGGCGGAACCGTCAGACTTAACGTCAAAGGCGCCGCCCCATTCAGAAACGTGGCCGGTGCAGTAATTAAAAGCAGTTCGGTGGACGTCGCGCTTGTCCCTATCGTGAACGGTTTTTCGGCATCGAACGCCGCGCTGGCGATGCCCGTCTTAAACAGATTTGGGGACTGGTCAGAAGGCATCCGCGCTAGGATGGCAGAATGAAAGCGCTCGTAATTGCCTGTAAAAGCCCCCTTGTTCCAAACCTCAAGCAGGCGCTGCGTGAACAAGCCATTGCGGTCGCCGTCGGCGGAAAACTGATTGTCCTGACACCCGGAAATCAACGTAACGCTGGCATGCACAATGGGTTTGGGTACCCATTGGCTCACTTCATAGTCGCCACGATTTGCTTCATAATTTCGCAGCAACGCAATAGGGTTGCCTAAACGCAGACGCGGGGCTTGGTTGGGGTGCAGTTCATATTCAGCAGCAAATTCCACGTTGCGGAATTTCCGTTGAAAAGCGCCCATTCTGGCGACGGTGCCGCTGTGACAGCTATCTGAAATGAGCAGAATGCGTACGCCCACGCTAAAGCTGGCCCACAAGCCATTCAGTTCATCGTCCAGCATTTGCCGATCCCAGAGCACCCAAGTTTCGTCTTTGTCATCGGGTTCGTCGCTAGTGACATCATTCATTTGCCCGCCGTGGCCTGAATAAGTCACCAAACAAATATCACCGCTGGACAATTGTCGTGCCGCCTGTCCGATCAGGCGGGCCACCTCTGCCGCCGTGGCCTGCGCGTCCGTCACTATTGTTGAGGTGTATCCAAGGCTATCGGCGATGGCTTTCATGTCGCGGGCATCATTGATGCAGCCTGCCAATTCGCCATCCCAACCGCCATACGCAGTGGGGTTGACGTGGTTCAATCCAATGTGAATCGAGATTCCCCTGGGCATTGTTCTCTCCTTTTCTTCCAAGAAGTAATAGACAAAGTGCTATCCTGTGATTTAGCGGATGGACTCCCAAACGATGCTCACGACATTGCTATTGGCATTCATATCCCACTCCAACCAACCAGTCATTTCCGCTGGTTTTGCCCGAAAAACCTTATTGACCCGGTACTCAACGCTGCGGGCCGCAAGGAAAGTCGTTAGCGGCAACAGGAAATCCACCGAGCCTTTGCGGTTTTCCATAGGCACGCGCGAGGTTCCAGGAACGCCTTTTAACCGGGCTTCGACTTCGAGCCGTTCCAGACCGTAGTTGTCGTAATTGACCAAATCCACAAACACCACGTTGCTACGGATGTCTTCGATCATCGAGCGGATTTCCTCCAGCGTGGCGCTGTTGCCTCCGACAGGCAAGAAGTCTGCTTCGGCATCATCGAATGTTCCAGTGACAGGGACATCCAGCCCGGCTCCGGCGGCCAGTTGTTTTTCCACTGGGAGACGCGCGGGCGGGCGGCCCGCCGCGAAAAGCACCAAATCCCGCACAGCCAAGGCGCTCTCGCTGCGATTGAGCAGCTTGAAAACCGCGCCGTTGCGATTGATCTCGATTGGCCCGGTCGGCCAGGGTCCAGTGATCTGTCCCAGATTCATCGCAAGCGTGGAATTGAGGACAGTGCCGTCCTCAAACGTAAAACGTGCTTCGCCTGAAATGCCCGTGTTTTGCAGCAAGCTCTTCAACAGCAACGCACTCGCCAGCCCCGTGGACAGGCCAACGTGGAAGCAGTCCGGCGTGCGATCCGTAGTGACTTCGACCGCCAGATTGGTGCTCAGATTCCATTGATAGGCGACCTGATTGGCGAGCATGTTCGGCAATTCGAGAATCGGCTGCTGCGCTTCAACCGCCAGCGCCTGCTGCAGTTGCCGGTACTCGGCGGGCGCAATGGCCGGTGCCAGCATGGCGTCATAACGAATCCGCTCGTTTTCAGGATGCGCGGGGTCGAGCACAGCATAGACAAAAATGATCGGACGATACGCACGCTCAACCATGTCTGCCGCATAGCGCGTGATTTGGTACGTCAGCGGCGCAAGCAGGAAGCGACCAGGTTGTTGGAGATTGCGAAAGACGCGAAAATTGGGCCGCGCGAGGCCGGGGATTTCCTGATACGTGCGGCTAGAAGCTTGGCCGAGGCGATAGGCTTCGGCACAGCCGATGGCGACAGTCGCGGCGGGCTGCTTTTCGCGATAGAACGCGCCAAGCTGGTCGCAAGGGAAAAACCCTCTAGACTTTGCTGGCGAATGATCACTTTCTGGGCGTACTCGATCTTTTGCGGCAACACCGTAGCGTTGGCTGAAAGTTGCAATGGTCCGGTCGGCAGTTCGCTGCTGCCCAATGTTGTGGCCGGGCTGGGCGTGTTGCCGCTCAACGCCGTGGCTGCGAGGACGTTGCTGCTCAAGGGCGCGCTCGCCAATGCCCGAGGCTTTTCCGGGCGTAAGCGGAATTCCCGCCCGCCGGTCGCTACAACAATGGCGTCATATATATCCCGTGTGAAAGGCATAATATGCGCGGCTGAGATTTTGCCGCCGACAAGGATGGTGGGCCGTTCCGGCAGCGGCGTGTAGCATTCAAATTGATAACTGAATTCGACTAGGGCCGGTTCGCTTTGAAAGCCTTCGGTGGACAATGAGCCATAGGTGGTTCTGGCAGCATCGTTCAGTAATTCGATAACCACTTGCAGGCGATTGCGGTTAATTGTGACCGTCCCGCGATAGGACGCTCGCTTCGATGTCCCATCCGTTTCATTCAAATAAGGAGTTTTGAGCACGACTGTCGGTTGAATCATATTCACGGGCTGCGCATTCACACCCGATAACCGCGCCAAAGCCAGGGCGGCATTCGCTGGCATACCCAGTTCTAAGGTCAATCGGATGCGGGCGCGAATGGCGGGGCGCCCCGAAACCGTCGCGCCGAGGCGTTCGAGTTCGAACAGGAAGGGGCTGTTGTCGGGCGGCTCGTTGGGAGCAGGACGAAGCAGTTGCACGGCTGGCAGATACCAACGCAATCCCTGACTGTTCCGGTCGGTAAAAAGCGAGGCGTTGACGTCACTAACCACCGGCAACGAACGCGGTTTTTCTCCTTGTAAGGCGATCGCCATGAAAGTGATGTGCGGCGTCAGATAATGCACCACTGAGTTATTCAGCGCAGGTTGCGGCAGGCGTATCGCATCAGTAGAGATGATCGCCGTGGTCGGCTGGGGCTTGTTCGTCGGTTGGAGCACTGCTGCCAAGGTTTGCAACCGATTGCCAACGACAGCGACGGCGGCTCCGCTCGGGTTGCCCCGAAAGGATTTGGGCCGCACACGCTGTAAACTGGCTAGAAACTCACCACCGCTTAGGTCACCGCTGGGGCCGACCACACGCAAACAGGCCGCCCAGTCGGAATCGTCCAAGGCGCCACCCAACACTTGTTCGAGCTGACAAGACAACTCTACTTGGCGGGTGACTTCACGCTGCCAGCGTTCACACAACGCAATTGAACCTTCGCTCGGACGCCGACCTAATACACAACCAGCCGCTTCCGACCTGAGCAGCAAAGCGCACGATTCCCGAAAAACCAGGAACAGGTGCGCGCGGTCTGCCCCGGCAGGAAGGCTCAGCGTGCCTGTTTCGATGAGTTTTTTAAAAACGCCCTGAATCGCTTCCTCGGATAAGACTCCCCCGCTAGACACGGCTTTCAATATGTCCCAGAGCGCGGCGGCAGAAAGCTTTAATTCAACGCAACTGTCGGGCGCGGTCGCCCGAAATTCTATGTTGGCCCGCAACTCCAAGTGCGAAGGGCGGCTATCCAGAGCGTCAAGAACACCCAATACCTCTTCGCGCTTGAGGTACGTATGCAATGCGCCTCTGAGGCGCGGAACGTTTAAGGTCACCTGCGCCAGCAACCCGCGTTCGCGCCCATGCAGTGCAAGCAGCGCCTGGCGCGCAAAGATGGGCTGCACGGACAAGGTGGTCACCATGTCAGAGGACAGCGCGTAATCGAGTTCCAGCCCCAAATAGCCTGAAGCGATCAGGGGCTGGATACTCCCTTCACCTGCCTGCGGCGCATGTTCGAGCAAAATCACCAAAGAAAATTTGGGGACGCCGCCCGCACGCACCAACTTTGGCACGTCAAGTAAGCCATAACCAATTTGACCAGCGTCATCGTTCAAAACGCACACCCGCACTGGCGGGAGGGCTTGGTCTGGTGACTCGATTGTACGAATTGTCCACTCCCGCCAACATGATGGGCCGGGAGAATTAGCTGTTGCCATGATCTCCACCAAACTATGCCCGCACTTGGTTAACAGATGTGGAGGGCGCGGCGGAACGCGCCCTCCTAGCTAGGGTGTTGGTTATAGAGGTTGGTCTTCCCAGCCCTCTGCCGTGGTTTCCGTCACGTTCTGACGCTGGCCTTTGGTGCTCCGGCTCTTGGGCGCACGGGGTGGTGCTTGCGCCCAGCCTTCGGCGCTTTCAGGCGCAATCTGATAACCGCTTATATCACGGGCGGAGTGGGAACTCCGGGCTGGTGGCGGTACATCAGCAGGCGGTGCTACTGATTCAGGAGCAGCAGCCGGTGCAGGCGCATGCTCTGGCGTAGCAGCAGGCGGCGGCGGCGCCTCGGTTGGGGGCGGCACCTGTCCATCTCCCGGCGGCGGGATAGCGCCATCATTACTGGGAGCAGCCCCGCCTGATTCCAACCCCTCAGCAGCACGCACAGGCATGTCTGAGAAAAGCTCGCGTATCAAGAGCGCACGTTTGGTAACACCGGGGTCATCCGGCAACGGCACGTTTACCATCAACGCTCCATTGCCAATGGTGTCTTGCCAAGTGCCGCTCCAGGCTTGTCCTTTAGTAGAGAGCGTACCGCGCACCGTCACATGCACACGGTATTGATAGTCGGTCACGAAATCTGCTTGTCCCGTATAGATTTTCCAAAACCGGGGTTCGTTCTGATCGCCAACTGCCCAGCGGAACCGAGTGACTTTGGTCAACCGGTCAGTGCCATTGGCCCGACGTCCTTTCGCACGGAACTCGACTTCCACAATTTCAGCGGAAGATTGCAATTCGACGCTGAGCGCAATGGGGCCGACATCCAGCGTGCCTGCTGAATCCGCGCGGGCTTCGAGGATGTTGTCATTCGTCAAAGTGCCGTTGGGACCCGGATCGAGATCAATGACGTTTTGCTCTACATCAGTCTGGAAGAATGGGAACTCCGAGGCAGAGGGCGGCTCCAACAAATGGATCTTGCGTTTCACATAGGTTTCATCAGTGTCCCATTGTGCTGGAGGATTGGAGACCTCACCTTTGCGCCACTCAACCCAAACTGGGCGAAATGTGGTTTCCGCTGGATCAACTTTTTGGAAGGTCGTGGATTTCCAATTCACAGCCCCCTGTGAGGTTGGATATCCCACCTGTGCCGAAACAAAGGCGACGGGTTCACCGGCCCAGTTGCTGGCTTTGTCCGGCCAATTCACGACCGGTTTGACGATGCGGGAAATCTTGCGCATCATATCGCCCAGCACCAAGCGCTGGAAGTATTTGCCTTCCGCTTTGGGATCATTCTTGATTTCGTTGTAGAATCCTTCAAGCGAGCTGGAAATGGTGTGCGGCTGGTTGTAGCGGAAGTAGCGCGTTTCTTCGTAGTTCAAGTTAAGGTATTGCTCATCCCGCCGGAATTTCAGCGCCAAGCCGAGGTTCTTACCAAAGATGCTGCTGAAGATGCCACCGCTGGAAGCCTGCGCTGGTTCGACCTGCGGCATTGGCGGATCAAAGATGACCTTCTTTGCTTGCTCGGTAAATTGCGTGACAATCTGATCAATGCGTTTATTGATCATGCTCTCCATTTCCTGCGCGCCCGGCATCGTCCCGTCAATATCCACCTCAACCTTGATGTCGCCATTGATACGAAGTTTATTGAATTCGGCTTTGATATCAGCTGAAAACCACAAATAGCGGGCATTCACGTGCGACGAGAAATGATTGAAGATACGTTCCCAGTTACCCGTGATTTTGACGCGCATCAACTGCGACCACATCGGCATAACCAGATTTTGGGTCACAAAAAGCGGACTGTATGTGCCGTGGAAGCCGGCCCAGACAATCTCGCTCGGAATGGGGCCGATGATCCCGCCGTAAGCATTTTCGCCACCGGTGATGGAGCCAGGACCGCTGCCCTGTATCCGCCACGCCCAGGCGTCAATCTGCGTCCCTCGAAAATCGCGTCCGTGTGGCACAGTGCTCCAAGGTGAGCGGCTCCCCAATACGACAGCATCCCGGCTGCGGGGACCATCTGGCACAGGTTGCGCCCCACCATCGGGTGTTGAGTCTCCGCCTCCGGGCATCACATCGCCACCACCAACGCTAGGCGTCGCGCCACTGCTATCTGGCGCGAGACTGGAAATGGCCGTCTGGTTGGCATTGATTGGCGCAATACGAATTTGCGGGGCAACGCGCGTGCGCAAGCCCCAATACTTGTCATTGCGTCCACTGAACTTGTCGAGGATTTGCGTTTCCGCCTGCTTTAATACTGCTGGCGAGAAACGTGAGGTAGTGGTGAGCGAAAGCACGCCGCCTGAGGTTTCTCCTTTTTCAATGCCCACAGTGGATTGATCGAAGACCCCGACAAAATGAATGTGCCGGAATTTGAAATCGTTGGTGGCTGCATTGCGCGCCAGACGCACCGCTTCGGGAATATAATAGAAAAAAGGAGCCTTGCCCTCGCGCTGCAATGCATCATTGTTGCGATCCGGCAGAAAGAGCAGCTTATGGCCCTCGCCCCGTTCATCTTGGATCACGATCTCTTCAAACCCGCCAGTAAATACCGGCCCTACAGGTTCAGCCATAATTTCTCCTTCTTAGCCTTACCGCATTAGGAGGCAAGGCCGAGTAATGCTCACCACTTGCGAGGCGAGACAATTTACAGCAGTTTTCACATGAGCGAGTAGGTATAGCCACAATTGGCAAACCACCCGCAGGCGTCATCTATCCCGACATTTTGTAACTACTCAGCCCATTAAGGCGGGCAAAATGGGCTGACCGGCAAAAATTGAGGTGATTGCTGACAAAATGTGGAGGCCCTGTTTTTTGAGAGTTGAAATATATCCCCTGATGTGACAGAAGTTTTCCGCTCCCTGACGAGTGCGAAAACAGCCAGAGATTTTTTGCTGTACCTTCATCATTCTCAGATCTCGCTCGGCGAGATTGTTATCGAATGGAACGGTAAAATCATACATAAACGCCAGGACCTCCTTTCGTAATTACTCACGACATCGTCGATTGTCGTGCTATTCTACGGTCCAATTATGACAATCCCGTCCGATTCACAACTCGAGCAAATGTCCCACGCTGACCTGATAGCAATGGTTCGCGCACTGCTGGTGCGCGTGGACTCTCTCGAGAAAGAGAATCAGAAATTGCGCGAAGAGATAGAACGGCTAAAACGCCCAAAGGCCAATTCGCAAAATTCATCACAGCCTCCATCGCGAGATCAGAAACCGAACGCCCCGAGTGGTAAGCAAAAGAGGAAACATGGGCCTCCATTTGGTCACAAACGATCCGTTCGCAAGCTCGTCGACAACCCGGACAGGGTGATTCGTGTCGATGTCAATCAGTGCGAAAGCTGTCAGCACGATCTGAGCGCAACAGAACCATCAAAGGTTGTCAGACGACAGATCACGGAATTGCCCGAGGTAAAACCGATCGTTCTAGAGACACAGCAGGCGGAGAAAGTCTGTCCGCACTGCCAGCACCTCAATCGATCCACTCTGCCGGTGGGACTGGAAGCTGATCGATATTTCGGACCGCGGCTTGAAGCGTCAATTGTCTTCCTCAAACACCAGAACCACTTCAGCTACAAGCGCATCGTGCAAGCCCTTCGCGAGCTGTTTGGTCTGGAGATCAGCGAAGGAGGCGTTGCCGCAATTATTGCCCGTGCCGGAAAACTGGCGGCAGACTGCGCGGCAGAAATTCGCCAGGCGGTCATCTCAAGTTCGATCATCCAAAGTGACGAAACCAGCGCACGGGTCAAAGGGCGAAACTACTGGCACTGGGTATTTCTCAGCCAATCAGGCGTCTACCATCAGATTGTTCCACGGCGAAATGCTAAGGTTATCCGCGATCTGATGGGCAAGGCGACGACCGATGTCTGGGTGAGCGATTGCTTCAGTGCTCAGATGAATGCTCCGGCAAAGAACTTTCAGCTGTGCATTCAGCATCAGCTCCGGGATCTGAAAAGAATCCTCGATCGAGCACCCGGACTCGCCTGGACAAGTCTGGTGGGAGAATTGTTCCGGGAAGCGATTCATCTCAATAATCGAATGATCAGCCCATCTCCGGACCTGACGTTGAACGGTTTCCATCGGCGCGTCGCAGAGATTGGCAACCGACTGGACCGCCTGCTTGAAAGTCTGCTGATCGATCCGGATGAAATGAGATTACAGAAACGGTTTCAGATTCATCGACAGAAACTGTTGACATTTCTCGAATATCCCGGTGTTCCACCGACGAATAACGCCAGTGAACAAGCCATCCGAACCTCGGTCATCCATCGAAAGGTAACGGATGGATTACGATCAGAATGGGGAGCCAAAGCTTATGCCAACCTTCTCTCAGTCATTTCAACTTCAAAGATCAAGGATCAGGGTGTCCTGATGACGCTGGTGAATTTGATGGGGTCAGAGGTTCTTCCTTTCCTAAACACCTAAACCCCTTGAGTAATTTAGCGAGAACATATCAAGCCCTCCGGCCAGCTCTTGCAAAGGCAATTAAAAATGTTCTGATAGATGACCACTGCGGGTGGTTTGCCAATTGTGGCTATACCTACATGCTCATATAAAAATTACTGTAAATCAACTCAGTACTCTTCATTAGCCCAGCCAAGAAGTTTCCAGCCCCCAGCACGACGAACGAACAGCCTGATGTTGTGGTAATTCTTATCTTTATAATTAACTACGCATTTGACGATTGCCCTGTCTCCGAAGATCTCGATCGGGTCTATCAGGTCGGTCGTACGCTTGCTAACTTCTTCATGTTTCTCGGAGTTCAGCTTTTCAAAATCCCCCTTGACTCTCTGAAGATAATCGTGTCTGTTCTCGACAACATTATTGGCTCGGCGAAAGGCGAGTTCCGGCGCGAGAACGCAGCTTAGCCACTCGTAGTCACATGTATCTTCAGCATTTCCAATATCAATGTTCAAAGCTGTCAGCATTTCCAGATCTTTTGACATTATTAGTTCTCCAGTCACTTAAAGTCGCATTGGTAGCCGTAAGACATCAACTACAGTCACGGTAAGCCTAGGTACAAGATCTATATAAAATCAAAACAAGTCAGTGGTTTAAAGTTACATATGTGCGACCAATAGACCAATTAGACACATAGATGGCCTGTCAGTTTCACAGCAAATTAATTGGCTTTATAATTAACCAAATTAAATATCCACCTTCTTGTCCCCTAGCCATCTCACCGGCATCTTTCAATCGTCTTTTTCATCCGTCTCACTATAATATTTCCGATCGTCCACCCATTTGAGCGCCCTAATATCCTCACGGTTGAGCGCAATCTCTTGGCGGATATCCTCAAGAATTGCAATCATTCGCTCTTCGAACGATCCTCCCCCTTTGACATCAGGACCAGGCTGATCATTGGTATCGAGTCCAAGCTCTTCACCTATCTTCTTATACAAATCGACAAGGGTTTTCGCCGGAGGAACATTGAACTCCTCGCGCATGATCATTTTGTAATGCTGGAACTGACGGAGGGCTGAGGTGCGATCACCCTCACGGTAATGGAGCACCATGATCATTCCGTGGGCTTGCTCTGAGGCTCGCTCTTCTTCCAAGAGCCGCAAGGCCGTGGCCATGGCTCCGTCGAAGTCATTTCTCTTTCGCTGCTGGAACATCAGTCGGCTGAGCATATTCAGATATTTCCGACGCAACTCACTTCGCTGGGCAACACACCAGTCACGATAACAATCCTCAAGCAGGTGTCCACGATAGAGCGCGACTCCTTCACGAAGATTTTTGAAGTGATCCTCGGACACAGGCTCACCTTTGTGAAGGCGCGTCAGCTTCTCAAGTCCTTCAAACTTCTCCACATCGAGCCAGATACCTGAATCGGGATTGAGCCGCAGCCATTCACCATCAGCCTCAATCAAAGGCCGACTGGCGGTGATCTGAAACGGTCCAAGCGCTGACTGCAACTGCCAGAGCGTCTGGCGGAGAGCCCGCTTTCCCTGCTCTTCCTGCATATCGCCCCAGAGCGTGCCGATGACCACTTCACGCGGAAGGTCACGATTGCGATGGCATGCCAGGTATCCGAGCAGCTCACGCGCCTTGGCGCAGCTAAGATCGTGTTGAATGGTCGATTCGCTCTCCAGCGCGCACCTACCAAGTAGCCTTACTTTCAGCATCACGGCACCTCTCTTCGGGGTAAGAGTTGCATAACAAGCTTCTGCGGGTACTCAGAGATACACATCACCCGGAGCCTTCCGGCATTGAAGACTTATTGACCCGACTGTAGTTTGAAATAAA
>Ga0256347_1000050_pt1 | contig 14399 bp, 9 predicted proteins | sample AtltaT_41_FD_183681 | JGI IMG/M metagenome (GOLD analysis project Ga0256347, IMG submission 183681) | Metatranscriptome of freshwater microbial communities from Altamaha River, Georgia, United States - Atl_Colum_RepB_8d (Metagenome... | ecosystem: Environmental > Aquatic > Freshwater > River...
CACCGATTGGCGCGAGATGGCGCATAGCCTGCAATTGATGTCGGTGGACATTCCGCTGGCCGACCCCCACTTCTGGACCTTGCAAGGCTCGGTGCGCGTGGCCCAGCTCTGCCAGATGTATGACCTCACCTGGGGCTCCCATTCGAACAACCACTTTGACGTCTCGCTGGCGTTGTTCACCCACTGCGCCGCCGCCGCGCCCGGCAAGGTCACGGCCATCGACACGCACTGGATCTGGCAAGACGGCCAGTACCTCACGCAGGAGCCGCTCGAAATTCGCGACGGGTATGTGAGCGTGCCAGACAAACCGGGCTTGGGGGTGTCGCTCGACATGGCGGCCGTCGAGCGCGCACACGCCCTTTACTTGCAACACGGCTTGGGCGCGCGCGATGACGCGGTGGCCATGCAATACCTGATGCCCGGCTGGACATTCAACCCCAAAATGCCCTGCATGGTGCGCTAAACACTGGACACAAACGAAACCACAACTTAGAGGAGATTGACATGAAACTCGGATTCATCGGCTTGGGCATCATGGGCCAACCCATGGCGGGTCATTTGCTCGCAGCAGGCCACACGGTGTTCGCCCACTCCCGCAGTGGCGTGCCCCAAGCGCTGCTGGACGCTGGCGCCAAAGCCTGCGCCAATCCGGCGGAAGTCGCGCGCCAAGCCGACATCATCATCACCATGGTGCCCGACACCCCGCACGTGGAAAAGGTGCTCTTTGGGGAACACGGCGTGGCCGAAGGTCTCCAAGGCGCGGCCAAGGGCAAGGTGGTGGTGGACATGAGTTCGATCTCGCCCATCGCCACCAAAGGGTTTGCCGAAAAAATTCGGGCTCTGGGTGCCGACTACCTCGACGCGCCCGTCTCCGGGGGTGAAGTGGGCGCCAAGCAGGCCACACTCACCATCATGGTGGGCGGCAGCGAAGCCACGTTTAACCAAGTCCTGCCCGTGTTTCAGCACATGGGCAAGAACATCACCTTGATTGGCGAAGCCGGCAGCGGCCAGACTTGCAAAGTGGCCAACCAGATCGTGGTCGCCCTCACCATTGAAGCGGTGGGCGAAGCCCTGTTGTTTGCGTCCAAAGCAGGCGCCGACCCGGCCAAGGTGCGTCAAGCCCTGATGGGGGGCTTGGCCACGAGCCGTATTTTGGAATTGCACGGTGAGCGCATGATCAAGCGCACCTTCAATCCGGGTTTTCGCATCGAGCTGCACCAGAAGGACCTCAACCTCGCGCTGGAAGGCGCGCGGGCCATGGGTCTCTCGCTGCCCAACACCGCGAGCACGCAACAACTCATGAGCTCATGCGTGGCCTTGGGCGGCGCGGGCTGGGATCACTCGGGGCTGGTCAAGGCGCTGGAACACGCGGGCAACCATGTCGTCGCCCAAGGCTGATCCGAGCGCCTTTTTGCGCGCGCTCTTTGACGCGGCGGTGGCCTCGGCGCAACCGCATCGCCTGGTGCCGCCCCATTTACCCGACCCGGCGAGTTTGGCCGGGGGACGGCTCATCGTCATTGGGGCTGGCAAGGCCTCGGCGGCCATGGCGCGGGCGGTGGAGGACCATTGGTCGGGGCCGCTCTCGGGCTTGGTCGTCACGCGCGATGGCCACGAAGAGCCCTGCGAGCGCATCGAGATCGCCTTAGCGCGCCACCCCGTGCCCGACGCGCGCGGCCTGGCCGCAGCCGAGCGCATGCTCGGACTGGTACGCGATCTCACGCCACAAGACTTTGTGCTGTGTTTGATCTCGGGCGGCGGCTCGGCCTTGCTCCCCCTGCCCTCAGAGGGGCTGAGTTTGGCCGACAAGCAGGAACTCAACCAGAACCTGCTCAAGAGTGGGGCCACGATCACCGAGATGAACACGGTGCGGCGGCACCTCTCGCGCATCAAGGGGGGGCGCCTCGCCGCCGCCTGCCACCCGGCGCGGGTGCTCACCCTGGTGATCTCGGATGTACCGGGTGATGGTTTGCATGACATCGCCTCCGGCCCCACAGTGGCCGACCCCACCACCTGCGCCGACGCGCTGGGCATTTTGCAGCGCTACGCCATTCCCATGAGTCCACGCATTCGCGAACTGCTCGAGCGCGGCGAAGGCGAGAGCCTCAAGGCGGGCGACCCGCGCTTGGCGCGTTGTGAGACCCGCTTGATCAGCTCGCCCCAAATGGGTTTGGAAGCTGCAGCGCGGGTGGCGCAAGCGCAGGGGGTGACGCCTTGCATTCTGGGTGACAGCCTGGAGGGCGAGGCACGGGAAGTGGGTCGGGTCATGGCCGGCATCGCCCGGCAAGTGGCGCAGCGCCACCAACCGGTGGCCGCACCAGCCGTCTTGCTCTCGGGTGGCGAGACCACCGTGACCGTGCGCGGTCAGGGCTGTGGCGGACGCAATGTGGAGTTTCTCCTCTCGCTCGGCTTGAACCTGCAAAACCACCCGCGCATCCACGCCCTCGCGGCCGATACGGATGGCGTGGATGGGGGCGCCGAGACCGCGGGGGCCTTCTGGCACCCGGAGACGCTCGCGCGCGCCCGCGCGCTGGGCCTCTCGGCGCAACAGGCCCTCGACCAAAACGATGCCCACCCCTTTTTCGCGGCCCTGGGTCAAGACCTCGTGAGTGGCCCCACCCGCACCAACATCAACGATTTGCGCGCGATCTTCATTGACGCCGCTTGACCCCCTTGGAAGGAGCCCCCATGGACTTACCCCTCAATCCCTTCAAACGCGGCCTCAAGGCCGGCCAGACGCAAATCGGTTTGTGGTCACATTTGTGCAGCCCGATTGCCACGGAAATCCTCTCCAACTGCGGCTACGAGTGGTTGCTGCTCGACATGGAGCACTCTCCCAATGATTTGAGTGAGATTCTGGCCCAACTCCACGCCATGCAAGGCGGCGGCGCCATCCCCGTGGTGCGCCCACCCTGGCTCGACATGGTGCTCTTTAAGCGTCTGCTCGACATTGGTGTGCTCAACCTGCTCGTGCCCTACATCCAGACCGAGGAAGAGGCGCGTCAAGCCGTGGCCTACACGCGCTACCCGCCCCATGGAGTGCGCGGCTACGCCGGCGCGCCACGCGCGAGTCACTATGGCCGCGTGAAGGACTATGCCAAGCGCAGCGCCGAGGAAATCGGGGTTTTGGTTCAGGTCGAGACCCTGCAAGGCTTGCAAAACCTCGAGGCCATCGCGCGCGTCGACGGCATTGACGGCGTGTTCATCGGCCCGGGCGACTTGTCGGCGGCGCTGGGGCATTTGGGCAACCCCAAGCACCCCGAGGTGCTGCGGGTGATTGACGAGGCCATCGCCACCATTCGCCGCTGCGGCAAGGCCCCCGGCATTCTCACCGGCGACGAGGCCCTGGCCCAACACTATGTGGCGCAAGGCTGCTTGTTTGTGGCCGTGGGCGCGGATCAAAACGTGCTGCGCGACCAAGCCGCAGCCCTGCGTCAACGCTTCAAGGTCTAAGCCAGGAGTCCGGCATGTCCCATTCCCCCCTCTCCTCCCTGCGTTTCAAGCGCCTGCTGCTGACCGGCGCGGCCGGCAACCTGGGCCAAGTGCTGCGCCCCCGGCTCAAAGCCTATTGCGATGTGCTGCGCGTGAGCGACATTCAAGCGCTGGGCTCGGCCGCGGCGGGCGAAGAAGTGCAGGTGCTTGACCTGGCCGACGCCTCCGGCGTGAAAGCCTTGCTCGAGGGGGTGGACGCTGTGGTGCACTTGGGCGGGGTCTCGACCGAGCAGCCTTGGGCGCCCATTTTGGCGGGCAATATCATGGGCGTGGTCAACCTGTATGAGGCCGCGCGCTTGAACAAAACCCGGCGCATCATCTTCGCGAGTTCCAACCACGCCACCGGTTTTTACCGCCAGGACGAGGTGATTGGCACCTCCGCCCCTCCCAAGCCCGATGGCTTCTACGGGCTCTCCAAGGCCTTTGGCGAGGACGTGGCCGAGATGTACTGGCACCGTTGGGGCATTGAAACGGTGAGCCTGCGCATTGGCTCGTCGTTCCCCGAACCGCGTGACCGACGCATGCTCTCGACCTGGTTGAGCTATGACGATCTTGAGCGCCTGGTGGTCGCCGGCTTGACCGCCCCCATCGTGAAGCACTCGGTGATTTACGGCATGTCCGACAACCGGGGGAGCTTTTGGGACAACACCGGCGCGCGGCACATTGGCTACCGGCCCCAGGACTCCTCGGAGCCGTTTCGCGCGGCGGTGGAAGCGCGTCAGCCGCACATCGACATCACCGACCCGGCGGCCATCTACCAAGGCGGCGGCTTTGTGAAAATGGCACCCCACGGGGAGTGAGCGAAGCGCTCGCGGGGATCACGCCCCAGCGCGGTGGGCCTGAGGCACGGCAGGCCTCAATGAGCAGGCCTCACACGGCCTGCGCCAACGCCCCTGTGCGATCACATGAAGCGATCGAGCATCTTGCGCGTTTGTCGGTCGAGCGAGGGTAAGTGGCGGATGAGGTACTGCACGCCATGCGCGTCGGCCACGATCAAGGTGTTGGCATTCAATCGGCGGATGTCTTCCTCGCCTTTGAGCACCAGGGTGGCATGTCCCCGGTTGGTCTGCACCTCCCAGGTGCTGGGCGTGGCGTAACTGTTGACCGACTCTAGGCGCAGAATTTCGGGCATGAATTCGCGCTGTTGGAGGGCGTCGAGCACGTGCGTGCGCTGTTGGGGATCGAGTTCGTCGATGTGCGAGACCCAAACCAACTCGCGATTCTCGGTGTTGACAATCGAGATGCCCTCATCGGGCGCCGAAATGGGGAATGCGCGCACGACGCGCACATCGGTGTGGCGGGTGCCGTCTGCCAGGGTGAGGTCCAGGCGCCCAAAGGCGTCCCAGGCGAGTTGGAAATCGGGTTTCATTCGCGTTCCTCCCGGCCTTCGAGGGCCGCGACTTGGGCCGCCGAGCCCTTGGCTTGGGCTTCATACAAGCGCCAGTAAGCCCCTTTGCGCGCGAGCAGGGTGGCGTGATCGCCCTCCTCCACCATCACGCCCTGCTCCATGACCACCAAACGATCGGCTTGGTGCAAGGTGGAGAGACGGTGCGCGATGGCAATGGTCGTACGCCCTTGCACCAAGTTGTCCAGCGCCTTTTGGATTTCTTGCTCGGTCTCGGTGTCGACCGAGGCGGTGGCCTCGTCCAGAATGAGAATGCGCGGGTTGATCAACAAGGCGCGCGCGATCGAGATGCGCTGGCGCTCACCGCCCGACAAGCCTTGGCCGCGCTCGCCCACCAAAGAGTCGTAGCCATGGGGCAAGCGCAGAATGAACTCGTGCGCGTGCGCAGCCCGCGCCGCGGCCATGATTTCCTCGCGCGTGGCATCGGGCTTGCCGTAGGCGATGTTGTCGGCAATCGTGCCAAAGAACAGGAAAGGTTCTTGCAAGACCAGGCCGATGTGGCTGCGGTAGTCGGAGAGCGCGATTTGGCGAATGTCGATGCCATCAACTTTGATTGCGCCTTCGCTCACATCGTAAAAGCGGCAGATCAGGTTGACCAAGGTGCTCTTGCCCGAACCGCTTTGGCCCACGAGGCCGATCATCTCGCCCGGTCGAATGTCGAGGTTGAGCCCCCGAATCACCGCACGGTTGCCGTAGCGGAAACCGGCGTCGCGAATCTCGATGCGCCCGCGCAGCGGCGTGGGCAATTTTTGGGGCTGGGTGGCTTCGGGCACGCTCGAGACGTGGTCGAGGATTTCAAAAATGCGCTTGGCCCCCGCGGCCGCTTTTTGCGTGTGCGAGACGATGCGGCTCATGGAATCGAGGCGGGTGTAGAAGCGCCCGATGTAGGCCAAAAAGGCCGTGAGCACGCCCACCGTGATTTGGTCGTGCGAGACGAGCCAGATGCCAAACACCCACACCACCAAAAGACCCACTTCGGTCATCAAGGTGACCGTGGGCGAGAACAACGACCACACAAAATTGATGCGGTCATTGACCGAGAGGTTGTGCCGGTTGGCTTCCAGAAAGCGGTTGGCCTCGCGGCGCTCCTGCGCGAAGGCCTTGACCACCCGAATGCCTGGAATGGTGTCGGCCAGCACGTTGGTGAGCTCGGACCACACGCGGTCGATTTTCTCGAAGCCCGTGCGCAGGCGGTCACGCACCACGTGGATGAGCCACACAATGAAGGGCAAGGGCACCAAGGTGGCGGCGGCGAGTTTGGCGTCGATGCTGATGAGGATGGTCGCGGTCATGGCGATCATCAGCACGTCGGTGGCGAAGTCGAGCAGGTGCAAGGACAAAAACACGCAAATGCGGTCGGTCTCCGCCCCGATGCGGTTCATCAAATCGCCCGTGCGGCGCCCGCCGAAGTATTCCAGCGAGAGGCGCAGCAGGTGCTCATAGGCGGTGGTGCGCAAATCGGCGCCAATGCGCTCCGACACCAAGGCCAAGATATAGGTTTTGGCCCAACCCAGTGCCCAGGCCAGCAAGGCAGCCGCGAGCAAGCCCCCGAGGTAGAGCATCACCAAACTTTGGTCTATAGGTTTACCGTTTTGATAAGGAATCAAGACCTCATCCATGAGCGGCATGGTCATGTAGGGCGGGACCAGGGTGGCGGCGGTGGAGGCCAAGGTGAGCAAAAAACCCGCCAAAAGTCGCCAACGATACGGGTGGGCAAAGCGCCAGAGGCGCAAGAGGCCCCAGGTGGAGAGCGGGGCGTGCTGCTCTCGGTGGCAGACCGGGCAAGCGTCACCCGCCTGCTCCAGCACCAGTTTGCACTGGGGGCAACGGGCCTGCCCCTGCTGCTGCAAGGGGGCACCGTGGGCCAAAACCTCGATTTGGCGCTGGAAAAGCTCTTGCAGGCGCATGGCCTCGACATTGTGGGCCAGGGTAAAGCGCCAGCTGGCCAACTGGCCTTGGGCGTTTTGCAGGCTGAGGGTGCCCACGCCGGCGTGGTCGTGGTGGCGCATGACCTGATCGGGGGCCAGATCCCAGCGGTCCCAGCGCAGGTCCTGCCCAGGAACGTCCTGGGCAAAAACCACCTGGCGGTCTGTCACAATGAGGAGTCCGGGAACAAACTGTAGCCGGGCATCCAGGTCAACCTCCAGGATGGCTAGCGCGTTTTGGAGAGATGCCAGATGCGCACCCAAACGCGGTTCCCAGTGGGCCGGCCATGCGGACGGTGCGTTGACAGACAAAGAAGTCATTTATTCATCTCGTTTTTTTGAGGAGCCAGGCACCGCAGACGCATCCAATCGGTCGGCAAGACATTTTAGTCTGCCCACGCGGCGCCATCCCCCCACACCATGGCCAAGGTATTCCAAGACATCCAAATCCTGCGCGTGAACTACTTGCGCGGCCCCAACATCTGGACATACCGTCCCATCATCGAGGCCCTCATCGACCTCGGGGAGTTTGAAGACTACCCCTCCAACAGCATTGAGGGGTTCAACGACCGCCTCAACGGTTGGCTACCCGGCTTGGTGGAGCACCACTGCGGCGTGGGCTTTCGCGGCGGTTTTCTCTCCCGCTTGGTCGATGGCACCTGGATGGGCCATGTCATGGAGCACGTCTCCATCGAGTTGCAGCTCATGGCGGGCGCTCGCGCCGAGTTTGGCAAAGCGCGCGAGATCAGCAAACGCGGCGTCTACAAGGTCGTGTTTCGCACCGAACATGAAACCTTGGGGCGCGAGAGCTTCAAGGCCGCACACCAAATTGTGATGGCCGCGGCCAACAACCTGCCCTACGACATCGACGCCACGGTCGATCACCTGCGCAAAGTGGCCGATACCTTCTGCCTGGGCCCGAGCACCTCTTGCATTGTCGATGCGGCCTCCGCCGCCAAGATTCCCCACATCCGCCTCACCGAGGGCAACTTGGTGCAACTGGGCTATGGCTCGCGCCAGCGCCGCATCTGGACCGCCGAGACCGATCGCACGAGCGCGATTGCGGAGGGCATCTCCAGTTACAAAGATTTGACCAAGGAATTGCTTGCCCAAGCGGGCATTCCGGTGCCCGAGGGCCAAGAGGTGAAGAACGCCGAGGACGCCTGGAAGGCCGCGCAAGACATTGGCCTGCCGGTGGTCGTCAAGCCCCTCGATGGCCAACGCGGCTGGGGCGTGTCGCTTGACGTGCGCACCGAACAGGGGGTGCGACAAGCCTTTGATTGCGCCGAAAAAGAGTTTTGCGGCGTCTTGGTCGAACGCTACATTCACGGCGACGAGCACCGGGTGCTGGTCGTGGGCGATAAAGTGGTTGCGGCCACGCGCGGTGAAACCGCCTGCATCGTGGGCGATGGCGTGCACACCGTGGCCCAACTCATTGACAGCCAAATCAACACCGACCCCCGTCGCGGCGACACCGAAGGCTTTGTGCTCGACACCATCCGCCTCGACACCCCGCGCGGCGAAATGTCCTTGCTCGAAATTCGCCGCCAAGGCCTTGAGCCCGAGAGCGTGCCCGAGAAGGGGCGCAGCGTGGTGGTGCAACGCAACGGCAACCTCAACATTGACGTGACCGACGAGGTGCACCCCGAAGTCGCCGACGTGGCCACCATGGCCGCGCGGGTGATTGGCCTCGACATCGCCGGTATCGACATCGTCACCACCGACATTCGCAAACCCCTGCGCGAGACGCGCGGCGCCATCATTGAAGTCAATGCCGGCCCGGGCTTGCTCATGCACGTCAAACCGGCCGTGGGGCAACCCCGTCCGGTGGGCCAAGCGGTGGTCAACCACCTCTTTCAACGCAACGAGGACACCCGCATCCCCATCGTGGGCATCACGGGTACCTTGCAAACCACGGCCATCGCGCACTTGGTGGCCTGGATGCTGCACCTGAGTGGGCGCCGCACTGGCTTGGCCTGCCAGGACGGCCTGTACATGAACCAACACCATGTTGGACAACGCGACGCGCGGGGCTTTGAAGACTCTGAGCGGCTGCTCATCAACCGGGCGCTCGACGCCGCCGTGTTCGAAACCTCGCCCTTGCACATCCTGGACGAAGGCCTGGCCTATGACCGCTGCCAAGTGGGGGTGGTCACGGACATGCCCGAGACAGACACACTGCTCATCGAGAAGCACGACATCATCAACCCCGAAAAAATGCGCACCGTGGTGCGCACCCAAATCGACCTGGTGCTGCCCTCTGGGGCGGCGGTGCTCAACGCCGAGGACGAAGGCGTGGTGAGCCTGGCCGAGCTCAGCGATGGCGAGGTGCTGTACTACGCCCACGACGAGACGCACCCGGTCCTGCAAGCCCATTTGGCCGCGGGCGGCCGGGGCGCCTTTGTGCGCCAAGGCCAGCTCACCCTGGCGCGGGGCTCGCAAGCCCATGCCCTCGAAGCCCTCGACCACCCGCATTTGGCCCAGTTGCAAGCCGGGGGGCTCTCACCCGCAAGCCTGCTCGCCGCGTGCGCGGCCGCTTGGTCCCTCGACATCGCACCGGACCTCATCGCGGTGGGCCTGAAGAATTTCGGCCATCAACCGACGCCTACCGGCAAGACCCAAGGATGAATCGCACCATGATCGAAGTCTCTCGCATTCGCGCGCTCCGAGGCCCCAACCTCTGGACCCGTCACACCGCTGTCGAGGCGATGGTGCGCTGCTCCCCCGAACTCGACGATCTCGACAGCCAAACGGGTTTTGAAGCGCGGCTGCGCAAACTCTTTCCCGCCTTGGGCAACTTGCGCTCCAACGACAGCAAGGTCCGCCTGAGCATGGCCCACGCCATCGAGGCCACCACGCTGCACCTGCAAAGCGCGGCGGGCTGTCCCGTCACGTTTAGCCGCACCACCGCCACGCCCGAAGAACGGCTCTACCAAGTGGTGGTGCAGTACTCCGAGGAAGCCGTGGGCAAGCGGGCCTTGGCGCTGGCACAGGTGTTGTGCGAGGCGGCCTTGCACGACCGTGATTTTGATTTGGATGCCGCATTGGCCGAGCTGCGCGAGCTCGACGAAGACTTGCGCCTGGGCCCCTCCACTGGTTCGATTGTGGACGCGGCGGTCGCGCGTGGCATTCCCTTTCGCCGCCTCACCGAGGGCAGCCTGGTGCAACTGGGCTGGGGACGTAAACAGCGCCGTATTCAAGCGGCGGAGATTGACCGCACCAGTGCGATTGCCGAGTCCATCGCCCAGGACAAAGACCTCACCAAGAAGCTGCTGAGCGCCGTGGGCGTGCCCGTGCCGCTCGGACGCCCGGTCACCACCCCTGAAGAAGCTTGGCAAGTGGCCCAGGAGGTGGGCTTGCCGGTGGTGGTCAAACCCCGCGATGGCAGCCAAGGCAAGGGCGTGGCGGTCAACCTGACCACCCGTGAGGCCGTGGAGGCGGGCTTTCATGCCGCCGTGGTGTTTGAAAAAGGTGTGATGGTCGAGCGCTTCCTGCCCGGGAGCGATTACCGCCTGCTCGTGGTGGGCGACCGGCTGGTGGCTGCCGCGCGGCGCGAGCCCCCGCTGGTGACCGGCGACGGCGTGCACACCGTGCGCGAACTGGTCGATCAAGTCAATGCCGACCCGCGTCGCGGCGAAGGCCACGCCACCTCACTGACCAAAATTCGCTTTGACGACATTGCCCTCGCGCGTTTGCGCGAACAAGGCTATGAGGCTGATTCTGTGCCCCCGAAGGGCGCGCGGGTGATTCTGCGCAACAACGCCAACCTCTCCACAGGCGGCACGGCCACCGATGTGACCGACGACGTGCACCCCGAGGTCGCGGCCCGCGCCGTGGCGGCCGCGCAAATGATCGGCTTGGACATTTGCGGTGTGGACGTGGTGTGCGAATCGGTCTTGCAGCCCCTGGAAGTGCAAGGCGGCGGGGTGGTGGAAGTCAACGCCGCCCCTGGCCTGCGCATGCACCTGAGCCCCTCCTATGGCAAAGGCCGTGACATCGGCAACGCCGTGGTCGATACCTTGTTTGGTACGGGCGAAGACGGCCGCATTCCCGTGATCGCCGTCACGGGCACCAATGGCAAAACCACGACGGTGCGCCTCACGTCTCACCTCTTGCGCACCAACCAAATGGTGGTGGGCATGACCAATACCGATGGGGTTTACATCAACGACTACTTGATGGACAGCGGCGACTGCAGCGGCCCGCGCAGCGCGCGCAATGTGCTCTCGCACCCCGATGTGGACGCGGCCGTGCTCGAGACCGCGCGTGGGGGCATGCTGCGCGAAGGTTTGGCCTTTGACCGCTGCCAAGTGGCAGTGGTCACCAACATCGGCAATGGGGATCACTTAGGACTCAACTACATCACCACCGTGGAAGACTTGGCGGTGCTCAAGCGCGTGATTGTTCAAAACGTCGCCCCCTCGGGCATGGCCGTGCTCAACGCAGCTGACCCGATGGTCGTGGCGATGGCGGCGAACAACCCGGGCCAGGTCACGTTTTTCGCGCAAGACCCGCAAAACCCCGTGCTGGCCACCCACCGGGCGCAAGGCAAGCGCGTGGTGTTCGTGGAGAACCAGCACATCGTGGCCATGGAGGGCGCGCAGTCCGTGCGCATTCCCTTGGCCGAGATTCCCCTCACGCGCAATGGCGCACTCGGCTTCCAAGTGGACAACGCCATGGCCGCCATTGCCGCCGTGTGGGCGGTGGGCGTGCCGTGGGCCACGATTTGCAAAGGGCTCGCCACCTTCGTGAGCGACGCCCAGGCGGTGCCGGGGCGCTTCAATGTCTTTGATTACCGCGGCGCCACCGTGATCGCCGATTACGGACACAACCCAGACGCCATTCAAGCCCTGGTGCAAGCGGTCTCGAATATGCCCGCCGAGCGGCGCAGCGTGGTCATCAGTGGCGCGGGCGACCGGCGCGATGAAGATATCACCGAGCAAACCCGCATCCTGGGTCAGGCCTTTGACACCGTCTTTTTGTACCAAGACGCCTGCCAGCGTGGCCGCGCCGATGGTGAAGTGCTCGCCCTCTTGCGCCAGGGACTGCAAGGCGCCACCCGCACGCGCCGGGTGGCGGAAATTCATGGCGAGTTTCTGGCCATCGACCAAGCTCTGGCGGATCTGCAAAGCGGCGACTTATGCCTCATCCTGATCGACCAGGTGGATGAGGCCCTCGCCCACATTGCCCAGCGCGTCGAGGCGAGCCGCCAGCCGGCTTAACGCATCACGATCGCCACGCAAGCCCGCGCATCACGCGGGCTGGAAGAGGTTGCGATACTGATCGCGCAGCAGGTTTTTTTGCACCTTGCCCATGGTGTTGCGCGGCAACTCGGGCGTCACCACACAGTGCTTGGGCACTTTGAAATTGGCCAAACGGCCTTTGAGGGTGGCGATCACAGCGGCGGGGTCGAGTGCGGCGCCGGGCTTGGGAATGAGGACGGCCACGCCCACTTCCCCAAAATCGGGGTGCGGCACGCCCACCACGGCGCTTTCGGCCACGCCGGGCAGCTCGTTGATGAAGCCCTCCACCTCCGCCGGATAGACGTTGTAGCCGCCGCTGATGATCAAGTCCTTGCTGCGCCCCACAATGGTCACGTAGCCGCGTGCGTCGCGTCGGCCCACGTCGCCCGTCTTGAAGAAGCCGTCCGAGGTGAACTCTTCGGCCGTTTTCTCGGGCATGCGCCAGTAGCCGCCAAACACATTGGGGCCGCGCACCTGGATACCCCCCACCTCGTCGGTGCCCACGGGCTGGCCTTGGTCGTCACAAATGCGCAATTCCACGCCTGGCAAGGGGAAGCCCACCGTGCCGCCTCGGCGCTCGGCTTGCCCCTGATAGCGCGAGTCCGCTTGATAGGGGTTGGAGGTGAGCATGATGGTCTCACTCATGCCGTAGCGCTCCAAGATGGTGTGTCCCGTGCGCTTTTGCCACTCCTCGAAGGTCTCGAGCAGCAAGGGAGCCGAGCCCGCAATGAACAAGCGCATGTGCGCGCAGGCCTGCGGGGTGAGGCTCGGCTCGGCGAGCATCCGCACGTAGAGCGTGGGCACACCCATGAAGACCGTGGCACGCGGCAAATCGGCAATGACCCGCTTGGGGTCGAACTTGGACTGCCACAGCATGGCGCTGCCGTTGAGCAAGGCGCCATGAATCGCCACAAACAGACCATGCACATGAAAAATGGGCAAGGCATGGATGAGCACATCGCCGGTTTGCCAACCCCAGTAACTTTGAAGGGTGCGGGCGTTGCTCAGCAAGTTGCCGTGGCTGAGCATGGCCCCTTTGCTGCGCCCGGTGGTACCGCTCGTGTAGAGAATGGCCGCCAAGTCGTTGGCCGTGCGCACGACGGGCACATGGGTATCGGGCTGATGCGCCGCGCGCTCGAGCAAGCTGCCCGTGCGATCGTCGTTCAACGTGAAGACATGCCGCGTTCCAGCGGTAAAGGCAATCTTGCTCAGCCAGCCAAAGTTCTTGCCACTGCAGACGACCACCGCGGGTTCGGCGTTCTCAATGAAGTACTGCATTTCGGCGCTTTGGTAGGCCGTGTTGAGTGGCAAAAACACATGCCCGGCGCGCAGCGTCGCCAAGTACAAGAGCATGGCCTCGACCGATTTCTCCACCTGCACGGCGATGCGGGAATGCGCGGGCAAGTCGAGTGAGTCGAGCAAGTTGGCGAGCATGGCGCTGGCGCGTTCGAGGTCGCGCCAGCTGTAACAAAGCCCGTCGTCGGTTTCGACGGCCACGGCATCGAGCGCGGCGGGAAACGCGGCGCGCAAATGGACAAACAGATTTTCGTTCGACATGACAGGTTTGGCGCAATAGTCCAGTTTGGCGCGTTAGTCCAGTTTGGCTCCCGAGGCCTTGACGACCGAGGCCCAGCGCTTGATTTCCGCGTTGACGAATTGGCCAAACTGCGCCCCCATGAGGTTGGGGAATTCGGCACCGTTAGCCGCCCAAGCGGCTTTCATTTCGTCGGACTGCGCGGCTTTGCGCAACTCTTCCTGGATGCGGGTCTGGATGTCCGCTGGCGTGGCCTTGGGTGCCCACAGGCCGTACCAGGTGCTCACGGTGTAGTCGGGCAAGCCCAGTTCGGCCGCGCACGGCACGTCGGGGAATGCGGGGTTGCGTCGGGTGCCCGAGACCATGAGGGCCCGGATGCGGCCGCCTTTGATGTGCTGGGCCGACGAGCCCAGACCGTCGAACATCATGTCCACATTGCCCGCAATGAGGTCTTGCAAGGCAGGGCCTGCCCCACGGTAAGGAATGTGGGTGATGAAGGTGCGGGTTTGCAACTTGAAGAGTTCGCCCGCCAAGTGGTGCGAGGTGCCACCCCCGGCAGAGCCAAAGTTGTATTTGCCTGGTGCGTTGCGCACCATTTGCAGAAACGCCTTGAAATCGCCTTGCATGAGTTTGGGGTTGATCACCAAGACCTGGGGCACCTGGGCCACGAGGGCGATCGGCACGAAATCACGTTCCAGGTCGTAATCGAGCTTGGCGTACATGGCCGGCGCGATGGAGTGGTGCACCGCCCCCATGAAGAGGTTATAGCCGTCACCCGGCGCCTTGGCCGCCACGGCAGCCCC
>Ga0256347_1000057_pt1 | contig 14012 bp, 12 predicted proteins | sample AtltaT_41_FD_183681 | JGI IMG/M metagenome (GOLD analysis project Ga0256347, IMG submission 183681) | Metatranscriptome of freshwater microbial communities from Altamaha River, Georgia, United States - Atl_Colum_RepB_8d (Metagenome... | ecosystem: Environmental > Aquatic > Freshwater > River...
CCCCCATGTGTTGTCGAGCGCACAACGCACGCCACGGGCGTGACAAAGCTGAACCAGGGCGGGTAGGGGTGGGAATTCCAGCGTCACCGAGCCCGCAGCCTCCAGCCAAACCCAACGCGTGCGTTCGCCCATCCGCTGGGCCAAATCGTCGGGGTCCATCGGGTCATAAGTCTGGTGGGTGATGCCAAAGCGCGCCAGTTCCCCGCGCGCAAAGCTCAAACTGGGCCCGTAGGCGTTATCCGGAATCAGCACTTCATCGCCCTGACGCAAGAGCGCCAAGCCCACGTGGGCAATGGCGGCGAGACCGCTGGGCACGAGCAAGCAGTGCCGTCCGCCTTCGAGGGTGGCCAGACGTTCTTCTAAGGTGAAGGTGGTGGGGGTGCCGTGCAGACCGTAGGTGTAGCCGGTCTTGTCGATCCACTGCCGCTGCGCCATCGCAGCCGTGTTGGGAAAGAAAATGGTGGACGCCTTGAATACACCGGGCTGGGGCGCTTCAAATTCGTCCGGCGGGCGGTAAGAATGCTGAATCAGATCGGTTGGGCGTGACATGCGAGGCACCTTGGAAGATGCCATCGTATCACCGCCCTACCCCCGCCCTTGGCAAGCCAATCAGACGCGCCACTTCTCCAGCAACTGGGCGGGGCGCATCGAGTCGTAGGGTTCAAAAGGCTGGTGAATCCAGGGGTTGGTGGGCAAATAGTCCACCGAGTAATCGGGCTGGAAGCCCGAGACCCCTTTGGTCCAAATCACCGCCGTGCGCAATTCGGTGATCGGCTTGTAGTTGTTGCGCAGCATGTCGACGACGGCTTTGAGCGTATGGCCGGTGTCGGCCAAATCGTCCACGAGCAAGACGCGTCCCGCAATTTCGCCTTTGGGGGTGGTGATGTAGCGCGCGATGTCCAAGTGCCCCTGTACGGTGCCGCTCTCGGCCCGGTAGGAGCTGGTGGACATGATGGCCAAGGGTTTATCGAAGATGCGCGAGAGAATGTCGCCCGGACGCATGCCGCCGCGCGCAAGGCAAAGAATCGTGTCGAACTCCCAACCCGAGTTGTGCACCTTGAGGGCGAGCTTCTCGATCAGGTTGTGGTATTCGTCGTACGACACATACAGGTGTTTGCCATCTTCGGTCAGCATGAGGGTTCCTTCCGGGGTTTAAGCGATGAATGGATGCCGCAACAAAATGGTGTGGTCACGGTCAGGGCTGGTGGAAACCATGTGAATGGGAACGCCCGTGACGGCCTCGATACGGCGCAAATACTGGCGCGCGTTTTCTGGCAGTTGCGCCATGCTGGTAGCGCCCACGGTGGTTTCCGTCCAACCGGGCAAGGTTTCGTAGATGGGCTGGCAGCGCGCGATTTCATCGGCACCCAAGGGCAGAATATCGATGCGCTCGCCATCGAGCTCGTAGCCCACGCAGAGTTGGAGTTCTTTCAAGCCATCGAGCACATCGAGCTTGGTGATGCACAGGCCCGAGAGTCCGTTGACTTGGGCGCTGCGTTTGAGCAGGGCCGCGTCAAACCAGCCACAACGGCGCGCGCGACCGGTGGTGGTGCCCTTTTCCGCACCCACCGTGGCCATGTGCCAACCGGGTGTGCCCTCGGTCTCCCAGTCGAGCTCGGTGGGGAAAGGGCCGCCGCCCACGCGGGTGCAGTAGGCTTTGGTGATGCCCAGAATGTAGTGCAGCAAACCGGGCCCCACCCCCGAACCCGCGGCGGCATTGCCGGCCACGCAGTTGCTCGAAGTCACAAAGGGGTAGGTGCCATGATCGACGTCGAGCAAGGTCCCCTGGGCACCCTCAAACAAAATGTTCTCGCCACGCTGGTGGGCTTCATTGAGCTCGCGCGAGACGTCGGCCACCATCGGCAAAATCTCGCGCGCATAGGCCATGGCTTCGGCCAAGAGCGCCTCGGCGTCGAGCGCGGGTGCATGCAAGATTTCGGTCAGAACATGGTTGTGCAAGGCCAGGTTTTCGCGCAATTTGGCGGCAAAGCGCTCGGGGTGCTTGAGGTCCTGCACGCGCAGGGCCCGCCGGGCAATTTTGTCTTCATAAGCCGGGCCAATGCCCCGCCCCGTTGTGCCAATCTTGGCGCTGCCGGCCTTTTCCTTGGCCGCTTCCCGCGCCACATCGAGCGCGGCGTGGTAGGGCAGGATCAGGGGGCAGGCCTCGGAGATGCGCAGGCGCGAGCGCACCTCCACGCCGGCGGCCTCCAGTCCCGCGATTTCTTCCAGCAGTTTGGGCGCGGAGAGCACCACGCCGTTGCCGATGTAGCACTTCACGCCGGGGCGCATGATGCCGCTGGGAATCAAGTGCAAGGCGGTTTTCACGCCGTTGATGACCAGGGTGTGACCCGCATTGTGTCCGCCTTGAAAACGAACCACTCCGGTGGCGGTTTCGGTCAACCAATCGACCAGCTTGCCCTTGCCCTCATCCCCCCACTGGGTACCCACCACGACCACATGGCGGCCACGGGTTGGAACGATGGAAGTCTTGCTTGGTGTTGTCATATCAGGTTTCCCAGGTGGGGTCAGCGGGCGCGCACGCACCACTGGCCCGCAATGTCGACCAGTTCGCGGTCGTACTCAAATTCGTCGTCTTCTTCGGGGTGACCCGGCAGGGTGCACACCACGGTCTCGCCGCTGGCGCGCAGCGATTCAATGGCCTCGCGCAAACCGGCTTGATCGCCCCAGGGCGCCCGAATGGCGGTTTTCGGGGGGATGGGGGCTACCACCCCCATGAGGGCCTTGAGGTCGAAACTAAAACCCACCGCGGGACGCTTACGGCCAAAGGCCGCGCCAATTTGGTCGTAGCGCCCGCCACGCACCAGGGCTTCAGTGGCACCGGGGACATAGAGCGCAAAGCGCGCGCCGCTGTAGTAGTCGTAGCCGCGCAAGTCGGCCAAATCAAAACTCAAATCGGCCTGCGGAAACTGGTCCGCCAGGGCTTGGAGATCGTCGAGCGCTTGCAAAGCGCTGGGCCAGCGGGCCAAGCAAGTCCGGCCTTGGGTGAGAACTTCGCGCCCGCCATAGAGCTGCAGCAGGCGCAAGAGCGTCTCGCGCAAGTCCGCGGGCAAGGCCAGCGCGGCCACACCGCTGGCGTCTTTTTGCGCCAAGGCCGATTGCAGCGATTCGAGTAAATCCGCGTCGAGCGACGCGTCATCCAGAATGGCGCGCATGATGCCGGCGTGGCTGAGGTCCAAGATGGCGGAGTTCAGGCCCAGGGCGGCGAGGGTTTGCAGCGCCAGTTGCAAGACTTCGGCATCGGCCTCCAGGCCTGCGTGGCCATAGATTTCGGCACCAAACTGCAAGGGCTCGCGGGTGGCAAACGCTTTGTCAGGCCGGGTGTGCAAAACCGGGCCGCAGTAACACAGCCGGGTGACGCCATGGCGGTTGAGCAAGTGGGCGTCGATGCGCGCAACCTGGGGGGTGGTATCGGCCCGCAGGCCCAAGGTGCGGCCAGAGATTTGATCGACGAGCTTGAAAGTTTGCAGGTTCAGCGATTGACCCGAGACGGCCAGGAGCGACTGCAAATACTCCAGAAGTGGCGGCTGGACGAGTTCGTAGCCAAAACTGCGCGCCGTGTCGAGGCACAGGCGGCGCAATTCCTCGATATGCCGGGCTTCGGATGGCAAGACATCGGCGATGTGATCCGGGAGAACCCAGGCAGACATGACAACAGGGAGGCAGCGTTAAAAGCGAGATTTTACTTCTTTGCTGGCGGGGCAGAACCCGCACCCGGGCCCCGCAATGCTCGGAAGAAGTCCGAACTGGGGTCGAGCACCATCACGTCACTCTTTTTCGCAAAAGTTTGCTTATAGGCTTCCAAACTACGGTAAAACTGCGCAAATTGGGGGTCACGCCCAAAGGCTTCGGCATAAATGCGGGCGGCCTCGGCATCGCCCTCACCCTTGATTTTTTGCGCGTCCCGGTAGGCGTTGGCCACCGTCACTTCGCGTTGGCGATCGGCATCGGCGCGAATCTTTTCGCCTTCAGCCGCGCCCGTCGAGCGCAATTCGTTGGCCACGCGCTTGCGCTCGGCCTCCATGCGGCGATAAACCGACTCGGTGATGGCGTCCACGTAGTCCGCCCGGGTGATGCGCACATCGACCACGTCAATGCCCCAGGGCTTGCCCCCGGTCACGGCCTCGAGCACTTCGCGCTTGACGTCTTCCATCAGGCCCTCGCGCTTGAGCGAGAGCAGCTCACGCACGGTTCGCTTGTTGATTTCCTCTTGAAAGGCGTTGCGCACCACGCGGGTGAGCTGAACCGCACCCGCGCCTTCGTCAATGCCCACGTTGCGGATGTACTGCAGCGGATCGGTGATGCGCCAGCGCACGTACCAGTCGATCACCACACGCTGTTTCTCCGCCGTGAGCATGGGCTCGGTGTCGGCGTTGTCCAGGGTGAGCAAGCGCTTGTCGAGGTAGGTGACGTTTTGGAAAGGCGGGGGCAACTTGATGTTGAGGCCCGGCTCGGTGATCACATTTTGAATTTGACCAAAGGCGTACACGACGCCGAATTGACGCTGATCGACCACGAACAAGGTGGAGCTGATGACCACCAGCGCGAGCAGAACAGACGAAATGTAGAAGCCGATTTTTTGATTCATGTGGGACTCCCAGTCATCTCATCGAGCGTCACGATCGCGTGAGCGACCATCACGGGTTCGGGCATCGGGGCTGCCATTGAGCAAGCCAGCATTAGGGGCGGGACTCGTGGGGCTGGTGGTGCCAGACGAGGAGGTGTCACCCGGGCCGCTCGCCGGCGTGGACTGCGAGACTTGCTGCATGATCTTATCCAGCGGCAGGTAGAGCAAGTTGGAGCCCTGACGGCTGTCGATGAGGATCTTGGTGGTGTTGGTGTAGATCTGCTGCATCGCCTCGATGTAGAGACGATCGCGCGTGACCTGCGGGGCTTTTTGGTATTCCGTGACCAATGACTTGAAGCGTTGGGCGTCACCAGTGGCCTGCGCGACGATCCGCGCTTTGTAGCCTTCGGCCTCTTGCTTCAAGCGCGAGGCGGCACCCACGGCGCGCGGAACGACGTCGTTGGCATAGGCCTCGGCCTCGTTTTTGGCGCGCTCACGCTCTTGTCCGGCTTTGAGCACGTCGTCAAACGCCGCCTGCACTTGCTCGGGTGGGCGCACGCCGCCCTGCTGCAGATTGATGCCCACCACCTCGATGCCAACCTTGTAGCGATCGAGAATGGACTGCATGAGGGCGCGCACTTGAGGGGCGATCTGATCGCGCTCTTCGGACATGGCGGAATCCATGCGCATCTTGCCCACCACCTCCCGCACCGAGGTCTCGGCAACTTGCACCACGGTGTCGGTGGGGTTCTTCGTCTCGAACAGATACGCACGGGCGTCGGTGAGGCGATATTGCACCGCGAATTTGATCTCAAGGATGTTCTCATCCTGGGTCAACATGGCCGACTCGCGCAGGCCCGTGGTTTTCACAATGTTGTCGCGGCCCACATCCACCGAGCGGATTTGGGTGACAAACACCAACTCGTGGCGTTGTAACGGATAAGGCATGCGCCAATTGAAACCCGCACCGACGGTGCGGTCATAACGGCCAAAGGTGGTGATGACCGCTTGCTGACCTTCTTGAACGATGAAAAAGCCGGTGGAGAGCCAAATGGCCACAAACACACCCACGATGAGGCCCAGGCCGATTTGGATGCCACGGCCCTGTGGCCCCCCGGAGCCGCCAGGTTGCCCACCTTGCGGGGGTGGGGACATGCCACCGCCACCGCCCGGACGGACCTTGCCACCGAGCAGCTTGCCAAGCTTGCGGTTGAAGTCACGCCACAATTCGTCGAGATCCGGTGGCCCGCCCGAGCCCCCTCCCCCTCCGCCCGAAGGCTGTCGGGGAGGCTCTGGAGGGGTTTCCGGGCCGGATTTGGGGTCGTCCGGTCCCCGGCCCCATCGACCATCGTTGAGATTGAGCATGATGGGGAGTCGCATAAACCGGCTGAAGCGGCCCTTGGGGCGTGTGGGTGAATTCATGCGTTTGTTTGGTTAGGTTCCTGAAATGGGATTGTGCCCAAATTTTGAGTCCCCACAGCCCGTTGGGCCAAGAGTTGACGCAAATCGGCGAGACCCTCGCCGGTTCGGGCGCTGACAAATTGACGCACGACGGTCTGGCCATCCGATTCGACCCGGGCTTGCAACTGCAGGGGGCGGCGCTCGGGCGGCAGCGCATCGAGTTTGTTGAAGACCATGATTTGGGGAATATGGTCGGCGCCAATTTCGTGCAACACGCGCTGCACTTGCTCGATTTGCTCGGGATGATTGGGGTGCGAGGCATCCACCACATGCAAGAGCAGATCGGCATCGGCGGCCTCTTGGAGCGTGGCTTCGAACGCGTCCACCAAGCCGTGGGGTAAATCCCGGATGAAGCCCACGGTGTCCGAGAGCGACACCGAGCGTCCCACCCCTTGCTCGCCGCCCAAATACAGTTGGCGCGTGGTGGTGTCGAGGGTGGCGAACAATTGATCGGCGGCGTAGGCCCGGGCTTTGACCAAGGCATTGAACAAGGTGGACTTACCCGCGTTCGTGTAGCCCACGAGGGAGATGCCAAAGGCCTCGCGGCGCGTGCGTTGGCGGCGTTGCGTGTGGCGCTGTTTTTTCACTTTTTCCAAGCGCTGGCGGGTGCGAGAAATCGCCTCGCCAATCATGCGCCGGTCCAGCTCAATCTGGGTTTCACCAGGGCCCCCACGCATGCCAATGCCACCGCTTTGGCGCTCCAGGTGCGACCAACGCCGCACCAGGCGGGTGCTGAGGTACTGCAAGCGCGCGAGCTCGACTTGCAGCTTACCCTCATGGCTGCGCGCGCGCTGCGCGAAGATTTCCAGAATCAACAGGGTGCGGTCATTGACCGGCAGCCCAATGTGCCGCTCCAGATTGCGCTGCTGGCCGGGGCTCAAGGCTTGGTCAAACAGCACTTCCTTGGCTTGGTGGAGGGTAGCCAAGTCACGGATTTCATCGGCTTTGCCGCTGCCGACAAACAGCGCCGCATCGGGGGCGCGCCGTTTGCAGGTGATGCGGGCGACGGGCTGCATGCCCGCGGTCTGGGCAAGTAAGCCCAGTTCCTCGAGCTCTGCATCGAAGTGCGGCTCGCCCAAATCCACGCCCACGAGCAGGACCTGGGGGGTTTTGTCCGAGGAAGCGGTGGTCAAGGGAATCAAATCCCACGCGCGCCGGGGGGGGAGCCCCAAGCGGTGGTCATTCTTGGGTCGGGGCAGCTCCCGACTCGCTGCCGGAGAAATTCACGGCGCGGCCTGGAACAATGGTCGAGATGGCATGCTTGTAAACCATTTGGGTTACCGTATTGCGCAACAAAACGACGTATTGATCGAACGACTCGATTTGTCCCTGGAGTTTGATGCCGTTGACCAGATAGATGGAAACCGGCACGTGCTCGCGGCGCAAGGCGTTGAGAAAAGGGTCTTGGAGCAACTGGCCTTTGTTCTTGGTGTTTTCGGTACTCACGATATCCTCCGTGTTAATGCAATCCTGAGAAATAACCCCTATAACATACCACAATCATTGCGGCATGCCCATGCAGAATCAATCGTCCTTGTCCTTGTAAGGGTTGTGCGAGGTGCGCATTTCGATGCGCAAGGGCGTACCCTCCAGCGCAAAAGCTTTGCGGAAACGCCCTTCCAGAAAACGCTTGTAGGAATCGGTGACGTGTTCGAGCGAGTTGCCGTGCACCACGATCACCGGCGGGTTCATGCCCCCCTGGTGGGCATAGCGCGGTTTGGGTCGGAACATGCCCGCGCGCTTGGGGGCTTGGAACTGAACCGCTTCTTGCAGCAGCCGGGTGAGCATGGGCGTGGACATCTTGCACATGGCGGCTTTGTAAGCCGAACCAATGGAGCCCCAAAGCGGCCCGAGTCCTTGGCGTTTTTTAGCGGAAATGAAGTGCACGGTGGCAAACTTCAAGAAAACCAATCGCGTTTCGATGGCGCGCTGCAACAGCTCGCGCTGGTAAGCATCGACCGCATCCCATTTGTTGACGGCGAGCACCACGGCACGACCGCTCTCCAAAATATAGCCCGCGATGTGCGCGTCTTGATCGGTGATGCCCTGGGTCGCATCGAGCAGCAAGAGCACCACATGGGCGTTGTCAATCGCTTGCAGGGTTTTGACGACAGAGAACTTCTCGATGGCTTCAAACACCTTGCCTTTGCGGCGCAGGCCGGCGGTGTCGATGAGCTCAAACTTTTGACCTTGGCGCTCAAAGGGGACGCTGATGGCGTCGCGCGTGGTGCCTGGTAAATCGAAGGCCACCAGGCGCTCCTCGCCCAGCCAGGTGTTGATGAGGGTGGACTTGCCCACATTGGGCCGCCCCGCAACGGCCAGACGGATGACGCCATCCTCTTCGGGCTGATCTTCCGCTTCCTCAGGCCACTGCAATTGGTCGAGCGCGAGGGTGACCATGCTGCGAATGCCTTGGCCGTGCGCGGCGGAAATGGGCAAGACCTCACCGAGCCCGAGTTCGTAAAACTCGGCCAGCTGATGGCCCGCTTGCATGCCCTCGGCCTTGTTGGCGACCAACAGGCAGGGCTTGCCCAAGCGGCGCAGGTATTTGGCAATGTCGTGGTCTTGGGCGGAGAGGCCGCTGCGCGCGTCGACCACAAACACCACCACGTCGGCTTCGGCCACCGCTTGCTGCGTTTGGCGCGCCATCTCCTTGAAGATGCCCTCGCTGGCGTCGGGCTCAAAACCGCCCGTGTCAATCACGATGTAGGCCCGAGAGCCCAGACGGGCGTTGCCGTAATGGCGATCACGGGTGAGCCCTGCGAAGTCCGCCACAATGGCGTCGCGCGACTGGGTGAGGCGGTTAAAGAGGGTGGATTTACCGACGTTGGGACGCCCCACCAAGGCCAAAACGGGTTTCATAAACTGCTCACATCCCGCTTAAGGCGTCTTGATTTCAAACACACGTCCCGATCGGGTCACCACGAGGCTTCGCTGGGGGTCTAGGACGATGGCACCGGCAACCGGCTCATCGGTGAGGCGCAGGCGGTTTTGCAGCTCGCCACTGGTGGGGTCGAGGGCATAAACCCAGCCGCCACTGTCGCTCACCAGCACGGTTTTGGCCAAGCGCCAGATCGGGCCGAGCTGGCGGTACTTCAGGCGATCCGATTCCCACACCCGTTCGCCATCGGTACGGCGCAAGGCTTGAATGCTGCCATTGGCGAGAATGACGTACACCCGGTCGGTGTCCGCAGCAACGGCACGCTCACCCGGAATGGCACGGCTCCAGAGCAATTGGCCGGTCGTGCCGCTGAGGCAGGCGACTTGGGTTTGAAAGGCCCGCACGCAGAGTTGATCGCCGATGCGCGGCGCGGGCCCGAGCAGGTCCACCAGGCGCTCCATGTCGTTCACACCACGCGGGACCGACACCACGGCCTCCCACAGCGGCGCGCCGGAGTCGGGGTTGAGGGCCTGCAAGCGGCCCGAATGGCTGGCCACCACGCGCTCACCCTGGGTTTGCAACACCCCCGCTTCGCGCAGCACCAGGGGCTCGCCCGGCCGCGTGCGTTGCCACAGACGGGTTCCGGTTTGGGCATCGAACGCACTCACCGAGCGGTCCGCCCCCAACACAAAGACGCGACCACCCGCCACCAGGGGCGCGGTGAACGCTTCACTGGTGAGTTGTTGCTGCCAACGCAACTGCCCTTCGCTCAAGACCAGCAGACGACCCGCGCGGCTGATGACCGCCACATCGCGCCCATCCGTGCCCGCGGCCGCTTGCAGCGCAGCGCCCGTTTCGGCGCGCCAGAGCACGCGCAGGCTCTCGGTGTCCAGGAGCAGCACGCGCCCCCCGCTGTCGGCCAGGGCCAGGCGTTGTTGGCGCGCCGTGAGGCCCAGACTGAATTGAACCGCGCCGAGCTCGATGGGCAGCGCGCGAACGGTCAGCTCCTGGCGCACGGTGACGGCAGGGATTTCCGCCGGCGTAGGCCGTGAAACGGGCGCGGTGCAGCCAACCATGGCGCCCAGGCTCACAAGCGTGAGTCCCCAGGCCCAGCGGCGCGCGGTGGGAATCATTTGCGCACCTCGGCTTCGTTGGCCTCGGGATCGGCCCCGAGCGCAGCCAATTTCACCGCCACCAAGCGGCGGTATTCCGCTTGGGGGTCGAGGCCGCGCCAAGCCTTGAGGTATTGCTGCTTGGCCGCATCGGCTTGGCCTTGGAGCATCTCCAAATCGCCCAAGCGATCGGCCAGCAGCGGCGCGAAAGCTTCGGGTGAAGTGGCCGTGAGCACTTTGCGCGCCTCATCGAGGGATTTCTCTTGAATCAACTGTCCGGCCAAACGCAACCGCGCCAAGGCTTGGTAGGCGGGATCCTGACCGTTATCGATGACCCACTGCCAGTGCTGGCGGGCGCGCTCGGGCTGGCCGCCCTCCAGAAAGAGCCGGGCCGACAACAACGCGGCTTGCTGGGCCTGGGTCGTGCGACCGAATTGCTTTTCAATGTCCGATACCGAACGCTCGAGCAAATTGAGATCATTGCTGGCGGCCGCGCGCTCGACCACGTCATACAAGGCGGCGGCCTGCACGGCTTGACGCTGCTGCCAATAATCCCATCCCTTCCAGCCGGCATAGGCCAGCATCAGGGCCGTCACGGTCCAGGTGATCCAATCCCCATAGCGCTGCCAGAAGTGCTTGAGTTCATCGATTTTTTCTTGCTCTTCAAGATCCAGATGGGAGGCCATAGCGTGTCCAGTTTCAATCGTTGGATTGTAGGCGTTTGGCCCAGGCGCTCGCCTGTTCCAGCGGCAGGGTCTCTTGCGCCCCAGCCCCATCGCGCAGGGCCTTGACGGTGACTTCGCCGCGCGCGAGTTCGTCCCCGCCAAAGATGAGGGCAAAGCGGGCCCCGCTTTGATCGGCTTTCTTGAATTGCGATTTCATACTGCCCATGCCCTCGGCCACCGAGGCGTGCATTTGCACGCGCACGCCCTGACCCCGAAGGGTCTCTAGGACTCTAAAAACGGTCGAAAGTGCCGATGAATCCGGGACAATCGCGTAGGCATCGGGCACCGGAGCCGCCGGCAAGACGCCCTCCTCCTTGAGCAGTTCCATGACCCGCTCCACCCCCAAGGCCCAGCCCACGGCCGGGGCGGGTTTGCCACCGATCTGCACGATCAAATCGTCGTAGCGTCCGCCGCCACAGATCGTTCCCTGTGAGCCCAGTCGCTCGGTCACGAACTCAAACACCGTGAGGTTGTAGTAGTCCATGCCCCGCACCAGACGGGGGTTGATGCGATAAGCCACGCCGTTGGCTTCCAAGATGGACAACACCGTCTGGAAGTGCGCGCGCGAGGCTTCGCCTAAAAAGTCCAACAAGCGGGGCGCCGCCTCCACACAGGCCTGCATGGCCGGGTTTTTGGTGTCGAGAATGCGCAGGGGATTGCTGTGGAGGCGACGGCGTGCGTCCTCATCCAGCAAATCGGCGTGGGCCTCCAAATGGGCAATCAAGGCCTGTCGATGGGCCGCCCGCTCATCGGCCTGTCCCAAGCTATTGATTTCCAGGCGCACGTCGCGCAAGCCGAGCGAATGCCAGAGCCGATGCGCCATGAGGATGAGCTCGGCGTCGACTTCCGGGCCAGCGAAGCCCAAGGCCTCGGCGCCCATTTGGTGAAACTGCCGATAACGCCCGCGTTGGGGACGCTCATGGCGAAACATCGGACCCATGTAGTAGAGGCGCTTGCCACCGTCGTAGAGCAAGTTGTGCTCGACCACGGCGCGGACCACCCCCGCCGTGGCCTCCGGGCGTAGGGTGAGTTGCTCGCCGTTGAGTCGGTCCTCAAAGGCATACATTTCTTTTTCCACGATGTCCGTGACTTCCCCCAAACCACGCACAAACAAGGCCGTGGGCTCGACGATGGGCGTGCGAATTTGCCGGTAGGCATAGGCCTGCATGAGGGCGCGCACACGCGACTCCAGCCACTCCCAATGCGCGGAGTCCTGGGGTAACAAATCATTCATGCCTTTGACAGCCGTCAAAGGGGTTTTTTTTGGATGGATCAGCCAAAGCGTTTCTCGATATAGCGTTCAACAATTTCTTGGAATTCGGCCGCGATGCGCTCGCCCCGCAAAGTCACGGCCTTGGCGCCGTCAATGTAGACCGGGGCGGCGGGCGCTTCGCCGCTGCCGGGCAAGCTGATGCCGATGTCGGCGTGTTTGCTCTCGCCAGGCCCGTTGACGATGCACCCCATGACCGCCACCTTGAGCCGCTCGACGCCCGGATAGCGCTCGCGCCAGACGGGCATTTGGCTGCGCAAGTAATCGTCAATTTGCTTGGCCAATTCCTGAAAGGTGGTGCTCGTCGTGCGGCCGCATCCCGGACAGGCGGTGACGCTGGGCACAAAACTGCGCAGCCCCAACGACTGCAGGATCTCCCAGCCCACGATCACCTCTTGCGTGCGGGACTCGCCCGGCAAGGGGGTGAGCGAGATGCGGATGGTGTCGCCAATGCCCTCTTGCAGGAGCAAGGACAGCGCAGCGGTGGAGGCCACCGTGCCGCGCGTGCCCATGCCAGCTTCCGTCAAGCCCAAATGCAGGGGGTACGTGCAACGCGAGGCCAGCTCCCGATAGACCGCCACCAAGTCCTGCACGCCGCTGACCTTGCAGCTGAGCAACACCTGGTTGGGCTGCATCCCCAAGGCCACCGCGTGTTCGGCCGATTCCAGCGCGGACGTGATCAAGGCCTCATACATCACCTGGCGGGCTTCCCAAGGCTGGCTGCGGCGGGCGTTTTCATCCATCAAGCGCGCCATGAGTTCAGGGTCTAGGCTGCCCCAATTCACGCCAATGCGCACGGGTTTTTGATAACGCAGGGCCACCTCCACCATCTGGGCAAATTGGCGGTCATGCTTGTCGCCGCGCCCCACATTGCCGGGGTTGATGCGGTATTTGGAGAGCGCTTCGGCGCACGCGGGGTGATCCTGCAGCAAGCGATGGCCGTTGAAGTGGAAGTCGCCAATCAGGGGAACGTTCACGCCCATGCGGTCGAGTTGCTCGCGAATGTGGGGAACGGCGGCGGCGGCCTCGTCGGTGTTGACCGTGATGCGCACGAGCTCGGAGCCCGCTTGCGCCAACTCCCGCACCTGAATGGCCGTGCCCATCACGTCCACCGTATCGGTGTTGGTCATGGACTGCACCCGAACCGGGGCGTCACCGCCCACGGTCACCACATGCTCACCCCAGCGCACTTGCGCTTGCAGGCTGCGACGGGCTTTGGGTTGAGACAGCGCGATGGGGGCTTGCTGAGGGTCATTGGGCATGGGAGGCTCCGATGGCGGGAGGTTGGGGACGGGCTTGGGCTGCAGCTAAGCCCGCCGAGTGAACGGGTTGCACCACCATCGTGGTGCCAACCGCCGCGTTGGGCTCACGGGGCGAGGCTTCCACGGGCAAGACCACGGGGTTAGAGGCCGCCTCCTGCGCAGGCGCGACGCCGGGGGCAGTTGCCCCGCCTGCGGACGCCGCCGTACCGGAGGTCGATGACGGGCGCGCTGGGGTCGCACGCTGGAGCTCCGGGCTCTGCGAACCCTGCCAGAGCAGCGCCAAGCCTGCGAGCAACAGCACGCCGCCCAGGAGCGCCACGCCCACGACGCGCGTGCCCCGATGCGCGGTCTCATGGCTGGGGGCGCGCTGGCTCGGTCGCAAGTGTGGGCGTTGCAAGGGCGTATCCAAGCCGCGTGCGTTGTGGTCGCGCAGGAGGTTCGCGTCGAGTTGGGGCAAGGCGGCCAGAATGGGTTTGGGATCTTCGTGCAAATGGCGGCAGATGGCCAAGGCCAGCGCACGGGCAAAGACGGCGTCGGGGAGATCTTCGGGTCGATCTTCCTCAAGGGCCGCCAGTTTGTTGATGGGCACGTGCAAGGCGGTGGCCAGGCTCTCGCGGGCCAAGCCGTGCTTTTGGCGCAGCCCTCGCAGCAGGGCGCCCGCCGTGGCGGCGCTGCCGGACGTCTCGTTGGGGGCTGCGGGCGCCTCAGGGGTGCCG
>Ga0256347_1000059_pt1 | contig 13948 bp, 10 predicted proteins | sample AtltaT_41_FD_183681 | JGI IMG/M metagenome (GOLD analysis project Ga0256347, IMG submission 183681) | Metatranscriptome of freshwater microbial communities from Altamaha River, Georgia, United States - Atl_Colum_RepB_8d (Metagenome... | ecosystem: Environmental > Aquatic > Freshwater > River...
ATCGATCGGGTCACCGCTTATGTAAAGGATCGACAGGTGTTCGGACGACCCATTGGTCAAAATCAAGGTGTGCAATTTCCTATAGCGGATGCCTTCATCGAAGTCGAAGCGGCAAACCTGATGCGTTATGCTGCCTGCGATCTCTTTGACCAGCGCCAGGCCTGCGGTGCGCAAGCGAATATGGCAAAGTATCTTGCAGCAAAGGCAAGCTGGGAAGCGGCCAATGCTTGCTTGCAGTTTCACGGTGGCTTTGGATTTGCTTGCGAATACGATGTCGAACGCAAGTTCCGTGAGACAAGGCTTTATCAGGTTGCGCCAATTTCGACCAACTTGGTTTACTCGTATATTGCCGAACATGTCCTTGGACTTCCCAGATCGTTCTAATTTAATGAAGCACATCGTCCATGGACCGCTTCAAGGAAATTGAAAGCTTTGTTGCGGTCGCCATGCGGGGCAGTCTCAGCGGGGCGGCGCAACTTCAAGGCGTAGCCCCCGCGATGATCAGCCGCAGACTCGATGCGCTCGAGTCAAGATTGGGTGTGAAACTACTCACCCGCACCACAAGGCGTATCTCACTTACCTTCGAAGGCAGCTCTTTTTTAGAAGACTGCCAACGAATCTTGCACCACATGCGCGATGCAGAGGCTTCGGTATCGGCAGGCGGCTTGAAAGCCAGCGGGCATTTGCGGATGACAGCCCCTGCAGGCTTTGGAAAACGCCATGTCGCACCTTTGATTCCCGGCTTTGTAACTGAGCATCGAGAGCTGAGTATTTCTCTTGAGTTAAGCGACCGCCTAGCAGACATGGTCAACGAAGGCTTTGATCTTGCAGTGCGCATTGGTACTTTGAACGATTCAAATCTTATTGCCGTCAAGCTTGCCGAAATGCAACGAGTTGTTGTTGCAAGTCCTGACTACCTGAAACGCCGCGGAACACCCAAGCATCCTAGCGACTTACTAAAGCACGACTGCCTTACTTTTGGCAACAGTGGCAATCAGGCTAGAGGTTGGGAATTCTTGATCGATCAAAAATTACAAACAATCAGAGTACAAGGTCCACTCGAATGTAACGACGGGGCTGTGCTCCTTGATTGGGCGATTGCCGCGCGAGGCATCGCGTGGCGATCGATGTGGGAAGTTGGCGAAAGTCTCAGCAAGGGGCAGTTAGTCAGTATTCTCGATGCATTTCGAGCGCCCGAGCACGGCATTTACGCCGTCGTGACCCAGATGCGGCATATGCCACTTAGGACCCGTTTACTGATCGACTACCTCAAACGAAGCTACGCAAGCCCGGCATATTGGTTAGCAGCAAAACCTGTCGCCACTTCTTCAAATTCAACCTGACTTGGCACATTCGGCGCGATCCACCAACGTCGTTCCGTACAGTCAATGCGAATGCCCGCAACGCTCTCAACCCTTGCCTGTTCGGGGAGCGTCGGGTCGGGCTTTCGACACACCGACAGCAAGCCGTCGGACTCGTCTCGCAGCAGCGCTTCAATGGTTGCCACGCTAATAGGCGTTTGTGCGGCGTAGTGCTGGGCACAGCGAAGTCTGGCCTCGGTGGACAATGAAGAGGCCATGACCGCTTGCTGATCGAGCAAGGGTGTACACAAGAAGTGATTGGTGTGAACTAAGACCGGTTCATGGGCCGAATGCTCCGACCAGGCAGCAGGCGCGATCTCAAATGAGCCAATATCGCCACTCGCATCGGCGGCCGGTATATTAGAAGCCGCGCCGAAGCCTGGGCCATTGGCTAATTCGTGCAAGCGCATGCGAAATGCCTTCAAGCTGTCAAACGAAAGCGCATGGCGCAACAGGACATGAACCGGTACGCCTGGCTTTGAGCCGTCTGCTACTGAGCGAAGAATATTGAGGCCTACAGCCATACCTTGATCGTTTAATCCGATTTTTGCGAGCATCCCGGCTTCAGTGAGGGTTGCAATCGCCCTACCCTGCACATCAAGCGTGTGCAACACGACGAGAGCAGCACGCTGCCGCCCTATCCAGTCCCAGTTTTGCGCCAACCACGTATGGCCATCCTTCGAAGCACGAGCCGAAACAGCCATCGCAGTACATTCGCCCCAGTCCAGCAAACCCAAGGCCTGATTGTGGCGTCGCGCTTGCGCCGCCTTATCGCTCACTTGGGCCAAAAACGATGACGGCAAAATTTCGGTACGGCAGTTGAGCGCGAGAATATCGCTAAAGACCAGCTTTGCACCGTGAGCAATACCTTCCATTTCCTCAAGCAATTGGGGATCGGTCGCGTGAATTGCATCTCGATATTGCATGGCGCGCCGACCCGCCTCGGTCCAGTCAAGTCCACAGTCTGCAAATAGTCGCGCATAGGTCTGCACCGAGTGAAGAATTCGCTCCTTTGCACGACTTCCATAACGTTCACCACGGGCTCGGGCCGAATCGATTGAGCGAACATCAATGACTGGGAACATGGTGCAACCTCCAAGTTATGCGGCGGCCTCTTCACGCGATGCCCGCTTGCGCTCGTGTTCTTTTAAGAAGCGTTTGCGCAGACGGATGCTTTGAGGCGTTATTTCAACAAGTTCATCGTCTTCGATGAACTCTACGGCACGCTCCAGGGTGAGCGCAATCGGTGGGGTTAGCACAATCGCTTCATCTTTTCCGGAAGCACGCACATTGGTTAGTTTCTTTTCCCGAACTGGATTGACCACCAAGTCATTGTCGCGTGTATGAATGCCGATCACCATGCCCTCGTACAGCGCCTCGCCAGGCGACACAAACATGCGGCCCCGATCTTGAAGCTTCCACAAGGCATACGCGACTGCCTGTCCGTCATCCTGCGAGACTAAAACACCGTTTCGTCTGCCTTCGATGTTGCCTGCCCAACTTGCGTAGTCATCAAACACATGGCTCATGATTCCCGTGCCACGCGTCATGTTTAAGAACTCACCGTGAAAGCCAATCAATCCGCGTGCAGGGACGCGATAGTCAAGGCGGACCCGCCCTTGACCATCCGGCACCATATCTTGCAGCTCGCCTTTGCGTTGGCCAATAAACTCCATGACCGAGCCCTGATGCCCTTCCTCGACATCCATCGTCAGCATCTCATAGGGCTCAAGGCGTTCGCCGTTGACTGTTCGCAAGCGGGGCTTGGGACGCGATACTGCAAGCTCATAGCCCTCGCGGCGCATGTTTTCAAGAAGAATCGTCAGGTGTAATTCACCTCGCCCTGAGACTAAAAAGGACTCGCCATCGGGGCTGAACTCGACCCGTAGTGCAACATTGCTTTTTAGTTCGCGCTCGAGTCGATCGCGGATCTGGCGACTAGTCACATACTTACCCTCACGTCCAGCAAGCGGCGAGGCATTGACCAAGAACTCCATCGTCATGGTGGGTTCGTCGACGCGAAGCATGGGTAGCGCCTGAGGGTTTGATGGATCAGCGATGGTGCTACCAATGCCCAATTCATCGATCCCCGTGATGGCAACAATGTCCCCAGCGAAAGCCTCGTCCATTGGGGCCCGTTCAAGTCCCCGATAACAAAGAACTTGCCCGATTTTTCCGCTCACTGCTTCGGGAGCCTTGGACTCGGGGTAGTCCTCATCGCGACCTTGCAAAAGCAGCACGAGCTGTCCGGTTCGGACGCGTCCGCGTTGAATCCTGCCAATCCCAATCTTGCCAACATAGTTTGAGTAATCCAGCGCCGAAATCTGCAATTGCAAAGCGCCGTCAATATCGTCGGCGCGTGCAGGCACATGACGCAAGATCGCATCGAACAAGGGCTTCATGTCCTTCGCAGCGCCGGCTTCAATGTCTGAAAGCGCTTCACTTGCGAAGCCTGCGAGCGCTGAGCAGTACACGACAGGAAAATCAAGCTGCTCTTCGTTCGCGCCAAGACGATCAAACAAATCAAAGGTCTGGTTAACGACCCAATCGGGTCGTGCCCCTGGGCGATCAATTTTATTGACAACAACAATTGGACGAAGTCCGAGGGCCAGCGCTTTTCGGGTAACAAATCGTGTTTGGGGCATCGGACCTTCGACCGCATCCACAAGCAAGACAACCCCGTCAACCATTGAAAGCGCACGTTCAACTTCGCCACCAAAATCAGCATGCCCTGGTGTATCGACGATATTAATTCGTGTATCGTTATATGTTACCGCACAATTCTTTGCAAGAATCGTGATGCCGCGTTCGCGCTCGAGGTCATTCGAATCCATGATTCTTTCGGCAACCTGTTGATTGACTCGGAATGTTCCTGACTGGCGCAGCAACTGATCGACCAGCGTAGTCTTTCCATGATCGACGTGCGCAATGATTGCGACATTGCGTATGGCGGGGACGAGGTTCATTTGATTTTCCTATAATGAAAAGCTTGTTTGAGCGATGAGTCGTTGGGCAGCAAGAACGCCGCGTTCATCGATGGATCCCGTACCCAGCAATTGGCCGTCCGGGCGGTAGAGACGCACCAACCCGGTGTTTGCACGTGCACCGTGTGCTGCCGCGGGAAGTCGTTGGCCTTGAATAAGGCGTTGGGCTGCATTAAGGTCAAGATCAATACGATCCAAATGTAGTAGCAAAGAATCGGTGGGTAATAATTGTGCTTTCCGCTCAAAAAAATCGAGCGGTTCAAGCTTTTCAAGCGATAACATTTGCTCTTCCCTGAAGCCAGCCACCGCGGTTCGCCGAAGGCCTGCAAGGTATGCCCCGCAAGTTAACGCTTCCCCAATGTCTTGTGCCAGGCTACGAATATAAGTACCTTTACTGCAACGAACTCTCAAGTGAAGGCAAATCATCGCTGGCTTGCTCGCCGCGTATTGAACCATGTCCAAGATGTCTAATTGATGAATGACAACATGTCGCGCCTGTCTCGGAACCTCAATACCTTCGCGTGCCCAGTCATACAAGGCTCTACCCTGATGCTTAAGCGCCGAATACATTGGAGGCATTTGATCGTACGACCCTTTAAACCGTTCTACAACCTGTGAAAGGCGTCCTATGTGTGGTTGCGGATCTGACCACTCGCTAAGCTCACCCTCAGCATCGCCGGTGGAACTTGAGCGACCGAGCAGTAGTTTTGCTTCATAAGTTTTATCGGCATCGAGCAGTCCATGTAAAAACTTGGTTGCCTCGCCGAGTGCAATCGGCAACATGCCTGTTGCAAGCGGATCGAGCGTTCCCCCATGCCCTGCCTTTGCTCTTGCGAAGAGACGCCTTAACTGCTGTAAGGCATGGTTGGACGAACTACCTAGCGATTTGTCGAGAAGAATTAAACCGTCGACGCCGCCCTCGCTGCGGCGTTTCATACCTTGTTGTCGTCTACAGCTGCAGGCTGATCACCCAGGGCCTGATCGATAAGTCGCGACATCGCCATGCCTCGCTCGGTCGATTGATCGTAGCGAAATCGAAGCTCAGGCGTGGTGTGGATCCGGATGCGTCGCCCAAGTTCGGCTCGCATAAATCCGGCAGCCGATCGCAAACCAGACAAGGTGTTGGCTATTTGGGCTTCGGTATCCGGAAGTACGGTAAAAAAGACGGTGGCGTAGGCATAGTCTGGCGTCAGGTCAACGCCGGTCAAGGTGGTGAAGCCAATTCTCGGATCTTTGATGTCGCGCTGAATCAGCTCAGCCAACTCCTGCTGGATCTGATCGGCGATACGCGCACCTCGCGCACCGCCCGACCCTGATGAAAAATGTCGCCGCATGGGAGTGATCAGTCGCCAAACAGTCAAAGACTGCGAGCAACCTCTTTGATCTCGAAGACCTCAAGCTGGTCGCCTTCTTTGATGTCGTCATAGTTCTTAACTGATAGGCCGCATTCAAAGCCTTCCTTGACTTCGCGGACGTCATCTTTAAAGCGCTTAAGACTATCGAGCTCACCGGTAAATAAGACCACCGAGTCACGCAACAAACGAACCCGTGCTCCCCGGCGAACAAGCCCCTCAAGCACCATACAACCGGCTACATTACCGACCTTCGACACCCTAAATACCTGGCGAATCTCTACGAGTCCAATGACCTCTTCCTTACGATCCGGTGACAGCATCCCTGCCATTGCTGACTTAATCTCATCGACCGCATCGTAAATGATGTTGTAGTACCGAATATCAACACCGTTGCCCTCAGCAACGCGCTTGGCCTGCTGATCGGCACGCACATTAAAGCCAATGACAACGGCGTTTGAAGCCATGGCAAGGTTGATATCACTTTCTGTAATACCACCGACTTGAGCATGAACCACTTGCACCTTGATTTCATCGGTGCTGAGTTTTTGCATCGCGTGAACCAAGGCTTCCTGTGAACCCTGAACATCCGACTTGATGATGAGATTCAGGGACTTGGTTTCACCCTCAGTCATCGCATCAAAAATATTCTCAAGTTTTGCGGCCTGTTGCTTCGCGAGCTTGACATCGCGGAACTTGCCCTGCCTAAATAGTGCAATCTCGCGGGCCTTGCGTTCATCAGCAAGCGATAACACCTCTTCACCAGCCGAGGGCACCTCTTGTAAACCCTGAATCTCAACGGGAATCGAAGGACCAGCCTCATCGATCGGCCGACCATTTTCATCGAGCATCGCCCGAACCCGACCCCATGAGCTTCCGGCAAGCACAACATCGCCTTTGCGCAGGGTACCGCTTTGAACAAGCACCGTCGCAACCGGACCACGCCCACGGTCCAAACGGGCCTCAATCACCAAGCCCTTCGCCGGAGCATCCTTGGGTGCCTTCAGTTCAAGTACCTCTGCTTGAAGCAGAACGTTTTCTAGCAAATCGTCGATGCCCGCACCTGTCTTTGCTGATACACCGATGAAAGGCGACTCGCCGCCGTAATCCTCTGGCACGACCTCGTGCCCGACCAGCTCCTGCTTGACCCGATCAGGATTCGCCTCGGGCTTATCCATCTTGTTCATCGCAACCACCAACGGTACTTGCGCCGCCTTTGCGTGTGCTATTGCTTCAACCGTTTGAGGCATTACCCCGTCGTCTGCCGCCACCACTAAAATAACGATATCGGTGGCCTTCGCGCCGCGTGCACGCATCGCGGTAAAGGCTTCGTGGCCTGGCGTGTCGAGAAAAGTGATAACGCCACGGTCGGTCTTCACATGATAGGCACCGATATGCTGAGTAATACCGCCCGCCTCACCGGCCGCCACCTTTGCCCTGCGGATATAGTCAAGCAGCGAGGTCTTGCCATGGTCAACGTGGCCCATGACGGTTACAACCGGCGGTCTTGGCAGCAGGATCGCGTCGTGGCTCGGCGCTTCCTCAAGCAATGCCTCCGGGTCGTCGAGCTTGGCAGCAAGCGCCTTGTGCCCCATCTCCTCGACAACAATCATGGCGGTTTCTTGATCAAGCACCTGATTAATCGTGACCATCTGACCGAGCTTCATCAAATGCTTGATCACCTCGGCAGCCTTAACCGACATTTTGTGAGCGAGATCGGCAACCGTTATGGTTTCGGGCACATGAATCTCGCGAGCCACGAATTCAGACTGAACCTGTACCTGCTCTTGTCGATCGCCGTGACCACGTCTTCCGCCACCCTTCGATGCGCGCCAGCTGTTATTACCCATGCTGGTATCGCCTCTGGTCTTAAGCGCACGGCGCTTGCTCGCCTCATCGGCCCAGCTCGAGGAAAGCTTCTCTGATTTGAGGTGCTTTTTGTCTTTGGCGTCCTTTGGATCTTTGCTATCTTTTTCCTTAGGCTTTGCAACTGCTGCGACTTCTTTACTTTCGGCAGCCTTTTGCGCACTGGGTTTGTGTAAGGTCCCCGATGGCCCTTCTTTTTTCGGTACCTCAACGGGTTTGACCTCAGGCTCTGGCGGCTTCGGCGCGGGCTTGGGCGCAGGCTTACGCTGGAGGCTCATTAAGCGGTTAATTTCGGCAACTTCGCTTTCAACGGCTCGTCGTGCGCGAGCTTGAGCCTCGGCGGCTTCTTTGGCTCGTCGAGCTTCTTCGAGCGCTGCAGCGGTTTCCGCCTGCGCGCGCGCCTTGTCCTCTTCTTTTTGTGCAAACTCGAGCGCAGCTAACCGCTCACGCTCCCGGCGCGCCGCCTCTTCGCGTGCAGCAGCCTCAGCTGCTGCCTGTACCTCGCGCTCGCGCTCACGCTCAAGTCGTTCTTGCTTCTCACGAAGCTCTGCAGCTTGCCGCTCGAGCAATTCCTGCTGTCGCTGCTCTTCCTCTAAACGCGCTGCATTTTCCTCAGGGGTCAAGTCTTGAGGCGCTGGCGGCGCGACTTCTTGAGCCTCAGGTGCATCGCGTTTCACGAAGACCCGCTTTTTGCGCACTTCAACCTGGATCGTGCGGGCCTTACCGGTTGCGTCAGCCTGCTTGATCTCGCTTGTCTGCTTTCGCGTGAGCGTTATTTTCTTTTTCGGTGCTTCGTCTGAACCATGGGCGCGTCGCAACGCGTTTAATAAATGCTCTTTATCAGACTCTGAGATCAAGTCATCGACTGATTGCTTAGCAACCCCGGCAGCCTTGAGTTGTTGCAACAGCACGTCGGCCGGCATTTTGAGCTCGGCAGCGAAATTAGCGACGTTGTTTGCGGACATGTGTACTTCCTAAAAAAAGAACGATAACAGCAAAAATGCAAAACCCACTGAATTTAAAACGCTGACCCGGCCAGACCAGGTCAGGCTCCAGTCAGTTCTGATCAGCGAACCAGTGCGCACGCGCCTTCAAGATCAAAGCTCTTGCGCGCAATTCATCAATACCTGTCGCATCCTGTAACTCGTCGACTGCAAGTTCGGCAAGATCGTCGCGGCTGTGAACACCTGCGTCGGATAGCTTGGCAGCCAAATCGCTGTCCATACCTTCAAGTGAAAGTAAGTCGTCAGACGATTGATCGATCTTCTCTTCCTTAGCAATAGCTTCAGTTAGAAGAACGTTGCGAGCTCTAGTACGAAGCTCATTGACGGTTTCCTCGTCAAAAGCATCGATCTCGAGCATTTCATTGATCGGCACATAGGCTACTTCTTCAACGCTGGTAAAACCCTCGTCGATCAAGATGTCGGCAACCTCCTCATCAACATCGAGCTTACTCATAAGGTTTTGGCGAATCTCTGTCCGTTCGGTCTCGGATTTTTGTGCCGATTCTTCTGCGGTCATGATGTTGATGGTCCAGCCGGTCAGCTCTGATGCCAAACGGACATTACGCCCGCCCGTTCCAATAGCCAAGGCAAGATTATCCTCATCAACCACCACATCCATCGAATGTGATTCCTCATCAACTACGATCGAGCTGATGTTAGCCGGCGCTAGAGCGCCAATCACAAACTGCGCGGGATCTTCTGACCAAAGCACAATATCAACACGCTCGCCGGCAAGTTCCTGGGTGACCGCTTGCACTCGTGAGCCTCGAACACCAACGCAGGTTCCAATCGGATCAACACGGCGGTCGTGGCTCAGTACCGCAATCTTTGCCCTAACTCCGGGATCTCGCGCAGCTGCCTTAATCTCTAGCAAACCCTGCTCAATCTCCGGCACTTCATTGGAGAACAAATACTTGATGAACTCGGGCGAGGTTCGTGATAAGAGTAGCTGTGGCCCACGACCTTCGCGATTGACTCGCAAAATCGCTGCGCGCACGCGATCACCGGTGCGCAAATTCTCCTTCGGGATCATTTGGTCGCGTTGCAAACGCGCTTCCAATTTGCCCGATTCAACAATCGCACCCTCTCGATCGACCCTTTTCACCGTCCCCGATACGACAGGTTCGTTTCGAGCCAGGTAATCACTGATAATTTGCTCACGCTCTGCGTCGCGAATCCTTTGCAAGATCACTTGCTTAGCAGCCTGCGCGCCGATTCGACCGAGGTCGATCGCTTCAAGTCCCTCTTCGATGTAATCACCCAACTCAACATCGTGGACCTGCTTGCGCGCCTCGCTCATGATGATTTGCAAGTCGTGATCTTCAAGTTCGCCGTCAGGAACGATCAGCCAACGGCGAAAAGCCTCGTAGTCGCCAGAACTACGATTAATTTGAACGCGAACATCGACTTCGTCCTTGAATAGTTTCTTGGTCGCCGAAGCCAATGCCAGTTCAAGCGCTATAAAAACGGTTTCTCTGGGCACATTTTTTTCTCGTGCCAAAGCATCAACCAGCAGCAAAACTTCGCGACTCATGACCTACTCTCCTCAAACATCGTTCAGAACACCAACTGCGGCACAAGGTGCGCGCGTTCAATTTCATCCAAACTAAAATTCAATACCGTCAAAGCTTTTGTCGTCTCATCCTGAGCTTCAATGGCCTTGCTCGGCTGACCCGCTTGCTGCTTGGGCGGCTTCAACTTCTTTCTGCTACCGAGCCTTTGCGCAGCTTTCCCCGAAGGTGATGATTCAGTCAATAGCAACAACCAACCATCGTCTGCCTCGTTGCGGGCAAGCTCACCCTCCCAATGTCGCCGACCACCAAATGGGAGCCTAAGCCGCAGGCTAACCCGATGGCCAACGAAGCGCTGGAAATCGCTCGCACGCCTGAGACGGCGATCCACGCCTGGCGACGACACCTCAAGACGCTTGTAATCAACCTCTTCGACCATCATCACCTGCGAGAGCTGCCTTGAGACTTGCTCACAATCCTCGATGGTGATTCTTGCTTGCTTCTCAGCAGGCCAATCAATGAATACGCGAATCATGCCCCCGGAAAGCTCCACGTCAACGAGCTCATACCCGAGTGGCACGACAGACTGTTCAATCAAGTTGAACAAATGCACGCTCACCGAACTTAAGACCTCCAAAAAGCAAACCATCGCCCCGCAAAAAGCAAACAACCGACTCGCACAATGCTCGAACGCTTGTAAGCCACAAAAATCGCTCGCAAAACAAACAAAAAAAAAATGGGCTGCTGTCCAGCCCATTTCGTTATTGTTTTCCCGCGCCTCGCACCCTCGACCTTGGATCGAGACGACGCAAACAACCGGGAGTTTTATGAAACTTTTCAACAAGCCCCACGGAACACAGGCTTATGATTAGCCTGCGATTATAACCGTTTAATTTGCTTTTGACGTCGTTTTCAGCGATTTTCGTCGAGAACGTTGAGGTTTAGCACCACCCCTTGCGCCGCCAGGATGGTTTGCGCCGCCTGTCTGGTTGCCCATACCCGATCCAGCCCCTCCACCCTGCCCACCTGGCGGTCCACGTCGCTTGGCCGATTTTGGCCTGCCAGCTGGGTAAGCTGCTTGCGCTTGGCCGTCGAATCCAGGCTGGTAGATGCCCGGCGTGAGGTTAAATTTTGCGACGTTTTTCCCGCCTCGGCGTTTGTTTTTCGCCCCAGCACCCCCTCCGGCACCTTGACCGGGAGGTCGCAAGCCGGGAGCAAGCGCAGAAGGTGCACGAACTGATTTGCGGACCGATCGGGTAATGCCCTCAAGATGGGCGTTCGCGTTACGCGGCTGCCACTCGTCGTCTTGAAGTTCTGGCCGATCGACCGGTTCATCCGCGTAGCGAGGCAGGTAAGCCGATGGGTCAAAACCAGGCGGCGGCCCTTCATCGTCCTCATCGTCATGTTCCTCGTCGTCATGATCATGATCCGAGACATGGAAATCGTCCGCGGGCCTGTTGGGCGCCTGCTTATTGGGTCGATGAGGGTCAGCTTCGCGCATCAATTGCTGCAGGCGTCTTACTTCCTGCTCAGAAAGCTCGACATATCGAGCACGAACCAAGCCTTCGGGAAGCCCCACGGGCCCAAAGCGGATCCTCGCCAATCGACTGACGACCAAGCCGACCGCTTCAAAAATCCTTCGAATTTCGCGATTCCGACCTTCTGAAAGTGTGACGCGGTACCAGTGATTTGCGCCATCGCCGCCGACATCCTCCAGACTGTTGAACCGCGCCGATCCATCTTCCAGATTAACGCCCTCGAGAAGCTGTTTTGCCGTAGCCTCATCGATTCGGCCGAGAATTCTCACAGCGTATTCACGCTCCCAGCCATATCGAGGATGCATCAGTCGGTTTGCGATATCGCCTGAAGTCGTAAAGATCAAAAGGCCTTCAGTGTTGAAGTCAAGACGTCCCACCGCAACCCATCGGGCGCCCTTCAATCGTGGCAGACGACCAAAGACCGTCGGTCGATGGCCGGGATCATCACGCGAACATATCTCACCGGAAGGCTTGTGATAGAGCAAAACACGCGGGGGTAGCTCGGCAAACTTTCGCTGCAACATTCGCCCATTGATCCTCACCTGATCACTAGGCCCTATACGCTGTCCGATGTGGGCGGGCATACCGTTTACCGACACGCGCCCAGCAAGGATTAACTCTTCCATGTCGCGACGCGACCCAATGCCGGCGTCGGCGAGTACTTTCTGGAGCTTCAAGCTACCGAAATCTGGGTCAACGGCATGCTTGGCGCCCGGCACAGGAGAAATACTCGCTACTTCACTCCGAAAGGGCAAAGCCTCTGCCTCTGGCACTTGGGGCTGGCCCTGCGAGACTCTCACCTCAGGATCAGACTTTGCGTAGCCTGGATCCCTATGGGCATCGGGTTGATGGGCGTCCTGGCTCGAAGCCTCTATCGAAGCATCCGCTGATCTATCGCGATCTCGTCGTGGTCGACGACCTCTAGGGCCACGCCGAGGACTTCTTGATGGATCAAACTTTGGTCTCTCAAGGGCTTCATCCCGCCCTTCAAGTTGCTCTTTATACCCTGCTCCAACGCGCTTTTCATCCAGTCCTGTCTCTGCACTTCCAACAGGCCGCTCTTCCGGTGGCATATCTGCACCTTCACCGCGCCCCCGTCCTTGCTCCTCGATGCGTCGCTCTTCTTGTCCTTGAGCCTGGATGCCCCCTAGAGGAACCTGCTCGCTATGAGGCTCGCTTTGCGCAAGCGCTTCAGGCGCAGGCGTGCGGCGTTTGCGTGGCTTCTTTACCTCAGACGTTACAGGAGCCTCTGAACCGGTCGGATTAGTGTCCGAACGATTGATGTCCAAGTTGCCGGCACTGAGGTCCGAGCTAACCGCAGCGACCTCCGAGCTTTCCGCAACTGCTACACGCCTGGTCCTTCGCTTGACATTGGCTGTCGCAGCAGCTGTCGCTCCTGAATCAGCCGGAACAAGGTCATCCTTGGGTTTGTTCATGGGTTTCAGACTCCTCAGCGGCTTGCTCGTCAGGATCGGTGATTGAAAGAAGGACGTCTGCTGCAGGCGGCATACCTGCAGCAAGGTCTGTTGCAGGCGGTTCACGTGCTTGAAGCGGCTGAGCTGCTTCAAGTAAGTCACTCATACCCCGCTGCGCCTCAAGCGTAGGTAATTGGCTCAGTGTTTCAAGCCCCATATCATCAAGAAACTGACGCGTTGTGCCGAGCAAAGCGGGGCGTCCAAGTACTTCTTTGTGGCCTATGGTTTCAATCCATCCTCGGTCCTCTAGGGTCTTGATAACCTGGCTCGACACCGTCACGCCTCGGATCGACTCGATATCGCCGCGTGTAACAGGCTGTCTGTAGGCAATAATCGCAAGTGTCTCCATCACAGCACGCGAATACTTGGGTGGCTTCTCAGGATGAAGACTTGCGAGAAATACCGACACATCACTAGCCGTTTGAAAGCGCCATCCGCTGGCAAGACTGACAAGCTCCACGCTTCTGCCCTTCCAGCTCTCACGCAAACGCTCAAGCAATTGCCTAAGGGTGTCGGGACCAACCTGATCCTCAAAGAGCGTACGCAACTTCGAAACGCTGAGGGGTTCACGGCTTGTTAGCAAGGCCGCCTCCAAAACCCTCATCACCTGGTTGGTGTTCATGCTCGACTGTTGATTTCCAAGTTACACATGCCATTCACGCGTGCTCAAGCCGAAGCAAGAGCCAAAAAAACCGAGTTAGCAGGCCGTGTCAACGAACTTATGCCGCGACCAGACAAATTCAGATGGGTTCAAGATTATCCGGGCGCACGCTAGTCCAGACTTGCAAGCGGATTGCTGCGTTGACTTGCGCGACGAAAATCTTGATTGGTTGCGGGGGCAGGATTTGAACCTGCGA
>Ga0256347_1000060_pt1 | contig 13905 bp, 10 predicted proteins | sample AtltaT_41_FD_183681 | JGI IMG/M metagenome (GOLD analysis project Ga0256347, IMG submission 183681) | Metatranscriptome of freshwater microbial communities from Altamaha River, Georgia, United States - Atl_Colum_RepB_8d (Metagenome... | ecosystem: Environmental > Aquatic > Freshwater > River...
CTCTAAGTAAAGCAGTTGTTTGACAGTTTTCCCAAAAATAAAAAGCAGTGATACGATGCCACTGTAGCTCAGTTGGTAGAGCAGCTGATTTGTAATCAGCTGGTCGGGGGTTCGAGTCCCTCCAGTGGCTCAAGTATCGCTTTAAAAAAATAATGTAGGGGGTGCCCCGGAGTTGGAGAGCCGGGCCAGACTGTAAATCTGGTGCTTTACCGCTGAGTAAGTTCGAATCTCACCACCCCCACCAATCTTGGAAGAAATAAAAGTTAAATAAAGTAGTGAGTCTATTTTTCATCGGTTAGCTGATGTACATAGCACTTGGTACTTTTTTGATTTTTAGATAAGCGGTGGTAGCTCAGTTGGTAGAGCGTCAGCCTTCCAAGCTGAATGTCGCGAGTTCGAATCTCGTCCGCCGCTCTAACACACCCACACTCACTCCGGCATACAAATGCCTTCGCTTTTATCACAAGCATGCCCGATATGCCGTTGTAGCTCAGGGGTAGAGCACTTCCTTGGTAAGGAAGAGGTCGAGAGTTCAAATCTCTTCAACGGCTCTATCACACGCCCACACTCACACACACCCGCATACTCAATTTGGCTTTTAGTAAGTGTGATAATGTTGCGATGTACAGGTGTCTTAGGACACCTATTTGTATTGCCTGTTGTCACATTGTCACCTTCTTAAATAACTTTTAAAATTTAGATTATTCTAAACCAATGGCAAAAGAGACATTTGTCCGTACCAAACCGCACGTAAACATTGGTACAATCGGCCACGTTGACCATGGTAAGACCACCCTCACTGCTGCCATTACATTTGTATTGTCGCAGAAAGGTCTAGCTAAAAAAACTGACTATGATGCTATCGACGCTGCTCCTGAAGAGAAAGCGCGTGGTATAACCATCAATACTGCTCACGTTGAATATGAGACGGATATCCGTCACTATGCACACGTGGACTGCCCGGGTCACGCCGACTACGTAAAGAACATGATCACAGGTGCTGCCCAGATGGACGGTGCTATCTTGGTTTGTGCAGCAACTGACGGTCCTATGCCTCAGACTCGTGAGCACATCCTTTTGGCTCGCCAGGTTGGTGTACCTAAGATTGTTGTTTTCATGAACAAAGTTGACATCGTTGATGACCCAGAAATGTTGGAGCTAGTTGAAATGGAATTGCGTGAGCTTTTGAGCTCATACGGTTTTGATGGCGACAATGCTTCTGTTATTCAAGGTTCAGCGTTGAAAGCGTTGGAAGGTGATCCTACTTATGTAGCGAAAATCGAAGAGCTTATGAACGCTTGTGACAACGATATTCCAGAGCCAGTTCGTGAAGTTGATAAGCCATTCTTGATGCCTGTTGAGGACGTATTTACGATCACTGGTCGTGGTACAGTTGCTACTGGTCGTATTGAGCGCGGTGTAATCAACGTAGGTGAGCCAGTTGAAATCATCGGTATGATGAAAGCTGACGAGAAGCCAATGACTTCTACCATCACAGGTGTAGAAATGTTCCGTAAGCTTCTTGATCGTGGTGAGGCTGGTGACAACGCTGGTTTGTTGTTGCGTGGTATTGAAAAAGACGATATCCGTCGCGGTATGGTTATTTGCAAGCCTGGCAGCGTTAAGCCACACAATCACTTCAAGTGTTCTGTTTACGTTCTTTCAAAAGAAGAAGGTGGCCGTCACACTCCATTCTTCAACGGCTACCGCCCACAGTTCTACTTCCGTACAACGGACGTAACTGGTGATTGCAAACTCCCTGCAAATGTGGAGATGGTAATGCCTGGTGATAACGTTGAGTTGGAAGTTAAGTTGCTCAGCACCATCGCTATGGAAAAAGGTCTTCGTTTCGCGATTCGCGAAGGTGGCCGTACAGTAGGTGCTGGTCAGGTAACTGATATCATCGCATAAATTCCGGCTTTCCGGTATTCGATAGGATAAACAGGCAGGTCTTGGTTGTACGTACGCACGGCCTGCCTGTATCCAATCAACACAGGGGCATAGCTCAATTGGTAGAGTGGCGGTCTCCAAAACCGCAGGCTGCGGGTTCGAGCCCTGCTGCCCCTGCATAGTAAAGTTAATTTCGATTGCAAACTCGGTGTTCGTTGCGCTTTTTGCGTCAGCGAACTTTTTGTTCAAGATTCAACTGGGTGCGTGTCGCTAAAATCTGCTCCTTACGATGGATAAGTTAGTACTTTATTTAAAAGAGAGTTATCATGAGTTAACCAAAGAAGTGAGCTGGCCAACGCTTGCTCAACTTCAAGAGAGTACTCTTGTTGTGCTTGCTTCAACGGCAATCCTAGCTCTGTTGATCTTCCTGATGGATGCTCTTAACAGTGTTGCATTCAAAACCCTTTACGGGATCTGGTAATCGTAGTCAACCGAGTTAACAGAATTCCGTTTAACGTTACCCTTTACACAGATGGCATCCGAACAAGCACTGCTAGAGAAAAAATGGTACTCACTTCGCGTAATCAGCGGGAAGGAGAAGTCTATCAAGGAGCGAATCGAGAAAGAAATCGGAAACTCCAAGTGGGAAGATTTTATCTTTAGCGTTGTTGTACCTACGGAGAAGGTGTACAAAATCCTGAACGGTAAGAAGGTGGTCAAAGAGCGAAACCTGCTTCCGGGCTATATTTTGGTGGAGGCCTTAAGCGGACGTTTGAATGGTGACATTGCCAAGTCCATTGCTGATATCCCTAATGTTATTCACTTTCTGGGAAAAGAGAGCCCTTTGCCGATGACACAGGCAGAGGCGAATCGTCTTTTAGGAAAGGTGGATGAGAGTGCCGAAACAGGAGAAATCATGTTAGAGCCGTACTTAGTTGGTGAGACCGTCAAAATTATTGATGGTCCATTTGCTGATTTCGTAGGAGATGTTCAGGAGGTCAATGAGGAAAAGAAAAAACTAAAGGTAATCGTCAAGATTTTTGGCCGGGGAACCGAAGTCGAACTTGGCTTTATGCAGGTAGAGAAAATCAGTTAAGAATAGTAACCTTGAAAGTGTTGTACTTCTCCACAATGCTTGCTTCCCAGAGGTGAATCGCTTAATGATCATACACTTAACTTTTTAACTTTTTTCCGGTTTTTCCGGTAAAATGTTTTGTTATCATGGCAAAAGAAGTAGATATTTATATTAAACTGCAGGTTAAAGGTGGTCAGGCAAATCCTGCGCCCCCAATCGGTCCTGCGCTCGGTTCTAAGGGTGTTAACATCATGGAATTCTGCAAGCGTTTCAACGCGCAGACAACCGAGCAGATGGGTAAGGTATTACCTGTTATCATTTCGGTGTATAAAGACAAGACGTTTGACTTTATCATCAAAACGCCTCCTGCTGCCGTTCAGCTAGCGGAAATGGCAAAGACGACTCGTGCGAAAGGTGCAAAAACAAAACTTGGTGGTTCTTCAGAGCCAAACCGTAAGAAGGTTGCATCTGTTACCTGGGATCAGGTTCGTACCGTAGCTGAAATTAAGATGCCTGACTTGAACTGCTTCACCATTGAGGCGGCGATGAGCATGGTAGCTGGTACTGCTCGCAGTATGGGTTACACGGTGACAGGTACTCCTCCTGAAGGTATCGTTATTAAGTAAGATTTTTTAACAGGGAGTTCCGACCCAATCGGAACGTTTAACCTAACGTTTATCAATGGCAAAAGTTACAAAAAAGCGCAAAGCTGTTGAATCAAAAGTAGATCCTGACAAGTTATACATCATCAAAGATGCTATGGCTCTTGTCAAGGAAGTAAACACTACTAAGTTCAACGCATCTGTCGATCTTCACGTTCGCCTAGGGGTAGATCCTCGTAAGGCAGATCAAGCACTTCGTGGAACCGTATCTCTACCACATGGTACAGGTAAGACTAAGAAGGTTTTGGTTTTCTGTACACCAGACAAGCAGGCGGAAGCGACTGCAGCGGGTGCGGATTTCGTAGGTCTCGATGATTATATCCAAAAGGTTTCTGATGGTTGGATGGAAGCAGACGTAATCGTCGCTACTCCAAATGTTATGGCTCAACTTGGTAAGGTGGCTCGTATTCTTGGTCCACGCGGTTTGATGCCTAACCCTAAAACGGGAACTGTTACAAATGATATTGCTACGGCGGTGTCTGAGTTGAAGAAAGGTAAAATCGCCTTCCGTGTGGATAAGTTTGGTATCGTCCATGCATCCATCGGCCGTGTTTCATTTACCCCAGATCAGCTTGCAGAAAACGCGCAGGAGTTAGTAGCTACTTTGGTACGAATGAAGCCGTCTTCAGCGAAAGGTGTTTATATGCGCACCATTTCTGTTGCTAGCACCATGAGTCCTGGTATTGCTGTCGATCCTAAATCATTCAAGGTGTAACTCTGGCAATTCAGCCAGTCATGCCATATTATTCATTCAGCCACTCACGTTTCAACTTTAACTGAGAAATGACAAAAGAGGAAAAAACAGCGGCGATTGCGGAGTTACAAGAAGAATTGTCCAATGCACCGTTCTTCTATATAGCAGACTCCTCTACGCTGACCGTAGAAAAAGTAAACCAATTGCGCCGCTTGTGTTTCGAACGGAACATCACTATGCGTGTCGCAAAAAATACCTTGATCAGAAAGGCATTAGAATCTCAGCCTGAGGAGAAAGGTTTCTCTGCACTTTTTGGGGTTTTACACGGACCTACTACGTTAATGATTTCGGACAGTCCGAAAGCGCCAGCGTTGTTGATCGAAGAGTTCCGTAAAACCAATGCGCGCCCTGTGTTGAAGGCGGCTTACATTGACTCTGCCATCTTTATTGGTGACGAACAGGTTGGTACACTTGCCAAGCTTAAGTCTAAAGAAGAGATGGTGGGCGAAATTATCGGCCTGCTTCAATCTCCTGGTCGTCGTCTTGCCAGCCAAATTACTGCTTCTGGATCTAAGATTGCCGGAATCGTTAAGACGTTGGAAGAGCGCGGTCAGTAAGGGTTGCCCACTTATTTTGGCTTCCAAGTACGCACAATAACCCACATCAAAAGAAAGCAAACCGAAAACGCCCCCAATTTACACTGGGAAAACCTTCACACTATTCGCAAACAAATTAAATTGTATTTACAATGGCAGATTTGAAGGCACTCGCCGAACAATTAGTAAGCCTTACTATTAAAGAAGCCAATGAATTGGCTGCAATCCTGAAAGACGATTACGGTATCGAGCCTGCAGCTTCTGCTGTAGCTGTAGCTGCTGCTCCTGCTGCAGGAGGTGGAGCTGAGGCTGCTGCTGAGAAGACTGAGTTCGACGTAATTTTGAAGGACGCAGGTGCAAATAAGTTGAACGTAGTTAAGGAGGTTAAGAACATCCTTGGCTTGGGCTTGAAAGAAGCAAAAGACCTCGTTGATGGCGCTCCTAGCCCAATGAAGACTGGCGTAAACAAGGCTGAAGCTGAGAGCATCAAGGCTGCTTTGGAAGGAGCTGGTGCTGTGGTAGAGGTGAAGTAAGTCTTAAGTAAAATGTGTTGTCCGGGCTTATAGCTCTGTTTTCACATTTCTTTCGTCTTGTCTTCAACTCAAACACATGATTACTCCGATTTTTACGACAGTATAAGCAATCAGGCTTAATGCCATGCCATCTTTCAGGTGCGCTGGCATTAAGCCTATTCTTGTCTGTATGTACACCTTTTGATTACATTTTGGCGTTTAATTGAACGCCAATTCTCCGCCGGTAAGGCTTCAATGCTTAGCCGGCTGTTCATACTGAAATATTTTTCAAAAATATGACCAATAACGGCAGTACCCAAAACGGGGTAAAAACCGGGGTTCAGGAACGAGTTAACTTTGGGAAAATTCGCCTTGCGGGCAATTACCCTGACTTGCTCGAGATCCAGCTGAAGTCCTTCCAGGAGTTCTTTCAGTTGGAGACCACACCCGAAAATCGGGCTACAGAGGGACTCTACCGAGTGTTTAAGGAGAATTTCCCGATTAGCGACGCCAGGAGCATCTTTACCCTGGAGTTTCTCGACTATTTTGTCGATCCTCCTCGGTACTCTATTGATGAGTGCATGCAACGCGGTCTGACGTACTCCGTACCGTTAAAAGCTAAATTGCGTCTCTCTTGTAACGATCCTGAGCATATTGATTTTGAAACCATTGTTCAGGATGTGTTCCTTGGGAACATTCCTTATATGACTCCAAAAGGCACGTTTGTGATTAATGGTGCTGAACGTGTAATTGTATCTCAATTGCACCGTTCCCCAGGTGTGTTTTTTGGTCAGTCCTTTCACCCTAATGGTACCCGTATCTACAGTGCTAGGGTAATTCCTTTCAAAGGAGCCTGGATGGAGTTTGCGACGGATATCAACTTGGTGATGTATGCCTATATCGATCGTAAAAAGAAGTTTCCTGTAACCACTCTTTTACGGGCAATCGGATTCGATACCGATAAGGCAATTCTGGACCTATTCGGTCTGGCAGATGAAATCCCTTGCACGCGTGAAAATCTGGAAGGTGCGATTGGCCGTAAGTTGGCAGCTCGTATCCTGAAGTCTTGGACCGAAGATTTTGTGGATGAAGATACCGGTGAGGTTGTCTCCATTCCTCGTAACGAGATTATACTCGAGCGCGATGTGATTTTGGATGAAGAAAATATCGAGCAGATTTTGGATGCAGATATGCAGACCATTATCCTGCAGCGTTCAGATATTAGTGAGGATTATTCTATTATCTATAATACCTTGCAAAAAGACCCGACTTCCAGTGAATTGGAAGCGGTTACTCATATTTATCGACAATTGCGCGGCTCGGATCCACCCGATGATGAAACTGCGCGCGGTATCATTGAAAAGCTTTTCTTCTCAGACAAGCGTTACAACCTTGGAGAAGTAGGACGTTTCAAGATTAACCGTAAACTCGAGCTCAATATTGAGTCTGAGACGTTGGTATTAACAAGGGAAGACATTATTTCAATTGTGAAGTATATTGTTAGCCTGGTTAATAACAATGCTGAAATCGATGATATCGATCACTTGTCTAACCGCCGTGTTAGGACAGTGGGTGAGCAATTGTATGCTCAGTTTGGGGTCGGTCTAGCTCGTATGGCTCGTACCATTCGCGAGCGGATGAATGTACGGGATAATGAGGTCTTTACACCAATTGACCTTATTAATGCTCGGACGCTTTCGTCTGTTATTAACTCTTTCTTTGGTACAAGTCAGCTCTCGCAGTTCCTCGATCAAACGAATCCGCTGTCGGAGATTACGCACAAGCGTCGTATTTCTGCTCTTGGACCGGGTGGTCTTTCGCGTGAGCGGGCTGGATTTGAGGTTCGAGACGTACACTATTCTCACTATGGTCGTTTGTGTACGATTGAGACCCCAGAGGGGCCCAATATCGGTTTGATTTCCACGCTGTGTACGCATGCAAAGATCAATAAAATGGGCTTCTTAGAGACGCCTTATCGTCGTGTTAAGGACGGAAAGGTTATTTTGGAGGGTGACGTTGAGTACTTATCTGCAGAAGCGGAGGATAACATGAAAATCGCTCAGGCGAATACAGGGGTCAACGAAAAAGGCGCGTTCTTGAACGACCGTATCAAGGCCCGTGAGCATGGTGATTTCCCGATCCTAGCGCCGGAAGACTTGGAATATATCGACGTTGCGCCGAACCAAATTGTAGGTGTTTCTGCGTCTTTGATTCCTTTCCTTGAGAATGATGATGCGAACCGTGCCTTGATGGGATCGAACATGCAACGTCAATCTGTGCCACTTATCCGTCCGCACTCACCTGTTGTGGGTACTGGTTTGGAGGCAAAAGTGGCTCGTGACTCCAGGATGTTGATCAATGCCGAGGGATCTGGTACCGTTGAATATGTAGATGCTAACGAAATTGTCATCCGTTATGACCGCACAGAGGAAGACCAGCTGGTTTCTTTTGAGGATGCTCGCAAGACTTACCGTCTTACGAAGTTCATGCGGACGAACCAAGGTACCTGTATCAATCTGAAGCCGATTGTTCGCCGTGGGCAGCGTGTAGAGGAAGGTGATATTTTGTGTGAAGGATATGCCACCGAGAATGGCGAGTTAGCACTTGGCCAAAACTTGAAGGTTGCTTTCATGCCATGGAAGGGTTACAATTTCGAGGATGCGATTGTGCTTTCTGAGCGAGTAGTACAAGAAGATGTATTTACCTCCATCCACATTGAACACTTTGAACTGGATGTACGGGATACCAAGCTGGGTGAAGAGGAGTTGACTGCTGACATTCCGAATGTCAGTGAGGAGGCTACGAAGGACTTAGATGAAAATGGTATCATTCGTATTGGGGCCTGGGCTCGTGAAGGGGATATTTTGATCGGTAAGATTACCCCTAAGGGTGAGACAGATCCTACTCCAGAGGAGAAACTGCTCCGTGCTATCTTTGGTGACAAGGCGGGTGATGTGAAGGATGCATCCCTCAAAGTGCCACCAAGTATCAGCGGGGTAGTCATTGACAAACAGCTTTTTGCTCGTGCCAAGAAAGATAAGGTCGTGAAGGAGGCTGAGAAAAACATGTTGGAGAAGCTGGATGATGAACATGCAGTTTCCTTAAATAAATTGAAGACGGAGCTTGTTGACAAGCTGCTACACTTGGCGAAGGACAAGGTTACCAACGGCATCAAGAGTATCTATGGAGAGGAGATGGTACCAAAAGGTACTAAGCTGGCACAGCATATTTTCCGTGATCAGATTGACTACAGCCAGGTTGACTACCTTAACTGGACCAACGATTCACACGTTAATCAGTTGATTGCTCGTTTATTACACAACTACAGCATCAAGGTTAACGAGGAAGTGGGCCGGTATAAGCGGGAGAAGTTCAACATCAGTATTGGTGATGAGCTTCCAGCAGGCGTATTAAAGCTGGCTAAGGTGTACCTTGCTAAAAAGCGCAAGTTGAAGGTAGGGGATAAGTTAGCGGGCCGTCACGGTAATAAGGGTATTGTAAGCCGAATTGTTCGTATTGAAGATATGCCATTCCTTGAGGACGGCACTCCTGTTGATATCGTATTGAATCCGCTTGGGGTACCCTCTCGTATGAACTTGGGTCAGATCTTCGAAACGGTATTGGGCTGGGCTGGAGAGCGTCTGGGGGTTAAGTTTGCTACTCCAATTTTTGATGGTGCAAAGATGCACGAGATCGAGGAGTACATTCAGCGCGCCGGGCTACCAAGTCTTGGTCAGACCTATTTGCATGATGGTGAGACGGGCGACCGTTTCCACCAAACGGCTACGGTTGGTTTGATTTACATGCTCAAGTTGAGTCACATGGTAGATGATAAGATGCACGCACGTTCTATTGGACCCTACTCTTTGATCACACAGCAACCATTGGGCGGTAAAGCACAGTTTGGTGGTCAGCGTTTTGGTGAGATGGAGGTTTGGGCCTTGGAGGCATACGGTGCTTCTAACATTTTGCAGGAGCTGCTCACTTACAAGTCGGATGATATCCAAGGGCGTGCAAAGGCTTATGAAGCGATTGTCAAAGGCGATAATTTGCCGGAGGCAAACATTCCTGAATCCTTTAATGTATTGGTTCATGAATTACGCGGCCTAGCTCTGGACGTGAAGTTTGAGTAGTACTTAATCCATTCAATTTTGACTCTCAGCACAATTTAAAATATGCCATTTAAAAAGAAAAGCAACCGTACTGATCAGCAGTTTGACAGTATAATCGTTTCGCTCTCAAGTCCGGATGAGATTTTAGAGCGGAGCTTGAGAGGTGCTTAAACCGGAGACGATCAACTATCGCTCCTATAAGCCTGAGCGCGACGGTTTGTTCTGCGAGCGTATTTTTGGTCCAGTCAAGGACTACGAATGCTATTGCGGTAAATACAAGCGTATTCGATATAAAGGGATTGTTTGTGACCGTTGTGGGGTGGAAGTTACCGAGAAAAAGGTGCGTCGTGAGCGCATGGGGCACATTCGCTTGGTAGTTCCCGTAGTACACATTTGGTTTTTCAAGAGTTTGCCAAACAAGATTGGTTACTTGTTGGGCCTTTCCTCCAAGAAGCTGGAATCCATCGTTTATTATGAGCGCTATATTGTCATCAATGCTGGTGTTAAAGCGGAGGATGGTATTAGCCGGATGGATTTGTTGTCGGAGGAGGAGTACCTGGAGGTAATGGAGACGCTTCCAAAGGATAACTTGTTGCTGGATGATACCCATCCGGACAAGTTTATCGCTAAGATGGGTGCGGAGGCCGTATATCACCTTCTAAGTACGTTAAACCTGGATGACTTGTCTGCTCAGCTTCGCTATGAGTCGCACAATGAGAGTAGTCAGACGAAGAAAGCGGATGCAAACAAGCGTTTACGCGTAGTGGAGGCTTTCCGTTCTGGACTAGAGCAGAGTGGTCAACGTCCAGAGTGGTCCATTATTCAGTACCTGCCGGTGGTTCCACCGGAGCTACGTCCTTTGGTACCCTTGGACGGTGGTCGTTTTGCTTCTTCTGATTTGAACGATTTATATCGCCGAGTGATTATCCGGAATAATCGATTAAAGCGATTGCTGGAGATTAAGGCGCCAGAGGTGATTTTGCGTAACGAAAAGCGCATGTTGCAAGAAGCGGTTGACTCTCTCTTTGATAATTCACGGAAGTCGAATGCTGTGAAAGCCGAGGGTGGCCGTGCATTAAAATCGCTTTCAGACATTCTGAAAGGTAAGCAGGGCCGTTTCCGCCAGAATCTACTTGGTAAACGGGTGGATTATTCTGGTCGTTCTGTAATTGTAGTAGGTCCTACTTTAAAATTGCATGAATGCGGTATTCCGAAGGCCATGGCGGCGGAATTATTTAAGCCGTTTATTATCCGCAAACTTATTGAGCGGGGTATCGTAAAAACGGTAAAGTCTGCGAAAAAGTTAGTTGACCGGAAAGATCAGGTGATTTGGGAGATTTTGGAGAATATTTTACGGGGTCACCCGGTAATGTTAAACCGTGCTCCGACACTTCACCGATTGTCTATTCAGGCATTTCAGCCTAGGTTAATTGAGGGTAAGGCGATTCAATTGCACCCGTTGGTTTGTACGGCATTCAACGCGGATTTTGACGGTGACCAGATGGCGGTACACGTACCATTAAGTCATGCGGCGATTTTGGAGGCGCAGGTACTGATGCTTTCCAGTCACAATATGTTGAATCCACAGGATGGATCTCCAATTACGCTGCCTTCTCAGGACATGGTATTGGGGTTATATTACCTGACCAAAGAGCGAAAATCGATTCCTGAGAATCCGGTGCGGGGTGAGGGCCGTCGTTTCTATTCAGAAGAGGAGGTGGTGATTGCTTACAATGAGCGCCAGGTTGACTTACATGCTGTTATCGAGTGCCGTGTACGCGATTTGGATGCCAATGGCCAGCGGATTTTGCATCGAATTACGACTACCGTAGGTCGTGTATTGTTCAACCGCGCAGTTCCTGAGGGTGTTCCTTATATCAATCAGTTGTTGACCAAGCGTAACTTAAAAGGTATTATTGGTGATATTATTGAGCGCACCCATTTCCGGGCTACTGCAGAGTTTTTGGATAATATTAAAGAACTAGGCTACGGCTGGGCATTTAAAGCTGGTCTTTCGTTCAACTTGGGTGATTTGATTATCCCTGATTTGAAGATTAAGGCGTTGAATGCTGCACAAGATGAGGTTGATGAAGTTTGGGATAACTATAACATGGGTATTATTACCTATAATGAGCGTTATAACCAAATTATCGATAAATGGACGTATGCGGATAACCGCATTACAGATCAGTTAATGAAGGAGTTAGCCTCTCACAAACAAGGGTTTAACTCTGTTTACATGATGCTAGACTCGGGTGCCCGTGGTTCCAAGCAACAAATTAAGCAGTTGTGTGGTATGCGTGGTCTGATGGCCAAACCAAAGAAGTCAGGCGACTCTGGTGGTGCGATCATTGAGAACCCGATCCTTTCTAACTTCTTGGAAGGTTTGTCGGTTCAGGAGTTCTTTATCTCCACGCACGGTGCGCGTAAAGGTCTTGCGGATACTGCATTGAAGACTGCGGATGCTGGTTACCTTACACGTCGTTTAGTGGACGTTTCTCAGGATGTAGTTGTCCGGGAGGTAGACTGTGGAACGCTTCGTGGTATTGATGTTCAGGCGATTAAGGAGGGTGAAAAGACCATTCAAAACCTTAGTGAGCGTATTAAAGGGCGTTACAGTCTCTATGATATTCTTGCACCTGAGTCAGAAGAGGTGTTGGTTCCAGCTGGTGAATACATTTCCGAGCAAATGGCTCGTCATATCGATCAATTAGACATTGAAACCGTCACGATCCGCTCTGTATTGACTTGTGAAAGCCGCCATGGTGTTTGTGCTAAGTGTTATGGTAAGAATTTGGCAACTGGCCGGATTGCTGAAATTGGTGACGCGGTGGGAATTATTGCTGCCCAATCGATTGGTGAGCCGGGTACACAGTTGACCCTTCGTACCTTCCACACGGGTGGTACGGCGATGGTTGGAAAAACGGATAATACGTTGAATGCTTCCAATACAGGTCGGGTTGAGTTTGATACGATCAAAGTGGTGGATTACAAGACGAAGGATGGATCCATTACAAGCGTAGTTGTTTCTCGTACTGGCGAAATGCGTATTCTGGATCCAAAGACAGGTCGTGTACTTTCTCAAAACTATATTCCTTACGGTTCTACCTTATTTGTTAAGGACGGACAGGATATTACGAAAGGGGATGTGATTTGCGAATGGGATGCCTTTAACGCGGTGATCGTATCCGAGTTTGGCGGTATGGTTCGTTACAATAGTGTAGAAGAAGGGGTGAACTTCCGTATTGAGCGGGATGATCAAACTGGATTTGCTGAGCGTATTATTATTGAGTCAAAGAATAAGCGCAAGATTCCGACAATCTCTATTGTAGATCCTCGTACGGGAGAAGACCTACGCAATTATTCCTTGCCGGTGGGTGCACACATTACTGTAGACGATGGTAGTGAGGTGTCTTCAGGTGAGCAGATTGTTAAGATTCCACGTAAGATGGGTAAGATTGCCGATATCACGGGTGGTCTTCCACGTGTTACGGAATTGGTAGAGGCCCGTAATCCGTCTAATCCGGCCATCGTGGCGGAGATTGATGGTATTATCACTTTTGGTTCTATTAAGCGTGGTAATCGCGAGTGTATCATTGAAGCGAAAGATGGTCAGAAGCGGAAATATTTGATTCCGTTGACAAAGCCAATCTTGATGCAGGATGGTGACTTCGTACGCGCGGGCACTGCGCTTACAGAAGGCACGATCGCGGTGAAAGACATTCTTTCAATCAAGGGGCCGTTTGCGGCGCAGTCGCATCTTGTAAATGGTGTTCAAGAAGTATACCGTGCACAGGGTATTAATATCAATGATAAGCACCTTGAGGTAATTGTTCGCCAAATGATGCGCCGTGTAGAAATCACAGATTCTGGGGATACGCACTTCCTTGAGGGAGAAGCGGTTGAACGGAACGAATTTGTTGATTATAATGACTGGATTTACGACAAGAAGATGGTGTTAGATGCTGGCGAAAGCTCCAAGCTGAAAGCAGGTGCTTTAGTCACTTTGCGTCAAATTAGGGAGGAGAATTCTTACCTAAAGCGCAATGACCGTAAACTAGTAGAGTACCGGGATGCACAACCGGCAACCGCTGTACCGATCTTGCTTGGTATTACGAAAGCTTCATTGAACACGGATTCTTGGATTTCTGCGGCATCGTTCCAAGAGACTACAAAGGTGTTGAGCCAGGCTGCGATTGCGGCCAAGCGTGACTATCTGATGGGTCTGAAGGAAAATGTTATTGTTGGTAAACGGATTCCAGCTGGAACGGGTATGCGTAAGTATGATCGCATGCAGGTAACTGGTTCGGGTCGTCCGTTCCGGGAACAGCGGGAAGAGGTGATGACAGAAGAATAGTCTGAAC
>Ga0256347_1000067_pt1 | contig 13467 bp, 7 predicted proteins | sample AtltaT_41_FD_183681 | JGI IMG/M metagenome (GOLD analysis project Ga0256347, IMG submission 183681) | Metatranscriptome of freshwater microbial communities from Altamaha River, Georgia, United States - Atl_Colum_RepB_8d (Metagenome... | ecosystem: Environmental > Aquatic > Freshwater > River...
CTTAGCTCAATGGTAGAGCAGCTGATTTGTAATCAGCCGGTTGGGGGTTCAAGTCCCTTAGGCAGCTCTGCATTTGGGTAGGTACTCAAGTGGTCAACGAGATCAGACTGTAAATCTGCCGGCTTCGCCTTCGGAGGTTCGAATCCTTCCCTGCCCACACAATTGCGAGCATTTGAAATGCGGGAGTAACTCAGTTGGTAGAGTCACAGCCTTCCAAGCTGTTGGTCGCGAGTTCGAGTCTCGTCTCCCGCTCAACCGAATCAATGCAGAGCCGTTGTACTGCATGAATTGCTGATGTAGCTCAGTTGGTAGAGCACTTCCTTGGTAAGGAAGAGGTCGACGGTTCAATCCCGTTCATCAGCTCTGCACATGTGTAAATAGACGATTACGGGTGTAGCTCAATCGGTAGAGCAACGGTCTCCAAAACCGTAGGTTGTGGGTTCGAGTCCTACCGCCCGTGCTACGGCCAAAACAGTCACAGGATTGATATGATTTCGAAAATCAAACAATATTCAGGCGAAGTCTCCAAAGAGATGAAGAAGGTTTCTTGGCCTACCAGACAGCAATTGAAGGAATCTACAATTGTGGTAATCGTCACATGTTTATTGATTTCCACATTTGTTTGGATTATAGATTTCTTGATGACATCGTTTATACAGACGATATTCTAAGTCGGGATGCCTGTGTTTGATTCAGTATTGTGAAATGCTGAATCTTTTTGTCTTAGCCGCAAATTTCCGCATGGAATGAATATGGAAGAATTTAATAATACGCCGATTCGTCATGATTTAAAGTGGTATGCACTGCGTACTTTCACAAGTCATGAGGCTCGTGTCAAGACGAGTATTGAGCAGGAGCTCATTCGTTTAGGCATAGAGGAGAAGGTGCGTACCATTATCATTCCGCAGGAAACTGTGTATGAAGTACGCAATGGGAAGAGAAGAACGCGTATTAAGAATACATTGCCCGGATATTTGCTTATTGAGGCAAATCTTGACAAGAAATTGAAAGAGATTATTTGTTCATTGCCATCAGTTGTCAGTTTTGCAGGTACAAAGACAGAGCCTACTCCTATACAAAGGGATGAGGTTGACCGCATTTTGGGCAGGATGGAAGAGCGTAAGAATATTGCAACCATTGAAACTTCATTTGCCGTTGGTGATCCTGTAAAGGTGATCGAGGGGCCATTTGCTACGTTTAGCGGAACAGTCAAGGCTGTGAACATAGAAAAGCAAAAATTGAAGGTAGAGGTTGGTATTCTTGGAAGAAAGACACCAGTAGAACTTGACTTCAGTCAAGTAGAAATGGAAAATCATTGATAAATCATTGTATCATATACCGTATCGTCTAAAGTTATGGCAAAAAAAGTAATGGGTTCATTTAAGCTTCAGCTTAAAGCGGGCCAAGCAACCATGTCACCACCGGTTGGCCCTGCATTTGGTCAGCGTGGCTTGAATGGTATGCAATTCGTTAAGGAATTCAATGCGAAGACTTCAAAGGATGGCGATATGATCATCCCTGCATTGATCACCTTTTTCTCCGACAAATCTTTTTCATTTGTACTGAAATCACCACCGGCAGCAGTGTTGCTTGCGAAAGCAGCTGGGCTTCCCGGAGGTAGTTCCACACCAAATAAAGTTAAAGTTGGCAAAGTGACAGTGCAGCAAGTACAGGACATTGCAAAAATAAAAATGCAGGACCTAAACTGCGATTCCATGGAAAGTGCTGTTAGCATGATTAGCGGTACAGCGCGCTCGATGGGAATTGTTGTTGAAGGTTAATTTTTCTTTTCTAATAGAACGATAATATCATGAAATCACATGGCAAGCGTTTCAAAAACGCTATGAAAAACGTTGATCTCGCGAAGGAATATGCACTTCGTGATGCGGTAGAGCTGGTTAAAAAAAATGCAACCGCTAAGTTCGACGAATCGTTCGATGTGGCGATCCGCCTTGGTGTGGATCCCAGAAAAGCCGACCAGCTCGTTCGCGGCACAGTGTCGCTTCCTCACGGAACAGGTAAATCCGTAAGAGTATTGGTGATGGCCAAATCGCCCAAAGATGCGGAAGCATTGGCGGCTGGTGCAGATTATGCAGGCCTTGAAGAATACTCAGAGAAAATCCAAGCAGGTTGGGCAGATATCGATGTCATCATTGCAACTCCGGATGTAATGGGTGAAGTCGGTAAGCTCGGTCGTATTCTTGGTCCTCGCGGTCTTATGCCAAATCCGAAAAGCGGTACGGTAACCTTTGATGTAGCAAAGGCCGTCAACGAGGTTAAGTCAGGTAAGATCGAATATCGCGTCGACAAAGCAGGTAATGTTCATGCTTCTGTAGGTAAGTGTTCCTTTACACAGGATCAATTGGCAGAGAATATTCTTGCATTGTACAATAGCATTTTGCGTTCAAAGCCTTTGACATCCAAAGGTAAATATGTACGCGGTATTGCATTCAGCTCAACTATGGGCCCAGGTTTGAGGATCGTAGAATCTTCACTTAGTGGCAATAGTGCAGAATAATTAACATTGTCTATTACGCACTTCTCGGGTATTGGGCTTCTCTCCGATTATCGGAGCCATGACCGAAAGTCATCATTTTAATATAATCGTACAATATGGTAACCAAAGAGCAAAAAGAGCAGGTTGTTGCCGACTTAGTGTCCATGATTCAAGGCGCAAGTTCATTGTACATTCTTGATTATACTTCTATGACCGTGGCGGAGAGTAATAATCTTCGTTCTGAACTTCGTAAGAAGGGTCTCACATTCAAAGTTGCCAAAAACAGGTTGATTCAACGTGCTTTGGCAGAAGTTGGTGGTTATGAGATCCCTGAAGACAGATTCTTTGGTCAAACAGGTATTATTTGTGGGTATAGCGATGCAATTGCTCCTGCAAAAATCATCAAGGATGTTTCTGAAAAGTCGGAAAAACCTAAGCTCAAGGCTGCTGTCATAGAAGGTGAATACTTCGATGGCAAGCGTTTGAAAGAAATTGCTTCATTGCCGACACGCGAGGATATGATTGCTGCTATCATGGGTAGCCTAGATGCGCCAATCTCCGGTATTGTCGGTTCAATCAATGCGGTTATGCGCGATGTTGCTTCACTTGTTGAAGAAGTCGCAAAGAATAAAGCCGCTTAATTAATCAGTAAAATTGAATTTTATTTTTTTGGAGTACATCAATGTCAGCAATCGTTGAAGAATTGGTAGAGAAAATTGGAGCCCTTACACTTGTAGAAGCTTCAGAACTCAAAAAAGCACTTGAAGAAAAATTTGGCGTAACAGCAGCAGCCCCAATGATGATGGCCGGTGCACCTGCAGCAGGCGCTCCTGCAGCAGCAGCTGAAGAGCAAACAGAATTTGATGTTGAGCTCACAGACGGTGGTGCTAACAAATTGAACGCAATCAAAGTAGTGCGTGAAATCACAGGTCTTGGCTTGAAAGAAGCAAAAGACTTGGTTGAAGCAGCACCAAAAGTCATCAAAGAAGCTGCTTCTAAAGAAGAAGCTGAGTCAATCAAGAAGAAACTCGAAGAAGCAGGAGCAAAAGTTACTCTCAAGTAATTTTTCTATCGTAAGCTTCTTTCCCAGTAGGGAATACAGTCTGAGAGGGCGGCAACAGTGTTTACTGCGTGTCGCCCACTCTTGTCTTGCAAAGTTTGACTTAGTAATAAACCCTGAAAGGGCATGATGTTCGCAACGGACAATCACACATATTCCGTATTCGACATATACATAGGATTTCTCGATCGGATCCTCTGAAGATCTCATCGGGAAATTGTCATTTTTTCTCTATTTGTTGGAATGTCATCAAAACGATGATAGCCAACCATAGCATTTACTAGAGTTTGCTCTCTTGATCCCAAGGAGAAGACGAATGAATAAACCACAATACACGAGTGATGGGCGCATAGTTCGATTGCGCGATCGCGTAAATTTTGCCCAACAGCGTGAATATGCCGCATATCCGGATTTGCTGAATTTGCAAATCGAATCATATAAAGACTTTTTGCAAGAGGATTTGCATCCTATCATGCGAAAAATCAAAGGTTTGCAACAGGCATTCCTTCTCAATTTCCCCATTGAAGATTCTTCAGAGATATTCCAATTGGAATTCATGGAATATTTCATTGAAAAACCAAAATATTCTGAAGAGGAATGTCGTGAACGGGAATTGACCTATGCCAAAGCATTGAAAGCTCGTATGAGACTCTCAAGCAAGGCAGACCCTTCATCAGAAGATTATATTGATCCAATAGAACAAGAAGTCTATTTGGGTAATATTCCTGCAATGACACCGCGTGGAACATTTATTATCAATGGCGCGGAGAGAGTTATTGTTGCTCAGCTCCATCGCTCTCCCGGTGTTTTCTTCGATGCCACATTGCATGCAAATGGATCAAGAATTTATACCGCTCGTGTCATTCCATTCAAAGGCTCATGGATAGAATTCACAACAGATATCCATGATGTGATGTATGCATATATTGATCGCAAGAAGAAGTTTCCGGTTACCACATTGCTTCGTGCATTGGGATATTCTTCTGATGAGCAAATCTTGGGATTGTTTGAGCTTGCGATGGATGTTCCGGCTGATCAACTTGATGATTCCTATATCGGACGTAGAATCGGTGGTGATGTCATTGACATGAGTACAGGCGAGATCATTGCAACACGTGATATGATTATTGATGAAGCAATGATGGAATTATTCAAACAATCTGAACTTGATACCGTACGTGTCTTTAGATATGAAAATGTAAATGATGAGCCTGTAATTGCCAAGACTTTGGCAAAAGATACTACTCGTACACGTGAAGAAGCACTCGAAGTCATTTATCGTCAAATGCGATCCAGTGATCCACCGGATATGGAAACAGCATTAGCACTTCTTGAAAAATTATTCTTCAATGATAAGCGCTATGATTTAGGAATCGTTGGTCGTTTCCGTATCAATGATAAATTAAAATTGAATGCACCACTTGATTGCACAGTACTTCGACTAGAAGACATTGTGACCATCATCCAATATTTGATTGATCTTCATGATCAAAAGCAAACTGTTGATGATATCGATCATTTGGGTAATCGTCGTGTAAGAACAGTTGGTGAACAACTTTCTGCACAATTCAATCTTGGTTTGACAAGAATGTCACGCACAATCAAAGAGCGTTTGAGTATGTATGATGGTGAGTCAATGACTCCATCTGAACTCGTTAATGCTCGTACAATCACAAGTGTCGTGAATCAATTCTTTGGTACAAATCAATTGTCTCAATTCATGGATCAAACAAATCCATTGTCTGAATTGACACATAAACGTCGTACTTCTGCATTGGGTCCCGGCGGTTTGACACGTGAAAGAGCAGGTTTCGAGGTTCGAGATGTTCATTATACCCATTATGGACGTCTTTGCCCGATTGAAACTCCTGAAGGTCCAAATATCGGTTTGATTTCATCTTTGGCAATACATGCAAGAATCAATGAATTCGGTTTCATTGAAACACCATATCGTAAAGTCAATAATGGAAAAGTAACAGATGAAATTGAATTTTTGTCTGCTGAGAAAGAAGAAGGACTCATCATTGCTCCTGCTTCAACCGAAGTTGACAAAACAGGACATATCTCCGGTGATCGTGTGAAGGCACGTCAGAGCGGTGACTTTGTGGTAGTTTTGCCAGGTGATATTCAATATATGGATGTTAGCACCGATCAAATCACCAGTCCTGCAGCTTCACTGATTCCATTCCTTGAGCATGATGATGCAAACCGTGCATTGATGGGTTCAAACATGCAACGTCAAGGTGTACCACTCCTTCGACCAAAGGCTCCCGTTGTAGGAACCGGTATGGAAGTCAGAGTCGCACATGATTCAAGAGCAATCATTCTTGCTGAAGATGATGGTATCGTTGAATATGTATGCGCTGATTTCATTCGAGTGCGTTACAATGACAATAGAACACCAATTGAAAAGATGATTTCTTTTGAAACAGAAAGAGTTCATACATATACTCTTCAAAAGTTCTATCGCACGAATCAAGATACATGTATCAATCAGCGTCCTTTGGTTCGCTCAGGCGAACAAGTAGTAAAAGGTCAGCCATTGGCAGATGGTGCCGCAACCGAAATGAGTGAACTTGCTCTTGGTCAAAATGTGCTCGTTGCATTCATGCCTTGGCGCGGTTATAACTTTGAGGATGCGATTATCATCAGTGAACGATTGGTAGCCGAAGATGTATTCACTTCGATTCACATTGAAGAATATACTCTTCAAGTACGTGATACAAAGCGTGGCGAAGAAGAATTCACTAAAGAAATTCCAAATGTCAGTGAAGAGACAACAAAAGATCTTGATGACAATGGTATCGTTCGTCCTGGTGCCAAAGTTCGTGAAGGTGATATTCTGATTGGTAAGATCACACCAAAGGGTGAATCTGATCCAACACCGGAAGAAAAACTTCTCAGAGCAATCTTTGGTGATAAAGCTGGTGATGTGAAAGATGCTTCTCTCAAAGCACCTCCGGGCTTGAAAGGTATTGTAATCAATACAAAACTCTTCAGTCGTCGCATGATGGCATCAGATGCTGAACTTCGTGCAGAAGAGAAAAAGCGTCAAGAAGTTATCACGAAGCGCGAAGGCAGAACGCTCAAATTGCATGATGATGATTGTGCAGCAAGACTTGCACAATTATTGGATGGCAAGAAAGTACTCGGCATCAAATTGGCAAATGACAAAGTGGTGTTCAGAGCAGGTTCTACGATTGCAGAGAAAGAAGTACTTGAAAAGTATAATGAAGGCACATTGAAAATTGATGCGCTTGATGTTGAGCAATCATGGTTCGATGATGAAGATACCATGAATCTTGTTCGTCAATTAATGCACAATTATGCTGCAAAGAAGAATGATATTCAAGCCGATGCAAGAGCAGAGAAGAATAAGATTGCTGCCGGAGATGAATTGCAACCCGGCATCTTGCAAATGTCTAAAGTGTATGTAGCCAAGAAACGCAAATTGCAAGTTGGTGATAAAATGGCCGGTCGTCACGGAAACAAAGGTATTGTTTCCAAGATAGTTCCGCTCGAAGACATGCCATTCTTGCCTGATGGAACCCCTGTTGACATTGTACTCAATCCACTCGGTGTACCTTCTCGTATGAATCTTGGTCAGCTCTTTGAAACCGCTCTAGGCTGGGCAGGAATGAAGCTTGGCGTTCACTTTGCGACACCAATTTTCGACGGTGCAAGCTGGGATGAAGTAGGCGATTATCTTGTAAAAGCAGGCTTACCAAGAACCGGAAAAACCGTATTGTTTGATGGTCGCAGTGGCGAGGCATTCGAGCATGAAGTGACAGTTGGTGTTATTTATATGCTCAAATTGTCTCACTTGGTTGAAGACAAAATCCACGCTCGTTCAATCGGACCTTACTCACTCATTACGCAACAACCGCTTGGTGGTAAAGCACAATTCGGTGGTCAGCGTTTGGGAGAGATGGAAGTTTGGGCTTTGGAAGCCTATGGCGCGGCGCATACATTGCAAGAAATGCTTACTGTCAAATCAGATGATGTGACCGGTAGAGCAAAGATGTATGAGTCCATTGTCAAAGGTGAGAATATTCCAAATCCAAATATTCCTGAATCATTCAATGTTCTCGTTAGAGAATTGCAAGGCCTCTGCTTGGACGTGGTCATAGAATAATGATCTTGTCTTGTAATTGAGTTGAACTAGGAGATAGCATCTCCACTTACACTAGAACTATTTATACATCCAACTGGAGAAATCGATGCAAGCGCATTCAATTCCCCGAAAAGGATTTTCTCAGATAACAATTAAGATCGCATCACCTGATGAAGTGTTAAATCGCTCCATGGGTGAGGTGACCAAACCTGAAACAATCAATTATCGCTCATTCAGACCAGAAAAAGACGGTCTCTTTTGCGAAAAGATCTTTGGCCCAATACGAGATTGGGAATGCGCATGTGGAAAGTACAAGCGTATTCGCTATAAAGGAATCGTATGTGATCGATGCGGAGTTGAGGTAACTCAAAAATCTGTTCGTCGTGAAAGAATGGGACATATCATGTTGGCAGTTCCGGTGGTTCATATCTGGTTCCTCCGTTCTCTTCCAAGCAAGATTGCTCATGCACTCGGTATGATTACCAAAGATGTTGAGCGTATTGTCTATTATGAATCCTATGTGGTTGTTCAGCCGGGTAGTACAGGTCTGACAAGAAAAGATCTTCTTACCGAGGAACAATATCTTGAAGTCATGGCATCGCTTTCCTCTGCTGAAAGAGCAATGGATGATGATGATCCAAAGAAATTCATTGCATTGATCGGTGGGGAAGCAATCAAAGAATTGTTGAAGCGCATTGATCCAGAAAATGATTTCGAAACACTTCGTATTCAATTGCGTGAAGAGACTTCTCAGCAAAGAAAAGCTGATTTGCTCAAAAGATTGCGTATCCTCGAAGCATTTACAGGTACTGAATTACCAAATAAGTCACGTCCTGAGTGGATGGTACTTGATGTGGTTCCTGTGATTCCTCCGGATCTCAGACCTCTTGTACCTTTGGAAGGTGGACGTTTTGCAACATCCGATTTGAATGATTTGTATCGCCGGGTGATCATCAGAAATAATCGTTTGCGCAGACTGATTGACATCAAAGCTCCTGAAGTGATTTTGCGTAATGAGAAGCGTATGCTTCAAGAATCTGTTGATGCATTATTCGATAATAGCCGTCGCAGTGTACGTTCTGAATCACAAAGAGCGCTCAAATCACTTGCAGATGTATTGAAAGGAAAAACAGGTCGTTTCCGCCAAAACCTTCTCGGTAAGCGTGTCGATTATTCAGGTCGTTCCGTTATCGTTGTTGGTCCTGAATTGAAGATTCATGAGTGCGGTCTTCCAAAAGATATGGCTGTCGAATTGTTCAAGCCTTTCATTATACGCAAGTTGATTGAAAGAGGTCATGTAAAAACCGTTAAAAGTGCAAAGAAATTGGTTGAAAGAAAGACCAATGAAGTTTGGGACATTTTGGAAAAGGTGATTGATGGACATCCAGTGATGCTCAATCGTGCTCCAACATTGCACAGACTTGGTATTCAAGCATTCCAACCTCGTTTGATTGAAGGGAAAGCAATTCAATTGCATCCTCTCGTTACAACGGCATTTAATGCCGATTTCGACGGCGATCAAATGGCGGTGCATTTGCCGATTAGCCATGAAGCTCAGCTTGAAGCATTATTGCTCATGCTTGCCTCACACAATATTATGCATACGCAACATGGTGATCCAATTGCCGTTCCTTCACAGGACATGGTATTGGGTGCATATTATTTAACGAAACTTCGTCGTGGAGCAAAAGGCGAGGGCAAAATATTTGCTTCTGCATCAGAAGTGATCATTGCCTATAATTCAAAGCAAATATCACTGCATACCAAGATCAAAGTTCGTATTGAAACGGAACAAGGTAAGCGTTCACAACTCATTGAAACTACCGTTGGCCGAGTCATTTTCAATCAAATTGTTCCAAAAGAAATGGGCTATTTGAATGAGCTTTTGACAAAAGGTCGTTTGCGTCAAATCATTGGTCTATGTTTCCGTAAAGCAGGTCTTGCAAAAACAGTTGAATTCCTCGACAATTTGAAAGAAACAGGATTCTTGACTGCAACACGTGGTGGACTTTCAGTATCAATCTCTGATGTTGTTATTCCTGATGAAAAACAAACAATCATTGATAGAGCACAAGAGACAGTAGATAATATTGAAGAGTATTATCAGAATGGTGTTATCACTTCCGGTGAGCGCTATAACAAGATCATTGATACTTGGTCAAATGCAACAAATCGTGTAGCTGATAAACTCTATTCAGAACTCCAGAAAGAATCTGATGGATTCAATACATTCTGGATGATGCTTGACTCACAAGCTCGTGGTTCAAAAGAACAGATCAGACAGCTTGCAGGGATGCGTGGTTTGATGGCCAAGCCACAAAAATCACTTTCGGGTTCAAGTGCAGAATTGATTGAGAATCCAATTATTTCAAACTTTAAGGAAGGTTTGACAATTCTTGAGTATTTCATTTCAACGCACGGTGCTCGTAAAGGTCTTGCCGATACCGCATTGAAGACAGCTGATGCAGGATATCTAACACGTCGTTTGCATGATGTTGCGCAAGACATGATTATCTCTCATGATGATTGCGGCACCATTCGTGGTGTTGAGATGCGAGCATTGAAAGATGGTGAGGATATCAAAGAGCCATTGACCGAAAGAATTCTTGGAAGATGTTCTCTACTCGATGTAATCAGCCCTGAAACTGGTGAGATTATCATCAAAAAAGGTGAAATCTTCAATGAAGAGAATGTTCAGAAAGTTGCTGAAACATCGCTTGAAACCATTACAATTCGTTCAGTACTCACATGCGAATCCCGTCGTGGTGTTTGTGCAAAATGTTATGGTAGAAATATGGCAACCGGTCAAATGGTTGATGTTGGTGAGGCAGTAGGTACGATTGCTTCACAATCAATCGGTGAACCTGGTACACAGCTTACACTTCGTACATTCCATACCGGTGGTACAGCGTCACTTGTTGCGTCTCAGTCCACAGTACATGCAAAGTTTGATGGTCAAATCACATTCGAGAATGTGAAAACCGTTGCGTATGAAGATGAAAATGGAATGGATGTATCTGTAGTAATCAGCCGAAGTGGAATTATCTATATCACAGAACCTGAAACAGGTCGAGTCATGACTCGCTATGATGCTGTATATGGTGCACTTCTTAAAGTTGTTGATGGACAAAAGATCAGCAAAAATGATGTGATTTATGATTGGGATCCATATAACTCCACAATCATCACTGAAAAAGCCGGTACAGTGCGTTATCGTGATCTTATTCCATCATTAACATATCGTGAAGAGAATGATGAGCAGACCGGTCACATCACAAAAGTTGTGATTGAATCTCGCGATCGTTCAAAGATGCCTTCCATTGAAATCATTGATGATAGTGGTAATATCCTTCATACCTATATCATTCCTATCAGAGCACAAATAAGTGTTGATGATAATGAAAGAGTAAGTGTAGGTACAAGACTTGTGAAGATTCCAAGAGATCTTGGTCGAATGAGAGATATTACGGGAGGTTTGCCTCGCGTTACAGAACTCTTTGAAGCAAGAGCTCCACAGAATCCAGCAGTAGTTTCAGATATTGATGGTACGATTTCCTTCAAGCAGGCAAAACGTGGTCAGCGCGGAATCGTAATTACTTCACTTGATGGTCAAACTACTTCAGAGTATACAGTTCCATCAAGCAAATATGTTCTTGTTCAGGAAGGAGATTTGGTCCGTGCAGGTGATCGACTTACTGATGGTTCCATCAATCCTCATGATATTTTACGTATCAAAGGTGTTGGTGCGGTTCAAGAATATCTTGTGAATGAGATTCAGGAAGTGTATCGTATGCAAGGTGTGAAAATCAATGACAAACATATCGAAGTCATTGTACGTCAAATGTTGCAGAAAGTACGAATCGTTGATTCAGGTGATTCTACCTTCCTATTCAATGATCAAGTTGATCGTTTGAAATTCTTGGATGAGAATGATATTCTCAAATCTCAAGTCGTTGTTGATGATAAAGGTGACTCACGCTTCAAAGTTGGACAGCTTGTTCCTAAGAAACGTTTCAAAGAAGTGAATACTGATCTTGGCAAGAAAGAAAAGCTTGTTGCTACTGGAGTTGATGCTGAACCAGCAACAGCTGAACCATTATTGCTAGGTATCACACAAGCATCTCTAACAACAGAGAGTTGGTTATCAGCTTCTTCGTTCCAAGAAACAACACGCGTACTTGCCGATGCATCAATTGCATCTAAGATTGATACACTTTCAGGTTTGAAAGAAAATATCATCATTGGTCAATTGGTTCCTGCAGGTACAGGTCTTCGTCATTATCATGATATGATTGTGACAAGCGAAGTAGGAAATATTTTCGGTAGTGAAATGATTTCTGAACAGCAAGAAGATGATGCTGAAGGATCAGATGGATTCAGAAGATTGGGTAGAAGACGCATCTCTGTCTAATACATCACATTGAAAACAGCCCCGCTATATGAAGGGCAGACATATGGTTTGTCTGCCCTTTTCTTTTCTTATTCTTGTACACTTGTATGCAAACATTGATTCTAGACGGTCATTCGCTTACCATTTCTGATTTGGTTCATTTTGCTGAGCAGTCTCATATTTCAGTGTCATTGTCTGATATGGCAAAGAACGCAATGAAGAAGAGCAGAGATATCATTGAACATTGGGTGAATTCCGGCGAGATTATCTATGGAATAACAACAGGTTTTGGTGAGTTTTCAAATGTGGTGATCCCAAAAGAAAAAATCGAACAATTACAAGAGAACTTAATAATATCGCATAGTGCCGGGATTGGACCATATCTCGAAAGGCATATCGTCAGAGGCATGATGATTCTCAGAATCAATGCTCTGGCAAAAGGACATTCAGGAATCAGAATTCAAACAGTAGAGACATTGATTGCAATGCTTAAGCATGATCTCATTCCTGCAGTCCCTTCGCAAGGATCAGTTGGGTCTAGTGGTGATTTGGCCCCACTTTCGCATATCGCATTAGCGATGATTGGCAGAGGTGATATTCTGAATGCAGATGGTACGATTATTCCATCGGCTGAAGCAATGAAGTCTTGTGGTATCGAGCCGGTTACTTTGCAAGCAAAAGAAGGATTGGCCTTAATCAATGGCACTCAGATGATGACTTCACTTGGTGCTTTTGCTGTCCATAGAGCAAAAAGACTTGTTGATATGGCTGATCTTTCCGGTGCCTTGAGTATAGATGCACTTCGTGGAACCGATACAGCCTTTGATGAACGTATCCATGCAGTGAGAGGTTTTTCCGGACAATTAACAACCGCATCCAGACTTCGTACTTTCCTTAAGAATAGTGAAATCAGAGCCTCACATCGTGAAGGTGATGGTCTGGTTCAGGATGCATATTCACTTCGATGCATGCCACAAGTTCATGGTGCATCCAGAGATGCGATTGACTATGTAGAAAAAGTGATTGGAATAGAATTGAATTCCGCCAATGATAATCCATTGATTTTTGCTGAAGACAAATCGCATCTTGAAGGTGGAAATTTTCATGGTCAACCCATCGCATTGGCACTTGATTTCTTGGCAATTGCTTGTGCAGAATTGGGTAATATATCAGAAAGAAGAACTGAAAGAATGGTCAATGGTGCTTTGAGCAATGGTCTTCCCAGATTCTTAGCACATGATGGAGGATTGCAATCAGGAATGATGATTGCGCAATACACTGCCGCTGCATTGGTCTCGGAAAACAAAGTTTTGTGTCACCCCGCAAGTGTAGATTCTATTCCAACTTCAGCCAATCAAGAAGACCATAATTCTATGGGAAGTATTTCCGCAAGAAAGGTACATCGC
>Ga0256347_1000068_pt1 | contig 13433 bp, 9 predicted proteins | sample AtltaT_41_FD_183681 | JGI IMG/M metagenome (GOLD analysis project Ga0256347, IMG submission 183681) | Metatranscriptome of freshwater microbial communities from Altamaha River, Georgia, United States - Atl_Colum_RepB_8d (Metagenome... | ecosystem: Environmental > Aquatic > Freshwater > River...
CTCGTATTTTTCAATGTTTTCCTTAAGTGCAGCCAACAGGCGCTTGGCATGATCAGGAGTCACAATGATTCGTGATTTCACCTTTGCCTTGGGCACTCCTGGCATTAATCGAATAAAATCGATGACAAATTCCGAATTGGAATGGGCAATCATCGCCAAATTGGAGTAAACCCCTTCCGCAATTTCCTCGGAGAGCTCCACATTGATTTGCTGATCAAGTAACTGATTAACTTCCATGATTTTAAAGATTAAAAAAGGCCTGTAGAATACGTACAGGCCTTTTAATTGGTCATTAGTTGGTATTAAAGAATCGCTTCGCTAGTAGCTTTAGCAGACTTCTTTTCCATATTTTCGGAAAGTGTGTCGTATTCTGCTTTGGATCCTACGATCATACCCAAGATGCTTCGCTGACCGGTACCGGCAGGAATCAAATGGCCCACAATCACGTTTTCTTTTAGACCCAATAACTCGTCACGCTTACCACGGATGGCTGCTTCCGAAAGCACCTTGGTCGTTTCCTGGAAAGAAGCAGCCGAGATAAAGCTTTCAGTTCCGAGAGAAGCCGCAGTAATTCCTTGCAAGGTAGGTGCAGACACCGCAGTTTCGGCATCCATTACTTGTACCAATTTAAGGTCCTTACGCTTCAGGCTTGAATTTTCATCTCGAAGTCTTCTTGCAGAAATAATCATACCTGGCTTTAAGGTTGCAGAATCTCCTGCATCCAAGACAATCTTCTTGTCCAAGATACTGTCATTTTCTTCACGGAATGCCCACTTATCGACAATTTGCCCTTGCAAGAAGCTGGTATTCCCTGCGTCTAAGATTTCAACTTTTTGCATCATCTGAGATACAATCACCTCGATGTGCTTGTCGTTGATTTTTACACCTTGGAGTCGGTATACTTCCTGGATTTCATTCACCAAGTATTCCTGTACTGCAGTTGGACCTTTGATCGATAAAATGTCGCTAGGCGTAATGGCTCCATCAGAAAGCGGTTCACCCGCACGGATGAAGTCGTTTTCTTGTACCAAGATGTGCTTAGACAAGGATACCATGTACTTCTTGATCACCCCATCCTTCGATTCGATGACAATTTCTCGGTTACCTCGCTTGACACCACCGTAGGTTACTACACCGTCAATCTCAGACACTACAGCTGGATTGGATGGATTTCTAGCTTCAAACAATTCCGTTACTCGAGGAAGACCTCCAGTAATGTCTCGGGTCTTGCCTACAGATCTTGGGATTTTCACCAAGATTTGTCCAGCCTTCACTTTCTCGCCTGATTCTACCGCCAAGTGGGCACCTACAGGAATATTGTAGGTCTTGGAATCTCCTTTATAGTTCACGATAATCGCAGGATTTTTCGCTCTATCTTTGGTTTCAATAATTACCTTCTCACGGAAGCCAGTCTGATCATCTGCTACCTCCTTGTAGGTGATGCCCTCTACTACTGCTTCGAATTCTACCGTACCGTCAAACTCAGAGAGGATGACTGCATTGTATGGATCCCAAGTACATAGTGACTCCCCTTTGGTGATTTTTTGACCATTTTTCACATTCAAAACAGCTCCATAAGGTACGTGGTTAGACACCAAGGTTTTTCCAGACTTCGCTTCGTTGATCTTGATTTCACCAGAACGTCCCATGACTACAGTGACTGATTCTCCTTCTCTGTTGGTCGTCTGCAAGTACCTCAATTCTTCTTCGAATTCAACCACCCCATCAAATTTTGCATTGATGCTGGCGTCTACTGCCATGTTGGAAGCAGTACCCCCTACGTGGAAGGTTCGAAGGGTCAACTGCGTACCTGGCTCACCGATGGATTGTGCTGCAATTACGCCTACCGCTTCACCTGATTGTACCATTTTACCGGTAGCTAGGTTACGGCCGTAGCATTTCGCACACACACCTCGGCGAGTTTCGCAAGTTAATACCGAACGAATTTCAACCTCTTCAATTGAAGACTCATCCACACGCTTAGCGATTTCATCAGAAATTTCAATACCTGCTGGCACAATGAGTTCGTCCGTAGCCAAATCATACACATCGTGTACGGATACTCGGCCCAAGATTCGCTCAGAAAGTGGCTCCACGATTTCGTCGTTATCTTTCAAGGCCTGTACTACCAGTCCTCTCAAGGTACCGCAATCCTCCTCGGTGATAATCATGTCCTGCGCAACGTCTACCAGACGACGAGTCAAGTAACCCGCATCGGCAGTTTTCAATGCCGTATCAGCAAGACCTTTACGTGCACCGTGGGTCGAGATGAAGTATTCTAATACATCTAGTCCTTCTTTGAAGTTAGACAAGATTGGGTTTTCGATGATCTCTCCAACAGAACCTTGAAGGTTTTTCTGTGGCTTGGCCATCAATCCTCTCATACCACCCAATTGACGGATCTGCTCTCTAGAACCACGGGCTCCAGAGTGCATCATCATGTAGATGGCGTTGAATCCTTGCTTGTCCTCTTCCATCTTCTTCATTAGATTATTCGTCAAATGAGAATTGGTACGAGTCCAAATGTCAATTACTTGGTTGTATCGTTCGTTGTCCGTGATTAGACCCATGAGGTAGTTGTTCCATACTTGGTCTACTTCCTCCTTGGCCTTGGCAATCATCGGCACTTTTTCGTCAGGAATGATGACGTCATTCAATCCCATAGAAAGTCCACCTTGGTAGGCCATCTGGAAACCTAAATGCTTGATATCATCCAAGAACTGAGCGGTGCGGGCAATGCCACACACTTTCACTACCTCAGCAATGATTTGCTGAAGCTTCTTTTTAGTCAATAGTTCATTGACATACCCTACTTCCTCAGGCACAAACTGGTTGAAGATCAATCGACCGGCCACCGTTTCGATGATTTGGTCTTTAATCTCGCCAGTAGCGGTACGTACCTTTACCTTACACTTGATGTTGGCATGCTTGGAAAGCTGACCTTCATTCATGGCAATGATTACCTCTTCTTGGCTGTAGAAGGTCATTCCTTCACCCAAGATTACCTCCTCAGGAGTAGATTTTTTGCCTTTGGTCACGTAGTACAGACCCAAAACCATGTCTTGAGAAGGTACGGTAATCGGTGCGCCGTTGGCAGGGTTCAAAATATTGTGTGCAGAAAGCATCAAGGTAGATGCTTCCAAGATCGCCTCATGACCTAGTGGTACGTGTACCGCCATCTGGTCACCGTCAAAGTCAGCGTTGAATGCAGTACACACCAATGGGTGCAACTGAATCGCTTTTCCTTCGATCAATTTCGGCTGGAATGCCTGGATACCTAATCGGTGAAGAGTTGGAGCACGGTTGAGGAGCACTGGGTGTCCTTTCAATACGTTTTCCAAAATATCCCAAACCACTGGATCCTTGCGATCTACAATTTTCTTGGCTGATTTTACGGTCTTTACAATTCCTCTTTCGATCAACTTTCGGATGATGAAAGGTTTGAAAAGCTCGGCAGCCATATTTTTAGGAAGACCACACTCGTGAAGCTTCAATTCAGGACCTACGACGATTACAGATCGGCCGGAGTAATCCACACGCTTACCAAGCAAGTTTTGACGGAAACGACCCTGCTTACCTTTCAACATGTCTGAAAGAGACTTCAAGGCGCGGTTGCCATCTGATCTTACCGCATTTACTTTTCTAGAGTTATCGAATAGGGAATCTACAGCTTCCTGCAACATTCGCTTTTCGTTTCTCAAAATCACCTCTGGAGCTTTGATATCGATCAAACGCTTCAAACGGTTGTTACGAATGATCACGCGACGGTACAAGTCATTCAAATCGGAAGTTGCGAAACGACCACCATCCAAAGGAACCAATGGTCTCAACTCTGGTGGAATCACAGGAACCATGCGAACGACCATCCACTCCGGACGGTTTTCGATACGCGTACGTGCATCACGGAATGCTTCTACCACTTTCAAACGCTTCAAGGCTTCTGCCTTACGCTGCTGTGAAGTATCGGTAGCTGCTTGGTGACGAAGGGAATAGGAAAGTTCATCCAAGTCCAAGCGAGCAAGCAACATTTCAAGTGCCTCAGCACCCATCTTGGCGATAAACTTGTTTGGATCGGCATCATCCAAAAGATGATTTTCCTTTGGAAGTTTGTCCATGATGTCCAAGTATTCGTCTTCGGTCAAGAAGTCAAGGTATTGCACCCCTTCTTCTGCCTTCACGCCCGCTTGTACGACTACGTAACGCTCGTAATAAACGATTTGATCCAATTTCTTGGTAGGCAAACCGAGTAGGTAACCGATCTTGTTTGGTAAGGATTTGAAGTACCAAATGTGTGCAACAGGTACCACCAATTCAATATGGCCCATACGCTCACGACGTACTTTCTTCTCCGTCACTTCCACTCCGCATCGATCACAAATAATTCCTTTGTATCGGATACGCTTGTATTTTCCGCAATGACATTCCCAATCCTTTACTGGACCAAAGATCCGCTCGCAGAACAAGCCGCCCATTTCAGGCTTATAGGTTCTATAGTTGATGGTCTCTGGCTGGGTTACCTCGCCATTGGAACTATCCAGAATTGATTCTGGAGAGGCCAAACTGATGGTAACTCGGGAGAAATCGTTGTTCAGTTTTTTATTTTTTCTAAACGACATAGTTTTTTGAGATATGTTGAGGGCGGTTGCCCGCCCCATGAGCCAAATTAATCCAAGGTAATTTCAAGAGCCAAGCCTCTCAATTCATGAACCAATACATTGAAAGATTCAGGAATGTTTGGCTTAGGAAGGTTTTCACCCTTCACAATTGCTTCGTAAGCTTTTGCTCTACCGATTACGTCATCCGACTTCACGGTCAAGATCTCTTGAAGAACATGGGATGCACCGAATGCTTCGAGTGCCCAAACTTCCATTTCTCCAAATCGCTGTCCACCAAACTGTGCCTTACCACCCAACGGCTGCTGGGTAATGAGCGAGTACGGTCCGATGGATCGGGCGTGCATCTTGTCATCTACCAAGTGACCCAATTTCAGCATGTAGGTAATCCCTACAGTGACTGGCTGGTCAAAACGGTTACCACTCAAACCATCGTATAGGTAGGTTCTCCCAAATGCAGGAAGCCCAGCTGCCGAAAGTTCAGTAGATACCTCTTCCAAGGTAGCTCCATCAAAGATTGGCGTAGCGTATTTCTTTCCAAGTTTCTGACCTGCCCATGCAAGGACGGTTTCGAAAATCTGGCCAATGTTCATTCGAGAAGGTACACCTAGCGGGTTCAATACGATATCCATTGGCGTACCATCTTCTAGGAACGGCATGTCTTCATCGCGAACGATTCGAGCTACAATACCTTTGTTTCCGTGACGACCTGCCATCTTATCACCCACCTTCAGCTTGCGCTTCTTGGCAATGTATACTTTGGCAAGTTGTACAATACCTGCTGGCAATTCGTCTCCCACTTCCAAAGTGAAGCGGTCACGCTTGAATCGTCCAGAGATCTCGTTACGAGAGTTGGTGTAATTTTTCACCAACTTCACGATCAAACTATTGGTATAGCTATCCTCAGTCCAGTCATCCAAAACGATGTCTGAAATCAAGTTCGCTTCTTCTGGAACATTGTAGTTAGACTCGTCTCTGTATGGATTCTTTGCTGGGAAAAGGTTGCTTTCAATATTTTTGGCATTGAATTTCACTCCTTTGCTGATGATTTCATCACCAAATTTGTGCTTCACTCCCTGCGAAGTTTTGCCTTCAAGTAAGGTTACCAACTTGCTGATCATGCGCGCACGGATGCCCAACAAATCTTTGGCGTACTTGCCTTTTAGCTTTTCAACCTCAGCCTTAGACTTGGCACGGTTGTCCTTGTCTTTCTTAGGTCGAGAGAACAATTTAGTTTCAATAACCACACCATTCAAGGAAGGAGAAGCCTTCAAGGAAGCATCTTTCACGTCACCGGCTTTGTCACCGAAGATCGCTCTAAGCAATTTCTCTTCTGGAGTTGGATCCGTCTCTCCTTTTGGAGTAATCTTACCAATAATGATGTCGCCTTCTTTCACTTCTGCCCCTACGCGGATAATTCCGTTCTCATCCAAATGCTTTACAGCCTCTTCAGATACGTTTGGAATTTCAGAGGTAAGTTCCTCTTCGCCACGCTTGGTGTCACGAACTTCAAGTTGGAATTCTTCCACGTGGATGGAAGTGAAGATATCTTCACGTACCACACGTTCCGAAATCACGATCGCATCCTCGAAGTTGTATCCTTGCCAAGGCATGTAGGCCACCTTAAGGTTTTTACCTAGCGCCAATTCCCCTTGGTTGGTAGAATACCCTTCCACCAATACCTGTCCTTTTTTCACCTTTTCTCCCTTCAATACCAAAGGAGTCAAGTTGATGGTGGTATCCTGGTTGGTTCTTCTAAATTTAATCAGATCATAAGTTCTGTACTCATCCGAGAAATTCACCAATAGTTCGTCTGAAGTCAGATCGTACTTGATGGTAATATTCTTAGCGTCTACGTATTCTACTACTCCGTCTGCCTCAGCGATTAGGAGTGCTCTTGAATCGATGGCAGCCTTGCTTTCCAAACCAGTACCTACAATTGGTGCTTCTGGCTTCAACAAAGGAACTGCCTGACGCTGCATGTTGGATCCCATTAGGGCTCTGTTTGCATCATCGTGCTCCAAGAAAGGAATCAAAGAAGCCGCTACCGAAACGATTTGGTTTGGTGCAACGTCCATGTAGGAAATTTCGCTAGGCTCAAGCACAGGGAAGTCCCCTTCAAAGCGTGCCTTTACTTTTTCATTCAAGAAACGTCCCTTGTCATCCAAAGAAGCGTTGGCCTGAGCGATGTTGTGGTTGTCTTCTTCTTCAGCAGTCAAGAAGACAATGTCTTCCGACTTCATGCTTACTTTTCCATTGTCCACCTTACGGTAAGGAGTTTCCAAGAAGCCCATGGAGTTTACTTTCGCATGCACACAAAGGGAAGAAATCAATCCAATGTTTGGACCTTCTGGTGTTTCGATCGTACACAAACGACCGTAGTGCGTGTAGTGAACGTCTCGAACTTCAAATCCTGCTCTTTCTCTAGAAAGACCTCCTGGACCTAAAGCAGACAACCTTCTTTTGTGTGTCAATTCAGCCAGCGGATTGGTTTGATCCATGAACTGAGAAAGTTGGTTGGTGCCAAAGAAGGAGTTGATCACGGAAGAAAGGGTACGTGCGTTGATCAAGTCTACTGGCTTGAAATCTTCATTGTCACGTACGTTCATTCGCTCACGGATGGTTCTAGCCATTCTGGCCAAACCTACTCCAAACTGACTGTACAACTGTTCGCCTACGGTACGTACACGACGATTGGACAAGTGGTCAATGTCATCGACAACCGCTTTGGAATTGATCAAACCGATCAAGTACTTCACGATGGAGATGATATCTTCTTTGGTCAACACGATTTTTTCAGGCTCAATGCTCAAGCCCAATTTCTTGTTGATACGGTATCTTCCAACTTCACCCAAGTCGTACCGCTTGTCAGAGAAGAACAAACTTTGAATGACTTCACGGGCAGTAGCTTCGTCAGGAGCTTCGGTATTTCGAAGTTGACGGTAAATTACTTCTACCGCTTCTTTTTCAGAGTTGGAGTTGTCTTTTTGAAGGGTGTTGTAGATGATGGAGAAGTCAGCCACGTTCACATCTTCCCGGTGAAGGATGATGGATTTTGATCCTGAATCAAGAATCATTTCGATGTCTGAATCGGTTAGGATAGTATCTCTTTCCAACAACACTTCGTTTCGGTCGATGGATACCACTTCACCGGTATCTTCATCTACGAAATCCTCTACCCAAGTTCTGAGCACACGAGCAGCAAGCTTGCGGCCAGCAGCTTTTTTGAGAGCTGTTTTGGTAGCGGAAACCTCCTCAGAAAGTCCGAAGAGATCCAATATATCTTTATCAGAACCATATCCTATAGCTCTGAGTAGAGTCGTAACTGGGAATTTTTTCTTACGATCGATGTAGGCATACATGACATTGTTGATGTCAGTCGCAAATTCGATCCAAGATCCTTTGAAAGGAATAATTCGAGCTGAATACAGCTTAGTACCGTTGGTATGCTTGCTTTGGGCAAAGAAAACCCCCGGAGAGCGGTGCAGCTGTGAAACAATTACACGCTCAGCTCCATTGATGACGAAGGAACCTTTCTCAGTCATGTAAGGGAGATTTCCTAAGAATACCTCCTGCTCGATGGTTTCAAAATCTTCATTGTCCTCATCGTGGCAAAGCAATCTTAATTTTGCTTTGAGGGGAACAGAGTAGGTCAATCCACGGTCGATGCATTCTTCCACGCTGTATTTAGGTGGATCTACAGCATAGTCGATAAATTCCAAAGTGAAGTTCTCTCTGGAATCACTGATCGGGAAATTTTCAGCAAAAACTTTAAATAACCCATCAGCCCGACGTTTTTCTGCAGGAGTATCCAACTGAAAGAAGTCTTTGAAGGACTGCAGCTGAATATCTAGAAAATCCGGATAGTCTTTGACCACCTTAATGGAGGAGAAACTTTTCCTTGCGGTTTGATTCTTGATAGCCAAGGTAGTGTATAGTTTAATAGTGAAATTAAATATTAGAAAGCTACTATTTTCGCTTAAAATAATACAATTTTAAACTCCTGCATAAACAGGAAAAGACCTGACTAATTTAGTCAGGTCTTCGAGCCAATCTCCATCCGTTTTGGACAGAGATGAGCAAATTACTTGATCTCTACTTCAGCGCCAGCCTCTTCAAGAGACTTCTTCAACGCATCCGCTTCGTCCTTAGCAACGCCTTCTTTAACTGGCTTAGGAGCAGCATCAACTAGGTCTTTAGCTTCTTTCAAGCCCAAGCCAGTCAAGTCCTTCACCAATTTCACGACAGCAAGTTTCTGTGCACCAGCTGATTTCAAGATTACGTCGAAAGAAGTTTTTTCTTCTGCAGCAGGAGCATCAGATCCTCCAGCAGCACCAGCACTTGCTACTACTACAGCACCAGCTGCAGCAGGCTCAATGCCGTACTGATCCTTAAGGATGTCTGTCAATTCCTTTACTTCTTTTACAGTCAAGTTTACCAACTGTTCTGCAAGTTGTGTAAGATTTGCCATTGTATTAATTAGTTAATTGTTTTTAAAATGATTTTGATAAGATTAGTTGCCGTCTCGCTCCGCAAGGGTCTTCAATACACCTGTGATCTTGTTTTGACCTGATTGCAAAGCAGAAACGAGATTCTTCGCTGGAGACTGTAGTAAGCCAATAAGCTCTCCAAGCAACTCCTGCTTAGATTTGAGTGTAGAAAGCACTGTCAAATTGGCTTCGCCCAGAAATACATCTGAATCAATACCGGCACCTTTGAATACAGGTCTATACTCTTTATTTCCTTGTTTTTTTCTGAAATCCAGCAATACTTTAGCTGGTAGGTTGCTCGTCTCTTTTGAGAACAAAATTCCCGAGAACCCTTTTAAAGCTCCATCTGCTAGCTTAGAGTAATCTGCATCCAGGTTTTCTAGTGCTTTTGCGATCAAGGTATTTTTGTATACTTTGTATTCAATACCTCTTTCAAAGCAAGTTCTTCTGAATGCATTCACCTCTGCTACAGAGAATCCAGACGCGTCTGTGATGTAGAAGAAAGGGTTTTCTTTCAATTTCTCAGTCAGACTGTCGATAATTACTTTTTTCTCGTCTCTAGTCATGATTAAATACCTTGAATGCTACCCTTGTCTACTGAAATACCAGGAGACATTGTGCTGGATAAATGAATGCTTTTGAAATACGTCCCCTTTGAAGAAGAAGGCTTCAACTTCGAGATGGTAAGGATTAGCTCTTTCACGTTATCCTCAATTTGCTTAGGAGTAAACGATACTTTACCAATACCAGCGTGAATGATGCCGAACTTATCAACTTTGAAGTCGATTTTACCAGCTTTCACTTCTCGAACAGCTTTTCCTACTTCTAGGGTTACCGTTCCGGACTTAGGGTTAGGCATCAAGCCTCTAGGGCCCAATACTCTACCTAGTCTACCTACTTTTGCCATGACGTTGGGCATCGTGATGATCACATCAATATCTGTCCAACCGCCTTCTATTTTGGCAATATAATCGTCCAAACCAACGTAGTCTGCACCTGCTTCGGTAGCTTCTGCATTTTTGTCAGGAGTGCAAAGCACCAATACTTTGATGTCTTTACCAGTACCATGAGGAAGGGCAACCACCCCTCTTACCATTTGATCTGCTTTGCGAGGATCCACGCCCAAACGAACGTCAACATCTACAGAAGCATCAAACTTCGTCATCGTAATTTCCTTTACCAGTGAAGAAGCTGCCTCCAGGGAGTACACTTGGCTTGGGTCGTACTTAGAAAGAGCTTCTTTTTGCTTTTTTGTTAACTTAGCCATTGTTGTTTATTTATACTTCCCAAGGGGCTTTACCAGAAACTGTGATACCCATGCTACGCGCGGTACCCGCTACCATTTTCATGGCTGATTCTACTTTGAAAGCATTAAGGTCAGGCATTTTCGTCTCAGCAATCACTCTTACCTGATCCCAGGTAACAGATCCTACTTTCTTTCTATTTGGCTCCGCAGAACCACCTTTAACTTTTGCGGCTTCCAACAGCAAATTCGCAGCTGGCGGAGTTTTTACCACAAAGTCAAACGTTTTGTCAGAATATACTGTAATCAATACAGGCAATACGGTTCCCATTTTTTCTTGGGTACGTGCATTGAACTGCTTACAGAACTCCATGATGTTCAAACCCTTGGAACCAAGAGCTGGACCTACTGGAGGTGACGGGTTAGCCTGGCCACCTTTCACTTGTAGTTTTACATAACCAGTGATTTCCTTAGCCATTGCTTAGTCTTGTTTTTCTACTTGTATAAAGTTTAATTCAACAGGAGTATTGCGGCCGAAAATCTTAACCATAACGTTAAGCTTTTTCTTTTCCTCAAAAATCTCCTCAATTGTCCCAGTAAACCCACTGAAAGGACCGTCCATTACTTTTACGGCCTCTCCGACTATAAATGGGGCTTCTTGCTTCTCGGCAAACTCATCAATCTCCTCAACCTTACCTAAAATACGATTGACTTCTGATTGACGTAATGGTTCAGGGGTTTTGGAAGCTCCCCCCTGGTTTGATCCAAGAAAACCAATTACTCCTGGGATACTCGTTATTACGTGATTAGCCTCACCATTCGATAAATCTGCATTGACCAATACGTAACCTGGGAAGAAATTCTTCTCACGCACACGCTTTTTGCCATTGCGCATCTCATAGACCTTCTCAGATGGAATCAACACTTCAGGAATAAATTCGGCAATCTTCTGTCTAAAGATTTCATTCTCTAGATAGTTCTTCGCTTTTTTCTCCTGTCCTGCGACTACTCTGAGTACGTACCACTTATGTTCAGCCATCCTGTAATGCTATTAGAATAAATCATAAAACCATGTCATGATATTTTCGAATCCCAAATCAACCGCACCAATAAATAGCGCGAAGATTAACGATGCGACCAATACCAAAATGGCACTGTTTTGAAGAAACGAAAACTTAGGCCATGTCACCATGTTTTTCATTTCGTCATACGACTCAAGGACAAAGGTTTTAAGATTCATAGTCTATATTCTTAGTGCACGGGCAGAGAGATTCGAACTCCCATCAATGGTTTTGGAGACCACTATTCTGCCGTTGAACTATGCCCGTGTAAAACGAACGTTCCAAAACGGAACGCAAAATTAGGGAAAATGTCTTTAGAAACAAATGCGACCCCAAAATAATCTTTGGGATCGCATCCTATGTTCTAAATGGATAAGATTAGTCGAGAATTTCAGTTACCTGACCGGCACCTACTGTACGACCGCCTTCACGAATCGCAAATCTCAAACCTTTCTCCAAAGCAACTGCTGCCAACAAGTTTACCTCGATGGTTACGTTGTCACCAGGCATTACCATTTCTACGTTTGCAGGAAGAGTAATTTCACCAGTTACGTCTGTAGTTCTAAGGTAGAACTGTGGTCTGTATCTGTTGAAGAATGGAGTGTGACGTCCACCTTCTTCTTTAGAAAGTACATAAACTTCAGCCTTGAAGTGAGAGTGAGGCTTCACAGAACCTGGCTTGCATATAATCATGCCTCGCTTGATTTGTGCTTTTTCAATACCTCTCAACAACAAACCAACGTTGTCACCTGCTTCACCTCTGTCCAAAATCTTACGGAACATTTCCACACCAGTTACGGTAGACTTCAAACCTTCAGCTCCCATACCGATGATGTCAACTGGATCTCCAGAGTTGATTACACCTCTTTCGATACGACCAGTAGCAACAGTACCACGACCTGTGATTGAGAATACGTCTTCAACTGGCATCAAGAAATCTTTGTCGATCAAACGCTCAGGAAGAGGAATATAGGTATCCACTGCATTCATCAATTCCATTACTTTCTCAACCCACTTGTCTTCGCCGTTCAATGCACCAAGTGCAGAACCAGCGATTACTGGAATGTTATCTCCGTCAAAATTGTAGAACGAAAGCAATTCTCTGATTTCCATTTCTACAAGCTCCAACAATTCAGGATCATCCACCATATCCACTTTGTTCATGAATACGACTAGTTGAGGTACACCTACCTGGCGAGCCAAAAGGATGTGCTCTCTAGTTTGAGGCATAGGTCCGTCAGTTGCAGCTACTACAAGAATAGCACCGTCCATCTGAGCAGCACCTGTAACCATGTTCTTCACATAATCGGCGTGTCCAGGACAGTCTACGTGTGCGTAGTGTCTGTTCTCAGTTTGATACTCTACGTGAGAGGTGTTGATTGTGATACCTCTTTCTTTCTCTTCTGGAGCGTTGTCAATAGAAGAGAAATCTCGTAATTCAGAAAGACCCTTCTTTGCCAATACAGTTGTGATGGCTGCAGTCAAGGTGGTCTTACCATGGTCTACGTGTCCAATGGTTCCGACGTTAACGTGCGGTTTGGAACGGTCGAAATTAGCTTTTGCCATGCTTGAAAATCCTCAGTTTTAGTTTTAAAGATATATTTAGATAATAATTTTCTGTGTTGAGCCAACGACGGGAATTGAACCCGTGACCCCTTCCTTACCAAGGAAGTACTCTACCCCTGAGCTACGTCGGCTTTCACTACGCAGTGTACTCCGAAAAGTACAGAGCGGGAGACGAGGCTCGAACCCGCGACCTGCAGCTTGGAAGGCTGCCGCTCTACCAACTGAGCTACTCCCGCTTATTCCCGGTTACCCGGTTATTTTTTCGCCCTGCAAAACTACAAAATTAATTTGTTTTTATGCAAGTCGTGGGGGAAACAGGATTCGAACCTGTGAAGACATAAGTCAACGGATTTACAGTCCGTCCCAGTTGGCCGCTTTGGTATTCCCCCAACTGCGCTAAAATTGAATGAGATTTTTCCCTTAAAACTTTAACGGACTGCAAAATTATAGCCTTTTATCA
>Ga0256347_1000071_pt1 | contig 13148 bp, 12 predicted proteins | sample AtltaT_41_FD_183681 | JGI IMG/M metagenome (GOLD analysis project Ga0256347, IMG submission 183681) | Metatranscriptome of freshwater microbial communities from Altamaha River, Georgia, United States - Atl_Colum_RepB_8d (Metagenome... | ecosystem: Environmental > Aquatic > Freshwater > River...
GACGACATCATGGACCAACGAGGCGTCGCAGATATCCCCAACGACCAGCTCTAACCGAGTGTCTTGCAAGGGTAGAGAGCTCAGGTTGCCGGCATAAGTGAGCTTATCGAGACAGACCACACGCCAATCAGTGTCAGCCAGACAGTGGCGCACAAAGCTGCTGCCGATGAATCCGGCACCACCAGTAACAACAACGACTTTTTTCATCAGGTTAGGGGTTGCAAGCATTGAGCGAGTAGCCGCGCAAAGCTAATAGAAGAAAGGTAGGCAGCAGCTACTAGATTTGAACTAGGGCTCCCTTTTTACCTCAAAGCAGTAGCGAGTAATTGCATCTTGCACTGCCTCTCGCTGCGGCCAGGGCGTCGCGCTGGACAACTACCCAAGGTTACACAGCCCGAGCATCTGAAACAGCCTCGGCGCCACGTGCTGACACAGACGCCCCCGAACGCGCGGTGTGCACCAAATCCACGATCTCACCCTGCGCTTGGTAGCCGCTCACCAACACTCCAAGCTGCTCGCGGAGCGCATTTACATCGTTCGCTGCAAGTATTCCTTCCAGCCGCCGCAAATGGGCCTGAAGCAGCGGCCATGGCAAGAAGCCTTCCCGGGCCTTCATGATGTGGGAGTGCTCGGTACCTTCCGGTCGGTTTCCGATCAGTAGCTCCTCATAGAGCTTCTCTCCTGGCCTAAGCCCAGTGACTGCCAGCTCGATATCGCCATCTGGCACCCCCTCCTCCCGTAGTTTCAGCCCCGAAAGCTCAACCATGCGGCGAGCGAGGTCAACGATGCGAACTGGTTTGCCCATATCCAGCACAAAAACGTCCCCACCCTGCGCCATGGCACCTGCCTGCACAACGAGCTGTGAGGCCTCGGGGATGGTCATGAAATAGCGGGTCACCTCTGGGTGTGTGACCGTGATGGGGCCGCCCTTCCTGATTTGCTCACGGAAAAGAGGCACTACAGAACCGCTAGAGCCCAAAACATTACCGAAGCGGACCATGCAGAAACAGGTTCGGTTTTCCGTCGCCGTCTGGGCGTAGCAGCCAAGCTCCACAGTCAGCCGTTGTTCCGCAGCGAACGCTTGAAGTACGAGTTCGGCTAGTCGTTTGCTCGCCCCCATGATGTTGGTGGGCCGCACAGCCTTGTCAGTGGATACCAATACGAAATGGCGCACTGCGTGACGCATAGACAAGGCCGCCACCACCATAGTCCCTATCACGTTGTTGCGCACACCCTCCACTGGATTGTGTTCGACGATAGGTACGTGTTTGTATGCTGCAGCGTGATAGACGATGTCTGGCTTCCAGACCTCAAGCACCTCATTGATCCGCCGGACGTCACATACTGAGCCGAGCAATGCGATCAGCTCGGTCTCTCCGTGCTGCGCAACTTCTGTAGCCAACGCATCGTGGATGGCGTATAGCGAATACTCGCTGTGGTCCAGCAACAACAGTCGTTTGGGCTTAAGCCGCAATAGCTGTCGGCAAAGCTCGCCACCGATGCTGCCACCTGCACCTGTGACCAGCACGGTGCGCCCCGTGCTGTGGCGTGACAACAATGCTTGGTTTGGCGGCACCGGGTCGCGCCCCAGCAAATCCTCTACTCCGAGTTCCTGCACGTCTACTGCGCGCTCCCTGGGCTGACCAAGTGGAGCAACCGTGCGGACGTGCAGAGGAAACGCACTCAGCCAGCCCAGAATCTGATTGCGCCGGGCTCGAGAGGCAGACGGAATTGCGAGTAAGATATCGGTTATTGCGTAGCGCGCGATCAGGGAAGATAGCTGACTGGGCGCGAAAATCGGCTGACCATCGAGAGTACGACCAACCATACCCGAGTCGTCATCAAGGAAACCTAGAACCATGAATTCGCGACTGCTCTCTATAGCGGCGGCCGCACTCGCCCCGGCTGCACCGGCCCCATAGATGAATATTCTGGGTTTGGCCTCCGCGGTTACTCGACCTGCGCGGTCGGCACCGAACCAGTAGCGCACAGCAGTGCGCGTACTCACCACGATCACTAGCAGCAGTGGCGGCTGCAGCAGCGCCACCCGCAGCAGGTCGAACTCGAATAGCAGCCCAAAAGAGGTAATTAGGACCAGAGCGTAAAGGAAGACTGCACGCGCGATGCTGATAAGCGCAAACATGCTTGTGTAGCGGAAGACGGCGCGATATAGGCCGTTGGTAGCGAACACCATGACCCCCAGTAGCGCGGCCATGAAGCTGACGGCTCCCGGGGGAAAGTTGGGTGGCCAAGCGTCGGGGCGTAAGAGGGAACAAGCAGCCCCAAATGCAATCAATCCACTAAGGAGGTCTACGATGGCAACGATGGCCTGCTTGTAGCGCCTCGGCCACTGCGTGACAGAACTCAATGTGGCATGGACGCCGACATCACTGCGTTTTTTCATCAATGGGAAACTCTTCGGCCCGCTACAATATTGGTAGCTTCGCATCAATCGCAACGTGATGCCATGTCATGGATTAGACGCAACACGCAGCGAAGGTTGAGACTGGGCTTTTCGCACTGCCCGCACACTTCCAACAACACTTAGTGCCACTTTTAGTGAAGTCTATTCTCCCACGCCTACTGAACGTCGGATTGCAGGGTGCGACCCTTGTCACGCGTTTCTTGCTCATCTTCTTTTTAGCCAAGTATCTCGAGCCCGCTGAGGTTGGGCATTACGGGCTATTTACCGCAGCAATTGGCTATTCCATTTATTTCATAGGGCTCGACTTTTATACATATGTCACCCGGGAGATCGTTTCTGCAAAATCAGAAGATAAAGGCAGATTTTTGAAATCTCAAGCCAGCTTGTCATTATTGCTCTATCTTCTATTTATACCAATTGCATATTTCATTATTATATTCACTTTAGCATGGCCAACAGACTTGCTGATTTGGTTTCTGCCAATTTTATTACTCGAGCACTTTAATCAAGAGATGTCACGTTTGCTGATAGCGCTCTCGGAACCGATCTGCGCCACCGCGATTCTGTTCTTGCGGCAAGGCAGTTGGGCGTTGATGGCCATCACGGTCATGGCATGGAGCGAAGAGGCTAGACAACTCAGTTTTGTGATGATGTTATGGTTTTTGGGTGGTGTTGCAGCTGCCGCAGCCGCAGTCTACAAAATTCGCCGCCTCGATTTCAGCGGGTGGCGCAAATCCGTTAATTGGGCGTGGATCAGACGGGGCCTCGCATCTTGCACGGTGTTCATGCTTGCCACACTTGCGTTGCGTGGCATCCAAACCTTCGATCGATACTGGCTTGAAGCGATTGCCGGAATCGAAACTGTGGGCGCCTACATCCTGTTCCTTGGCGTAGCCGGCAGCCTTCTCGCATTTCTCGATGCAAGCGTATTCGCATTTTCATATCCGCTACTTATTAGGCTGCATAACGAGAACATGCACGCTGCATCGCATGCAATAGTGAAGAAGATGTATTTTCTCACTGCGGCAGCAAGCGCTGTATTTAGCATTGTTGCGTGGTTTCTTTTACCGCCGCTGCTGAACTGGATCAACAAGACTGCTTATTATTCAGCGATCGACTTTTTTCCGTGGCTGCTCGCAGCAACCGCGTTCAATGCGCTTGGGCTAGTGCCGCATTATGCGTTATATGCACAAGGCAAGGATAAAGCCATCATTCTTAGTCACGTGATGGCATTAGCGGTCTTCATTGGCTCTGCGTTTATGCTCAGCCAGAACTCTGGCTCCGTTGCTGTGCCGCAGGCGCTGACAATCGCATTCTTCTGCATCTTCATATGGAAGCTGATCGCGTATCACAGCTGCACTAAAAGCCCCCAAATCAACAGTCACTTTGGCAAATCATGATCATTCGCTATGGACAACAGGATATCACCCAGGCAGACATCGACGCGGTCGTCGAGGTGCTGGAGTCTGTCAACCTGACCCAGGGGCCCAACATCCCGCGGTTCGAGCAGAGTGTCCTCAAACATGTAGGGGCGAAGTTCGGGGTAGCCGTGAACAGCGCCACTTCCGCGCTTCACATCGCATGTCTGGCGCTGGAACTCGGCCCTGGAGACATTCTTTGGACGACACCCAATACCTTCGTCGCGTCATCGAATTGCGCGCTCTATTGCGGTGCGGGGGTGGACTTTGTCGATATCGACCCGGTTACCTATAACCTTTGTCCGATAAGGCTCGAAGAGAAGCTTGTGGCGGCCGAGAAATCGGGAAAGCTGCCCAAGATCGTAGTACCTGTGCATCTCACCGGCCAGCCCTGCGACATGGCAGCCATCCACGCACTGCGCCAGAAGTTCGGCTTCAAGATTATTGAAGACGCTTCGCACGCCATCGGCGCTAAGTACAAAGGGGAGTTCGTCGGCTGCGGACGTCATAGCGACATAACTATCTTCAGCTTTCACCCGGTGAAGATCATTACGACTGCAGAAGGTGGCATGGCTGTCACCAACAATCATCAACTCGCCGTCAGGATGGGGCTGTTCCGTAGCCACGGCATCACCCGCGACCCCAACCTCATGACTCAGCCCATGGATGGCTCTTGGTATTACCAGCAGGTCGAGCTGGGCTACAACTATCGGATGACGGACATCCAGGCCGCACTCGGCGTGAGCCAGATGACGCGACTGACGCCGTATGTCGAGCGGCGGCGCGCAATCGCGGAGCGGTACGACCGGCTCCTAGCCGATCTGCCGCTACAGCTGCCCTGGCAACACCCGGATAGTTTCAGCGCGTATCACCTGTATGTGATCCGGCTGCAACTCGAGCGGATGGAACGAACCCATGTCCAAGTGTTCGATGCACTGCGCGCCGAAGACATTCTTGTAAACCTGCACTACATCCCTGTGCACACGCAGCCTTACTACCAGCGGATGGGATTCAAAGTGGGTGATTATCCGCAGGCCGAAAAATATTATCGAGAAGCCATCAGCATCCCCATCCACGCTTCGCTGTCCGAGACTGAGCAGGATATCGTGATCGCCGCGCTTCGTCGCGCCATGGCAGTATGAGAGTTGCAGTCATCCCAGCTCGGGGAGGCAGCAAGCGGATTCCACGTAAGAACATCAAGCTCTTCCGTGGATTGCCCATGATCGCTTGGTCCATCCGGGCTGCCTCCGCCAGCCGGTGCTTTGATCGCATCATGGTCAGCACCGATGACGACGAAATCGCCGACGTCGCCCGCGCGTTCGGGGCGGAAGTCCCTTTTCTTCGTCCGGCAGCTCTCTCGGACGATCACACCGGAACGATCCCGGTAATCGCGCACGCGATCAGGTGGCATAATGACCATATGCATTCGCCTGCCACCGAGGTCTGCTGCATTTACGCGACCGCGCCGCTACTGCGACCCGGCGATCTGCAGCGCAGCTTGGATGTGTTGGCCAAGGGCAACTACGATTACGCGTTTTCCGTCACCAGTTACGCATCGCCGATCCAGCGCGCGCTACGCATCGACACCCAACAGCGCGTCTCGATGTTCTCGCCCGAACACTTCCACACCCGCTCGCAGGATCTGGAAGAGGCGTGGCATGACGCCGGCCAGTTCTATTGGGGCACTGCGGCTGCATGGCTAGCCTGCAAGCCCCTCTTTGCCGACTGTTCGGCAGCGGTGACGCTCCCCCGTTACCGCGTACAGGACATCGACACTTTAGACGACTGGTTACGGGCAGAACTGCTGGCCGCGGCCCTCGAAAACAACCCACAGGAGCAAGCATAATGTACAAGACAGAGCAGGAGAGTTTCTGGGCCGGCCAGTTCGGAACCGACTACATCGATAGGAACCAAGGGGCTGGGCTATTGGCCTCGAACCTCAATTTCTTCTCAAAGGCCCTGCATCAGGCGCGTGGCGTCAAGAGCTGCATCGAGTTCGGCGCTAACATCGGCATGAACTTGCAGGCCCTGAAACTGCTGTATCCCGCGATAAATGCTCACGCCATTGAGATCAACTCCGATGCAGCAAAGCAGCTGCGCAGCTTCTTGCCGACAGAGCGGGTGCACAACACCTCCATCCTCGACTACGAATCAACGACCCGCTTCGACTTGACGCTGATCAAGGGTGTGTTGATCCACATCAACCCCGATGTCCTGGGTACAGTGTACGACAAGCTAGTGGCGAGTTCCGCCAGATATCTGCTCGTCGCCGAGTACTACAATCCGGCGCCGGTGGCCGTCCCCTACCGCGGCCACACCGACCGCCTGTTCAAGCGTGATTTCGCCGGCGAAATCATGCAAAAACATCCGCAGTTCCACCTCGTCGACTATGGATTCGCCTACAAGCGCGATCCCAACTTCCCGCAAGACGACATCACCTGGTTCCTGATGGAGAATCAGGACCGCAAGCCGTCTTGAAGGTTGCGTTTCGGGTCGACGCGTCCCTGCAGATCGGTTCGGGGCACGTTATGCGGTGCCTGACGCTGGCGAATGCCCTGCGGGAGCGCGGTGAGGACTGCTGCTTCGTGACGCGGCTGCACACGGGAAACCTCGTCGACCTGATCACTCAGCAGGGGCATCGGGTTGCCGCGCTACCGACGGGCCGTGCAGATCTGCCAGTCCGGCATGGCGACTACACCGCTTGGCTCGGTATGTCTTGGCAAGACGACGCCGCGCAGACCGCTTCGTACCTTGTCGAGGATACTCCGGACTGGCTCATCGTTGACCACTACGCTCTCGATCACCGCTGGCAAGCGCGACTTCGAGCATCGTGCGCGCGCCTGATGGTGATCGACGATCTCGCAGACCGCGCACACGATTGCAATTTGCTGCTGGACCAGAACCTCGGGCGAACCCCAGAAAGCTATTCAGGACTGACCGGTGCCGACACGATCGTTCTCGCGGGGCAGGCCTACGCGCTGCTGCGTCCCGACTTCGTCGCATGGCGCGATCGCAGTCTGGCGCGTCGTGTAAGCGCCCGTTGCGAAACCGTGATGATCACGATGGGCGGCGTGGACCGTGACGGCGTGGGCGGTCAGGTTCTCGAAGTGCTGAACGAGTTGCCGACGACCGAAGACCTGCGCGTCATCGTCGTCACGAGTGCGCGTTCACCGCGATTCGATCAGCTTCGGTCACAGGCGAACATCAGCCGTTGGCCCGTGGAGATTCTGGTCGACGTCGACAACATGGCCGAGCTGATGGCGCGCAGCGATCTCGCGATCGGTGCCGCCGGCGGCACCGCGTGGGAGCGCTGCGTACTTGGTCTGCCGTCGATCGTCCTTGCCATTGCCGACAACCAGAAGCCAGGGGCCGCCGCACTGAAGAATGCCGGAGCGGCATGGGTGGCCAGCGGGATGACGGATGTTTCGGAACTGATGCAGTTCATTCTCTCCGACGAGGGGCCAGCGCAGTTGCGGCACGTTAGCGCGACGGCGGCCCGTCTCACCGACGGCGAAGGCGTTAGCAGGGTAATCAGGGCCATGGAGAATCATCATGTCTGAAGGCTGTACCGGGAGGCTTCTGCATGAGGACGACCTGCCGACGATTCTGCGCTGGCGCAATCACCCGAATGTCCGCCGCTACATGCTCACGCAACATGAGATCAGTTTGGCTGAGCACACGCGTTGGTTCGAGAAGGCCCGCAGCGACCGCAATCGGTGCCTGCTTCTGGTGCAGGACCACAAGCGGCCTATCGGTTACGTGCAGTTCGCGCAGGTCTGTGTCGGCGGTGTCGCCGACTGGGGCTTCTATGCTGACCCGGAAGCGCCCAAGGGCAGCGGTACAAAAATCGGCACGGCTGGCCTAAGGCATGCGTTCGAGCAATTACACTTGCATAAGGTTAATGGGCAGGCCTTCGACTTCAACGAAGCCTCGATCGCATTGCATAGGCGCCTCGGGTTCAGGCACGAGGGACGGCTTAGGGAGCAGCAGCGAGTAGACCATGGATACCACGACTTGATGCTGTTCGGCCTGCTCGCCCGGGAATGGGCACCGCCACTAGAATGAGTGAGACACCATGAAGACCATCGAGATCGCTGGACGCCCTATCGGGGAAGCCCATCCGCCCTACGTCATTGCAGAGTTGTCGGCTAACCATAACGGCAGCATCGAGACGGCCATCCGGATCATCGACGAAGCAAAAAAAGCTGGCGCAGACGCAGTAAAGCTGCAGACCTACACACCGGACACCATCACGCTCGACAGTGATCGAGAAGAGTTCCGGATCGAGGGTGGGCTATGGGGTGGGCGCACGCTGCATGAGCTCTACAAGGAAGCGCACATGCCCTGGGACTGGCACAAGCCGCTCTTCGAGCATGCCCGCAAGCAGGACATCACCATCTTCAGCTCCCCCTTCGACCCCACCGCAGTCGATCTGCTAGAAGACCTCAACGCGCCCGCTTACAAGATCGCCTCGTTCGAGGCGGTGGATCTGCCACTCATCCGGTATGTCGCCGCCACGGGCAAGCCAATGATCATCTCCACCGGCATGGCCAATGCCGAAGAGATCCAGGAGGCCATCGACGCCGCCAGGACAGGAGGCTGTCGTCAGCTTGCGATCTTGCACTGTGTCAGCGGGTATCCAGCGCCTGCCAGCGACTACAACCTGCGCACACTCGCCGACATGAAGACACGATACGGCCTCGTGACTGGTCTATCGGATCACACTATCGACAACGTCACTGCAATTGCCAGTGTGGCCTTGGGTTCCTGCATCATCGAAAAGCATTTCACGCTTGACCGCAGCGGTGGTGGCCCCGATGACAGCTTTTCGCTTGAGCCGGCGGAGCTGAAGTACCTCTGCGATAGCGCTAGGACCTGCTGGCAGGCCTTGGGAGCTGTGGACTACGAGTGCAAGGCCAGCGAGCGTGCCAATGTGAAGTTTCGACGATCGCTTTATTTCGTTAAAGATCTTGCGCGAGGAGCAGTAGTAACCAAAGAATCCGTGAGAAGTGTTCGACCTGGGTTTGGACTGAAACCTAAATTACTGGATCAAGTAATAGGCAAGCACACCTTAGAAGATGTGTCAGCAGCTACACCAGTTTCATTTGATAAATTGAGAGACGCCGATGAGCAAGTTTGATGTAAAGGACGATCTTGATGCTGCGTTGTTTAGAACCTATAACATTTTTGCTGACTTGAAATTTTTTCTTAGTTTTTCAAAGAGAGCACTTGTTGCAAAAAATAAGGTTTATAAGGACAAACATTCTTCCGAACGATGCTTCATTTTGGGAACTGGCCCTTCTCTTGCGACGCTGACAGTTAGTCAAACTTTGGCCCTTAAGAATGAGATCGTTTTTGGAACCAACTCGTTATACAAAGCAAAAATAGCAAACAGCATTTATCCAACTTACTACTCCCTTTTAGATAATCTGTATTGGGCGGAGTGCAGCCAAACTTTCAGTGATGTTGCGGAGCATTATAGCGCTTGCCCACCAATTTTTATAACCGATCACCGCGCAATATATCTGGCAAACCGCGCGAATAACAAAAGCCAACACATTGCAATACATTCAAGTAAATATCCCGTATCGACAATGTCCGACAAGGTGGATGGGAATATATTTGGCGCAATGAATGTTGTATCTTATTCGATTTTGACAGCCATGTATATGGGATTTAATAGGATATATTTGCTCGGCTGTGACTACAATGCTTTTTGCTCGTTCGGACGCGGTCACGCTTATGACGATGCCTTAGAATTGAAGTCCGTAAATTATAATTTAGCTTTTTATTTACGCTTTTATTGGATAACAACCGAGTTTCATTACCTAATTTCAAAGTTAGCAAAGAGCAAGGGGATCGTTGTAGAAAATCTCACTGCCGGCAGCTTGTTGGACGCATATAACAGAAAAGACCTGACCTCCGTAATTGGCAGTTAATCAAGTGTCCAAGGCTTTATTCGCTGATGTGTTTCTCCTGCTCTTGCTTTTAATTTTATTTACAGCACAGCTGCCTGCAACTATTTTTTTCGCATACGCCCTTTCCGCCCTTTATCTAGCAGCAAGAGCAAAGAATATTTTTGTTGACAGATTGCATTTAAATATATTCGGAGGATTCACAGCCATCAGCACGCTTCCAGCATTAACCTTCAATCACGGCATCACTCCGGTCTTCTATTTATTACTAACTCCAATACTATTATTATTGGCCGTTAATTTTTCAGCAAAACCCTTAGATCACGTACTAAAGGTTTTAAAGTATGTAACTTGGATCTTTATAACATTAATACTTGCACTGGCCGCAGCAAATTGGGATCAGGCGGAGCCGTTAGGGTCGATACTTCCATGGACAAGCACGAATGGATTGCCGTCATATCTGATAGTAGTTCAAATTGCTTATTCGATAGCCTTTTATCTTTTTTCCGGTCGACTTCCTTTAATTTCAAGCCTAGCAACTTTTTTCATATCACTAATAGGCTTGGGCAGAGGCTCCATAATTATTGCCGGTTTAATAACTATTTTTTCTTTTACCGCAAACGCGGTTTGCGAAAAGAAAACTACAGCCTCATTTAGTGCGAGGATATTCTCCAAGATTATTTTTGCCCCTCTCGCATTCTGCTTGACTTATTATTGGGCGGATATATCAGAACAGGCGGATTTGTGGATTGAGGCCTCAAAGTTTTCAGCGGGTGTGGTCGACGAGCACCGTAGTGCCATTATTAGCGATTACATTGGAAAGCTCGATTTACTGAGCAGTGCCATCGGTGCCGATTACAGCGGAACAGTGATCAACACGCATTATGGCGGAAATCCTCACAATTCTTACATTCGCCTTCACTCGTTTTATGGCGCAGCATCTGTTGCGGCTATCTTTTTGCCGTTAGTCTTGATTTTGATAGCGCCAGTTCGTCGCAGTCATAGGGCTGTAGTATTTACCTTGATTGGATGCGTCTTGCTTAGAGCCTACAGTGAACCAATTCTCTTCCCCAGCACATTAGATTTTTTTTACTTCTTGTATTTCGCCATGTTTTTTAGTTACGGCGAAAAATATGGCGTTGGAAATGGTCTACAGAGGCCCCATTGTGATTGATCTGATAAAAACCATAATTGCAAAAATATTGAAAAAGTCACGACTCTCGTCACTTTTCAACTCACAGATTCATTATACATCTAAGGTTGAAGCCGGCTCTTCTATATACTTCTCTAGTTTTGATCGGCACAGCTTCTGCGGTTATGATTGTGATTTATATTATGCAAAAATCGGAAGCTTTACCTCTATTGCAAATAATGTGGTGATTGGGGGAGCGCGGCATCCATTGGAGTGGGTCAGTACTTCACCAGCATTCTACAAAGGACGTGACAGCATCAAAAAAAAATATTCAGAGTTTGTTCTGGAATCGCCGCCGGTAACTAAAATAGGCCACGACGTATGGATAGGTCAAGGCGCAACGATTTTGTCAGGTGTAAGCGTGGGGAACGGAGCTGTGATTGGCGCCGCTTCGGTTGTGACCAAAGATGTGCCAGCGTACGCTATTGTGGCCGGCAATCCCGCAAAAATAATCCGTTTTCGGTTTGATCCAACAATTATTTTGGAACTTGAGCAAATTTGCTGGTGGGCTCTTGACGATAAGCAGATCGACGAATTAGCTAAAAACATTAAAGACCCAAGGCTGTTTATTGCGACATATCGCAATAAACAGTCTGCACACGTAAATCCTCATGATTAGCGATACCGGCTACAGCAGATGCGCCCGCTGCATCATGGACACCTCGGACCAGAACATCACTTTCGATGCACAGGGCCACTGCACCTACTGCAATAACTTCGATCAGACCATCGAGCCCAACTGGCATACAGATTCGCGTGGTGAGGCTGGGTTGCAGCGCATGGCAGACACCATCCGCGCCAGCAGCAAGGGCAAGGACTTCGACTGCATAATTGGTCTAAGTGGCGGACTGGACAGCTCTTACGCCGCCTATATCGCGAAAGAGAAGATGGGCCTTCGTCCCCTACTCTTCCACGTCGACGCTGGGTGGAACACCGACCAAGCTGTCGGCAACATCGAAAAGCTGGTGGATGGCCTGGGGCTTGATCTGTACACCGACGTGATCAACTGGGAGGAGATGAAGGATTTGCAGGTTGCGTTCCTGCGGTCGGGTATCCCTGACCAGGATCTCCCTCAGGACTCCGCGTTCTTCTCCTCGTTGTACCGGTTCGCCCGTCAACACAAGATTAAGCACATCATCACCGGCTCAAACTTCTCGACCGAATGCTGCCGCGAACCTGAGGAATGGGGCGGCTACCTGGGCATCGACCTCAGGCTGATCCGCGGCATCCACCGCCGCTTCGGCACCCGACCGCTGGAAACCTTCCCGCTCAAAGATATCCTCGTCTATAAAATTTTCTACCAGAAGATCTTGGGCATGAAGGTGCATCACCCCCTGAACCTAGTGCCCTACGTGAAAGCGGACGCCGAGCGCGAGCTGGAGCAGCGCTTCGGCTGGCAGCGGTTCAAGCACAAGCACCACGAGTCCCGTTTCACACGCTTCTACGAGGACTACTGGCTGCCGCGCCGCTTCGGCTTCGAGAAACGCAGGGCGCATTTCTCGAGCCTCATCATGACCGGGCAGATGAGCCGTGAGACAGCACTGGAGCGGATCGCCAAGCCCGAGATGGATGAGCACTTCCTCACCCAGGAGTTCGAGTACGTCGCGCACAAGCTCGGCATGACGGTGACTGAACTCCAAGTCCTCTTCGATGCGCCGAAGAAGACCTACCACGACTATCCAAATAAGCGCTGGATGATCGGCTTCGGTGCCAATGCCATGCGCTGGCTGGGCCTGGAGAAGAGATATTTCCGATGATCCGCATCGTTGACTACGGGGTAGGCAACATCCAAGCGTTCATGACGATGTTCAAGCGTCTGGGGATCGAGGCCAGCCGGGCCAGAACTGCCGGTGAGCTCAATGGCGCCACGCACCTGATCCTGCCCGGTGTCGGTGCCTTCGACCATGCGATGCAGCTGCTCGACGACTCGGGCATGCGGCCCGAGCTGGAGCGCCTGGTGACTAAGCAGCAGGTGCCAGTCCTGGGTATCTGTGTGGGCATGCAGATGCTGGCTGGCGGCAGCGACGAGGGCGAACTGCCGGGCCTGAACTGGATCCCGGGCCGGGTGCGCGCCTTTGCCTCAAACCCGCGCTCGAATGCGCTGCCGATGCCGCACATGGGCTGGAACGATCTGGCGACGACTCCCGGGCACAAGCTGTTCGCGGACTTCGAACCTTCGCCCCGCTTCTACTTTTTGC
>Ga0256347_1000077_pt1 | contig 12822 bp, 12 predicted proteins | sample AtltaT_41_FD_183681 | JGI IMG/M metagenome (GOLD analysis project Ga0256347, IMG submission 183681) | Metatranscriptome of freshwater microbial communities from Altamaha River, Georgia, United States - Atl_Colum_RepB_8d (Metagenome... | ecosystem: Environmental > Aquatic > Freshwater > River...
CCGCGGCGTAGCTAGTCCTGATCTCAACCCGGATAGCGCCTAGTCCGCAGGTTCACGTTCGCATGCTGCACATCAAAAGGACGGCACATCAGAGAGATGTTTTTGGCACATAAGGAGGTGCTTCGATGAAGCAGAGCGAGACGTTTCCGTGGACAAAATATTTGCCATCTGCGCCAGACATTGATGTCGTGCAGAGTCTTTCTCAGCAGGTTGAGTCACATGCGAGGAATAACGGCAATAGCCCGGCAGCGCGCTACTTCGGCAGCACGCTGTCATATGAACAATTGGATCGGTTGGCAAACCGGTTGGCGCGTTACCTTCTGAGACGCGGTATCGCGAGTGGAGAAGTTATCGCGATACACATGCCCAACATTCCTCAATATCTGATTGGACTCGTCGCGGCATCCAAACTTGGCTGCCCCGTCACAGGGCTCTCTCCCCTTCTGACACCGCCTGAACTTGCATATCAAATTAACGATTCCGGCGCGAGAGTACTACTTTCGCTCGACTCGCTCTATCGCCAGGCGGTAATGCCGGCCCAAAATCAACTCGGCGGGCTTCGAGCCGTCCTCGTGACTGGCCCGATTGACTGCCTTCCCACACTGAAGCGAATGGTCGCCTACGGCACGAAGAAGGTGGCGCAAGTCGAGTGGAAGCCATTGTCGGGGCGGACGACGGACCATTGGTTGAATGTCATGCGGGGGGGCGACGATTCCCGTGTGAGCTCCCCAATCGCGGCAAGTGACACGGTGCTCATCCAATACACAGGTGGAACAACTGGAAAACCGAAGGGCGCCGAGCTGACTCTGGCCAACCTGTCTGCAAATGCTGCACAGGCCTCTGGTTTTCTGGGATACCAGCCAAGCGATACCGTCGCATCGGCGTTTCCGCTTTTCCACCTTGCGGGCTTGGCAATTTCGCTGATGGCGCTCCGGAGCGGAGCGGCCCAGCTACTCATCCCAAATCCTCGTGACATTGACCAGTTCATCGCTGAAATGAGGAAGTTCCCGCCGACGATGATGGGAAATGTGCCCTCGATGTTTCAAATGCTGATGGACAATCCCAAATTCGCCCTGATCGATTTCAGCAAGCTGCGCCTAGCCTTTTCCGGCGCAGCCCCCTTCGCAGTCGAGGCGATTCACAAGTTGGAATCGATCATCGGGAAAAACAAACTTTGCGAAGTCTACGGCATGACGGAAGCGAGTCCTCTCATGACCATGAATCCACCGAATCGTGCCAAACCAGGGACCGTCGGCATCCCAGTGCCGGGGTGTGTTCTCAAGATCATGGATGTCGAAACCGGGCAAATGGAGATGCCATCCGGTGAGCCTGGCGAAATCACGCTTTGCGGTCCCCAAGTCATGAAGGGCTATCGCAATGCGCCCGACGCCACCGCCAAGACCATTCGCATGCGCGACGGCGTGCGGTGGCTTTACTCGGGTGATGTCGGTTATCTGGACGAAGATGGCTACTTGACCATCTCTGATCGTGCCAAGGACATGCTGATCGTCGGTGGTTTCAAGGTCTTTTCGGTGGAAGTCGAGGGGAAGCTCAAGGACCTTCCATTTATCGAACATGCGGCTTTGATCGGGATTCCCGATCCGGCCAAACCTGGCAATGAGGTGGTCAACCTCTTCGTGCAAAAGGCGCAGGCACACCGCGACGCCGATACTGAAGTGCTGCAGCAGGAGATACTGGCGTTCTGCCGAGCCAACATGGCGCCCTACAAGATTCCCAAGCAGATCCACTTCATCGCAGCCATGCCCCTGACAGCAGTCGGCAAGCTGGACAAGAAGCTGCTTCGCAGTCAGCTCCTGGCAGAAACAAAAGAGAAAGCGAAGTGAACGCCCCCCTGAAAAGCAGTGCGCTCCCGACCCAAAGCAGTGGCCAACATACGATTGCGATCGCCGATGTCTTCGCAGGTCAGCGTGGCACGGCCATGCGTTGGCGCACCTCCACTGCCGCAGAGCGCATCGAGCGCATCCGGCGGCTGCGAGATGCGGTGCAGAGTGCCGCCCCCGCGATCCGGACGGCGGCGGCCGCTGACTTCAGGAAACCCGAAGCAGAAGTTGATTTGACCGAATTGTTCACGGTCGTTTCCGAGGCGAACATGGCCATCCGCAAGCTGCGGCGGTGGATGAAGCCGCAGAGGGTGTTCCCCAGCCTGCTGATGCTGGGCACTCAAGCCTGGGTCGAGTATCAGCCCCGAGGTCGTTGCCTCATCGTGTCGCCATGGAATTATCCAGTGAACCTGAGCTTCTGCCCACTGATCCTGGCGCTCGCCGCAGGGAATACGGCAATCATCAAACCCTCTGAACTGACGCCGAATCTAGCGGCTGTAATGCAGAAGATCATCGACGAAAATTTTTCCAGCGACGAGGTGGCTTTGGTTCAGGGTGATGCTGAAGCGGCGAAATCGCTGCTCTCTTTGCCGTTCGACCATATCTTTTTCACCGGCTCCCCCGCCTTGGGGAAGCAAGTGATGGCAGCGGCCGCGCGCCATCTCACCAGCGTCACACTCGAACTTGGGGGCAAGAGCCCAACCGTCGTCGATGCGAGCGCAGATATCGAAGCGGCAGTTGGCAACGTCTGCTGGTCGAAGTTCATGAACAACGGACAGACCTGCGTTGCGCCAGACCATGTCTACCTGCACGAATCCATCGCTGAGAGATTTCTGACAGTTCTACGGCACAGACTCGCCTCAGTCTATGGCGACAGCGAGACCGCCCGCTTCGAGTCACCGGACCTTGCTCGCATCGTCAATCACCGGCACACGGCCAGAGTCTGTCATCTGCTGGACGATGCATGCGCAAAGGGCGCTCAGATTGTCTTTGGTGGCGAGAGGCGTGAAGCGGATTGTTATGTCGCCCCAACCGTGCTTGATCGGGTGCCTCCGGATGCAGAGATCATGAGCGAGGAGATTTTCGGACCACTTTTGCCCGTGATTCGTTTCAAGAACCTAGATGAAGTAATCGATCGCATCAACGCAGCCGAAAAGCCGTTGGCGCTCTATGTGTGGGGACGGGATCGTCAGCGGGTTCGCACCTTGCTGGATCGCACCTCATCCGGCGGGGCCTGCATCAACAACACAGTGGTGCAGGTTCTGCACCCCCACCTCCCTTTCGGCGGCGTGAATCACTCTGGAATGGGCAGCACACACGGCGAGCACGGATTCCGCAGCTTTTCTCACGCCCGCGCCATTGCAAATACCTGGAGCCCACCGTCGGTCAGCCTGTTTTACGCGCCCTACACAGCACAAGTGAAGAACCTCATCAGGCAGGTTCTCCGCTGGATGGCCTGATGCACAGAGCGGGAACTCCTCCCCCGCTCACTTCGCGCCGGCGTTTTCCGGCGCTGTTTTTTATTTGTTTTTCTATGGATTTTCAGTGGAGACATCACATTGACCAGCCACACAGTGGTGAGTGGAGTCGGCATGGTGCCGTTTGCCAAGCCCGGCGGCTCATCGAGCTATTTCGAGATGGGAGCAGAAGCGGCGCGCCGCGCGCTAACCGATGCAGGCATCGGATACAGCAAGCTCCAGCAGGCGTATGTGGGTTACGTCTACGGCGACTCTACCTGTGGGCAGCGCGCGCTCTATCCGGTCGGAATGACCGGAATCCCGATCATCAACGTCAACAATAACTGTTCCACTGGTTCCACTGCTCTTTTCCTTGCACGTCAAGCCATTGAAAGTGGCGCTGCGGACTGCGTCGTAGCTCTTGGCTTCGAGCAAATGAAACCGGGTGCGCTGGCAAGCTACTTCAACGACAGACCGACACCCTTTGAGCCTTTTGACCTGATCTGCGACGAACTCGTAGGACAGCCAGAGATTCCCATGGCAATTCGTTACTTTGGCGGCGCCGGTATCGCCCATATGCAGAAATACGGCACTCGGGCGGAGACCTTCGCCAAGATTCGCGCAAAGGCGAGCCGACACGCCTTGAACAATCCATTGGCTCTCTTCCGAAAGGAAGTCAGTACCGAAGAAGTGATGGCGTCTCCCGCTCTCATCGGGCCGCTGACGCGATTGATGGCTTGCCCACCTACCTGCGGTGCGGCTGCTGCAATCATCTGCTCCGATCGCTTCGCAAAGGCGAACGGTTTGGATCGTCGGGTCAAGATCGCCGCACAAGCAATGACCACCGACACGCCTAGCACGTTCGAGGCGCGCAATATGATGCAGCTGGTGGGGAGCGACATGGCACGTGCAGCAGCTGATCTCGTCTACCGCGCTGCGGGCATCGGGCCGGAGGACGTGGACGTTGTTGAGCTGCACGACTGCTTTGCCACCAATGAATTACTGAGCTACGAAGCACTACGGCTTGCCGCAGAGGGCGAAGCCGAAAAGATGGTGGAAGATGGTGACAACACCTACGGCGGCCGAGTGGTGACCAACCCATCCGGTGGACTGCTTTCCAAAGGGCATCCCCTAGGGGCGACAGGGCTGGCGCAGTGTGCCGAACTGGTTCAGCAACTTCGGGGGGAGGCGGATACTCGCCAAGTGGTGGGTGCGAAAGTGGGCTTGCAGCACAACCTCGGGCTTGGCGGGGCCTGCGTGGTCACTCTGTATCAGGCCTGAAGCACCTCATCATGATCGACCCAAAACATATCGGCCGCCAGCTGCCGCCAGCGATTTTCGAAGTCGAGAAAGGCCGGCTCCGCTTCTTTGCCAAAGCCACGGGCGAAACTCGTTCGGAATATCTCGAAGAATCCGCAGCGCATGCTGCGGGTTACCCCTCAATCCCCGCCCCTCCCACCTTCGTCTTTGCCGCCGAACTCGATGCTGGCACGCTGTTCTCGCTACTCGATGAATTACAGATCCCGCTGAGTCGCATCCTGCATGGCGAGCAGCAGTTCAACTACTTCGCCCCGGTTCATGCCGGCGACGTGTTGACCGTGCAATCGACCATCACCGACATCTACACCAAGCGGAGCGGCGAACTGGAGTTTGTCATCAAAGATTCCACCGTCAGCAATCAGCACGGTCAACAAGTTCTTGGCGCACGTAGCGTGATTGTCATCAGAAACCAAAGCGGATCATCTTCATGAATATCCCGGACTGGAACGCTGTGAACGTCGGTGACGCCTTGCCTACGCTGACGCTGCCGGCCATCACCCGCACAACGCTGGCTCTGTTCGCGGGCGCATCTGGCGATCACAACCCGATTCACATTGATTCCGACTTCGCCAAAGCGGCAGGCATGCCGGATGTCTTTGCCCAAGGGATGCTGCCGATGGCCTATCTGGCTCGGCTGCTCACCAACTGGGTGCCGCAATCGCGGCTGCGGCAATTCAACGTTCGCTTCAGCGCCATGACGGCAATTGGAACCACTCTGCATTGCAGCGGAGTCGTCATCGAGAAGCTGGAATCAGGCGGCGAGCGCCTGGCCAAGCTGCATCTCGCGGTCTGCGACGACCATGGCACACCCAAAATCAAGGGTGAGGCGCTGGTCGCGCTCGCCTGACCCAGTAGCGAAAAGATCTATCAGGAGAACTCCAATGAAGCTGGCAGGCAAGGTGGCACTGGTCACCGGATCAGGCCGTGGTATCGGCAGGGAGATCGCGATCAAGCTGGCTTTCGAAGGTGCATCCGTTGTCGTCAACGACATCGACGCCACACCAGCGGATGAAACGGTCAATAGCATCAAGGCGCTTGGCGGCAAAGCAGTCGCCTGCGTCGGCAGCGTTACAGAAAGTGGGTTCGCTGAGCGGTTTGTCGGCACGGCGATTGAACAGCTGGGCGGCCTCGACATCATCGTCAACAACGCCGGATACACCTGGGATAACGTCATCCACAAGATGAGTGATGAGCAGTGGCACGCGATCATGAATGTGCATGTCACGGCACCGTTCCAGATTCTGAGGGCTGCATCTGAGTTCCTGCGAGTGCAGTCCAAGAAGGAGACCGTCGAGGGGCGCGAGGTCTTCCGCAAAGTAGTCAATATCTCCTCCATTGCGGGAACAGGCGGCAACGCTGGCCAAGCGAACTATTCAGCCGGCAAGGCCGCGATCATCGGTCTGACCAAGGCAATGTCGAAGGAATGGGGACGCTACAAGGTGAACGTCAATTGCGTAGCTTTTGGACTCATCAAGACGCGCCTGACCGAGGCGACGGCGGACAGTGGCGCGGCGATTGATGTGGACGGTCACAAAATCAAGGTTGGCGTCAATCCCGATCTGATGAAAATGATGGAGGCGAGTGTCCCCCTGGGGCGCGCTGGCACACCTGCTGAGGCCGCCGGTGCCGTCTACCTTTTCTGCCTGCCGGAGTCCAACTACGTGAGCGGCCAGGTCCTTGTCTGCGGCGGTGGCTTCTCTATCTAGTGCTTGGATGTGAAGAACCACTCCACCCCCGGACGCCAAGGCTCGGCGAGGCTATGCCAGTCAAAGCATGGCCTAGGCCACTGGCTCCTGAGCAACGTTGATTCTTGCGTGGTCACCACCGCATGACCGCCAGCCAAGTCATTTCCCATCGTGCCCTTCCGCCAGCGCCAGCTACGCAGACTTTCAGGGGACAAGACGGCATTCGACTGAGCCTGGATGAGGTTGGCGATCACGCCGCGCCACCAGTCATCCTGCTCCACGGGGGAGGACAAACACGCCACGCCTGGCACCACACGCTACATCTACTGGGTGAAGCGGGCTATCACGGATTGGCCTACGACACGCGTGGTCATGGCGACAGCGAATGGTCAGCGCACGGAGACTACAGCCCAGATGCCCTCGTGGCTGATCTACGAGAATTAATTGCCCAGCTTCCAGAGCTGCCCGTCTTGGTCGGCGCTTCGATGGGAGGAATGACATCACTGGTGGCGATCGGTGAGTCACACCAGCCGATAGCCGTCGGCTTAGTGCTGGTCGATACGGCGGCCCGCCTCGAAACTGCTGGCGTCGAACGGATCCTCGATTTCATGCGCGCCCACACCGACGGCTTTGATTCGCTGCAGGAGGCCGCTGCCGCAGTTGCAGATTACAACCCGCAACGCAGACCGGCCAAGGATCCTAACGGCCTGACAAAGAACCTCAGGCTACACGTCAATGGGCGCTGGTACTGGCATTGGGATCCGCGCTTCCTCGAACACGCCACACGCAATACCGACGGAGAGGCTCTGGTCTTGCAAGAGCGTCGGGAGGCAGCTGCAGCTCGTATACGCGTACCGACACTCCTGATTCGCGGCGGACAAAGCGACGTGGTGAGCATCGAAGGGGTTCGCGCGCTGCAGTCGCTGATCCCACATGCTGAATGGGTCGATGTAGCCGGTGCCGGCCACATGGTGGCAGGAGACCGGAACGACTTGTTCAGTGCGGCAGTGATCACGTTTCTAAAAAAGCATTTTCCAGGCTGACCCGATCCCCGATGCCCTCTATGGTCTATCCCGTCGCTTTTTACATTCTCTATATCTTCGCTCTATTCCTGACGCTCGCAGTCGTCCGGGTTCGTGGCGTGAAGCGCGGTCAGATACAGCTGGAGTATTTCTCCACCTATGCCGGACAGAGGCCTCCAGAATGGATGGTGATCTTGGGTAGACATTACGACAACCAGTTCCAGGTGCCGGTGCTGTTCCTACTGACTTGTGTCGCAGCTCTAAACCTACCCGCCGGAGAAGATGCCACTTTCCTCGCGCTGAGCTGGGGCTTTGTCATCTCCCGTTTGTTGCACACCGCGGTACACCTGGGCAGCAACAATGTCGTACATCGTCTCGCAGCCTACGCAATAGGCTGGTTGCTGCTCATCGCGCAATGGGCACAGCTAGTGCTGATGAGTTAACTGCCCTCTGAGAACAGTCGCTCTCTCCCATAACTGCCACTTGGAAGCCCCAGCATGAATCTTGATTTTTCACCCGAAGATCAGTCGTTCCGCGACGAGATACGCACTTGGATGCTGACGAATGTGCCTCCTCCACGCGGGCCTTCGCTGGGCATCCCGACCGATCAGGACACCCAGTTTGCTTGGGAAAGAAAGCTGGGCCAAAAGGGCTGGCTTGCGTATCAATGGCCTGCTGAGCACGGTGGGCCAGGATGGACGGCAACGCAGCGCTACATCTTCGATACTGAGCGCGCATTGGCCGGCGCGCCCGCATCCAGCCCCTTTGGCCTAATGATGCTCGGCCCGGTGCTGATGGCGTATGGAACGCCCAAGCAGCAGGGACGTTATCTGCCAAAGATCGCAGCCGGCGAAGAGTTTTGGTGCCAGGGATACTCCGAGCCAGGTTCAGGATCCGATCTCGCGAGTCTGAAGACACAGGCTCTGCGCGACGGCGAACATTACGTCGTCAATGGCCAGAAGATCTGGACGACGCAGGCCCACTGGGCTGACTTCATGTTCTGTCTTGTGCGCACCAACCCGGAGGTGCCCAAGCAGCAAGGTATTTCCTTCCTGCTGATCGATATGAAATCGCCTGGCATCGAGGTTCGTCCCATCACAACTATTGACGGCCATCATCATCTCAATGAGGTATTTCTCACTAATGTGCGAGTGCCGACGGAGAATCTGGTCGGCGACGAAGGTCAGGGGTGGACGATTGCCAAATATCTTCTGAGTCACGAACGCACAGGCCTCGCGGGAGTCGCCGACAGTCACCGCGAAATCCAGCTACTTCAGTCGGCAGTGGATAGCGAAGCCGCGCTCGCCGGCAACGCGCTCGTCCGTCGCCGGATCGCTGAACTGAGGGTGGACTTGGTGGCCTTGGAATACACCAACCTGCGAACACTGGATCGCGCTGCGCGAGGGCAACAGCCGGGCGCAGAATCATCGGGCCTGAAGATCAAGGGTACTGAACTGCAGCAGGCGATCTCCGAAGCGCAAATGGAGTTTGGCGGACTTGCCGCCCTGCCCTGGTTGGCTCCGCTGGACGATTGCCACCCGACATTTCAAGGAGCGACCCAGCGTTACAACTTCCTTCGTGCCAGTACGATCTACGGCGGCAGCAACGAGATTCAGAAAAACGTACTCGCCAAGATGATCGGGCTAGGCTGACAGGGAACAGACATATGGACTTTTCACTCTCATCGGAACAGCAGCAGCTCAAAGACAGCACTGACAAGTTCGCTATTCGAGGCTATGGCTTTTCTCGCCATCAGACGACGCTGAGCCGACCTGGCCATCTTGACCCCAGCATATGGGCACAGATGGCCGACTTCGGATGGCTAGCGCTGCCACTGCCTGAAGCGGCGGGCGGATTGGGCGGCAGCGGAGTGGATTTCTCACTCGTTGCGGAATCGCTGGGGGCGGGTATGGTGCTTGAGCCCTTCATCGCCGGGCTCTTATTGCCGGGCAAACTGATCGCCTTCGCGGGCAGTGACGTGCAGCAGCAGGCCACCCTACCCTCCCTTGCACAAGGGGACCTGCATCTGGCTGTCGCGTGGGCTGAGCACAATACGGTGCAGGACCCTTCGCACTGCGAGACAGTGGCCGAGCGCAACATCGACGGCTGGTTGCTGAAGGGTCGCAAGCTCTGCGTGCTCAATGCCCCCAACGCCCAGCAACTGCTGGTTAGTGCGCGCACCTCGGGCGAAACCCAGGAAGAACATGGCATCAGCCTGTTCATGGTCAGCACGAAGGCGCACGGGATTTCCTTGCAAAGCTACCCCGTGATGGGGGGCGGCGTGGGAGCGAACGTTGTGCTCGATCATGTGCAGCTGCCAACAGATGCCCTGCTCGGCCGCGTTGACGAAGGCTTTTCCGCCCTCGATGCGGCACTCGACTACGCCACAGCAGCTGCTTGCGCCCAAGCACTTGGCGCCATGGGGCAGTTGCTTGATCGCACTGTCAATTATCTGCGCGTGCGAAAGCAGTTCGGAGTCGCCATCGGAAGTTTCCAGGCGCTTCAGCATCGGGCAGCGGAAATGTTCATCGAGGTGGAACAAAGCCGTTCCATGGTGCTGATGGCGGCTGTTCGGGTCGACAGTCCCGACACACGCGTGCGACGGTCATCGGTTTCTGCCGCCAAGGCCTATCTCTGCAAATCTGCAAAGTTCGTGGCCCAGCAGGCCGTGCAACTTCACGGAGGCATCGGGGTCACCGAAGAACTGGATGTGGGGCATTACTTTCGCCAGCTCACCGCCTTTGGCACATTGTATGGTGACCGCGGGTGGCATCTGGATCGTTACGCCTTGCTCTCAGAAGTAGATTGAGGATATCAACCGATGCTTGGCGCACCGACCCCTTTCTCGACACCCGAACATGAGGCTTACCGCGAGCAGTTGCGGCGTTTTGTGCAGCGAGAATGTGAGCCGAATATCGAGGCTTGGGAGCGTGCCGGACAGCTACCCCGCGAGTTTCAGAGGAAAGCTGCTGATGCTGGTGTTCTTGGCATCGGCTTTCCTGCCGAGTTCGGCGGGATGGGCGACGAAGACATCTTCCTGCAGACCATCATGGTCGAAGAATTGGCCCAGACTGGCTCTGGAGGGCTCATCGCCAGTCTCATCAGCCATCGCATCGGCAGCCCTCCAGTCGCTGCTTTAGGAACGCATGGACAGAAGGAGCAGTTCTTGAAGCCGGTCTTGAGCGGGGAAAAGATTGCCGCACTGGCCATTACTGAGCCCGGGGGTGGGTCCGACGTGGCCAATCTTCGAACTACGGCCAAACAGGTCGGCGATCACTACGTGGTCAATGGCTGCAAGACCTTCATCACGTCAGGCATGCGCGCGGACTGCATCACTGTCGCTGTCAGGACCGGTGAGCCTGGGATGAGCGGCATCTCGGTGCTGGTGATTGAGGCAGGCAGCGCAGGATTCTCGCGCAGTCCGCTGGAAAAAATGGGCTGGTGGTGTTCCGACACAGCGACGCTTTACTTCGATAACTGCCGCGTTCCAGCCTCAAACCGGATCGGCGAGGAGAATCAAGGTTTCAAGGCCTTGATGCGCAATTTCAATAACGAGCGACTGATGTTGGCTGCGCAGGCCTGGGCTTTCGGAAAAGTTTGCTACGACGAAGCACTCGCCTACGCCCACCAGCGCCAGACCTTTGGCAAGCGCTTGATCGATCGCCAAGTGATTCGGCACAAGCTCGTAGACATGAAGACCCGTCTCGACGCCATCAAGGCACAGCTGGATCTGATCAGCTGGCAAATTAATCAAGGCCATACAGCTGTTGCCGAAATCTGCATGCTGAAAAACCTCGCCACGGAGGCGCTAGAAGAGATTGCCGGCGAAGCAGTGCAGATCTTCGGTGGTGCTGGCTATCTTCGAGGCGCCAAGGTGGAGCGCATCTTTCGGGAAACTAAGGTGCTTTCCATCGGTGGTGGTGCCACCGAGATAATGAAAGACTTGGCGTGCCGCCAACTGGGCTATGGAAGCAAATAGCTCAGCTGCCCAGCTCAATGGTTAGGCGATAGATCGACGCAAAAAAGCCCTTATCCTCTTCTAGCTGGCAATGATCCAAGTCGCTGTCTCTGCAAAGCCAGAAAGCGAATCGCCGGGGCAGGATCGATTGCCCAGCGCCAGTGATTTCGAGGCGTCTCGCAATACATCGTTTCGGCTGCGCATCCGAAAAATTGAGTGCAGCCATTTTCATCGGACACACCATAGCTTTTGCAGCGGTTACAGGTTGCGAACCATTGGGCCAGCGGCTTACCATAGCTTGGGAAATGTCTGTCCTGACTGCCATGGGCAATGAGGACAGGCGTTGGCGCAGCGCACCCCACCTTTTCCAGTTCGGGGACTGTCCAACCGGCACCGCTCAGTAGCAACGCGGCTGGCCTCGGCGTCATCGGTATGTCGAGCGTAAGCGCAAGTGCCGCAGTGGCACCGTCCGAGTGCCCAGCGAGAAATATCTGCCGCGCATCAATGCACCACTGCCCAACAACATCCTCAGCAATCTCCCCCAACAGCGTGATCTTCACACGCTGCACAGTTCCCATCATGCTATTCGCATAGGCCACAACAAAGCCCTCGCTAGTTGCGAACTGAGTGAGTCCTGACAATCGCTCCGAGAGCGCTGCACCGAAACCTGCTGGTGCCAACACCAGTAGGAGTGGATGTGCCTGATCTGCGCGATAGTTGCTAGGGGTTACCACCGTGTATCGCTGTCCTTTTCTCGTGCGGACAGCATGTTTGCCACCGCGGCCGGGCGAGCCGAACAAGGAACAGTTAGCCGGTGAATCAGGGTAGCTGGCGGTGCCACTCTGAATCGCTGCTCCCCAGTGCAGCAAAGACAGGCCAATTCCTAAAAGCGCAGATAGAAGCAGCCCCCCCGCGCCCCAGTAGAGTTTGACGACTAAAGGTGTCCGTCTCCTGCATGTGGCTGAGCCGGCCGGTTCATTTTCCATTGATTACCTTGGCCGCGCAGAGTGCAACCCTCAAACGAAGATGCAAGACAGATGGTTGCCGAAAGGCTAGGTCGCGCGTCTCTTCGGTGATGAAGACCTGGAGGCGTTTCGAGACAGCTTGCTAGAAAGCGTAGTCGACTTCTCACTCGCCTTCCGCCGCCCCCCACTGACCACTGCTAGAACATTTTCTGCCTGTGAAGCCTGCTTGCGGCGTCGTAAGGCATTTTCCAAATAACTTTGAACGTAGCTGGCCAAGCGACGCTGATGCAGCAGCGTGAAAATAGAGCTGATGGAAGGAATCACCAAATCGAGGAGTTTCGAGGCCTCAGCTGGTGACATGTCGTTAATTCGGCTCCTGAATAGCTCCAGTTCTTTCGATACCGCTTGGTCGACCAGTTCAAAGATGAAGTGAAGATCGCGGGGCGTGAATCCTCTCGCCATCGAAGGTGCTGAGTTGCGAATGAGCAACCAGAGGCGCGTGATCTCGACGTCGGAAACCGTTGCTGTTCCCGAAGTGGCCAAGCCAAGATCACGAAGCTCCTTCTGCTCCCTC
>Ga0256347_1000081_pt1 | contig 12603 bp, 8 predicted proteins | sample AtltaT_41_FD_183681 | JGI IMG/M metagenome (GOLD analysis project Ga0256347, IMG submission 183681) | Metatranscriptome of freshwater microbial communities from Altamaha River, Georgia, United States - Atl_Colum_RepB_8d (Metagenome... | ecosystem: Environmental > Aquatic > Freshwater > River...
GCGTTGCCTTCGAACTCGAAGCGCCAGTAAGGGCCGCGCCGACGGATGTCGATGCGGTGCAGGGTTTTGACGGGGCTCAGGGCCTGGCAGGCGCTGGCGCGAAACGAGGTGAAGTCGTGCTCGCCCAGCAGGTGCTTCGCGGCCTCGCGCATGGCGGCTTCATCGAGTGGGCGGAAAGACCAGCCCACACGACCCGATTCGAGTGCCGGGCGCACGGGCGACTCCAGCAAGACGTAGGCATAGCGGCGGGAGGTGGCGCAGGCGCGGGCATGAAAATCATCGGGTACAGCACGAACCCACTGCACCGCGATGTCGGTGGGCAAACGTGAGTTGAGGCCGCGTAACCAGGCATATTCCCGGCGCTCGACTTCGGTGTCGAAATGCACCACCTGCATGAGCCCATGCACACCGGCATCGGTGCGACCGGCGCATAAGGTGGTGATGGGCCGGTCCACAAAGGCGGCGAGGGCCGCTTCAAGGTGATCTTGGACGGTGCGCCCATCGGGCTGGCTCTGCCAGCCGTTGTAGGCCTGGCCGTTGTAGCTCAGGCCAAGCGCCATGCGCACAGCTTAACTCCGCTCCGCAAGCCACTGCTGCGCTTTGGCCTGCAATTCGCCGGTGGCCTCGTGCGCGACTTCTTCCATGAGCGCTCGGCTGGTGTGCAACTGGCCGAGCTTCCAGAGTTCCTCTGCCAGCTCCATGCGCACCTGAAAGGGTTGCTGGCGGGCGTCGTAGGGGTCCATCACGCCCGCATGGGCGCTCGACGCGGGTTCGGGGGGGCTGGTCGTGGCCGTCATGTCCTCGGGGGCGGGGGCCGGCTCCAAGGCTGTGTCGGTCGGCTGGGAGTAGGCGTTGAGATCCGCGCCCAACGGGGGGAGTTTGTCATCTGGCGGCAAATCCAGATCAAAGCGCACGTTCAGAGGCGGCAATCCCTCAATGGCGTCGTCATCTTGGCGGCGGCGCATCCACAAGCCCAGCAGGACCATGGAGCCAATCAGTCCGCCGGCGGCCACGGGCGCCAGGGGGTGGTCCATCCATTCCCCCAGCCAAGAGGGCGAAGAGGCCGCAGCGCTGGCAGGGGGGGCACTGATGGCTCCGTCCGCAGGGCCTGAGGCCCCTGCGGCGGCGGCGGCAATCTTGCCGAGCTCGTCAATGTTGCGGCCAAGCTCGGCAGCGCGCTCCGCCACCTCACGCGCTTGGCGCTGCTGGGCCAGTTTGTCTTCAGCCTTGCTGTCCTTGGGTTTGCCCAAACGCAGTTTGTCCGGGCTTTCGCCGCCTTTTTTCTTCACTTCGCCCTGAAGCTGGCCCGCACGGCTGCGCTCGGCCTTGGGCAGTTGTCCCCCCGGGGCCCGCGCGGCCAATTCGGCCCGATAGGCGTTGAAGTTCTCGGCCTGGATCTTGATTTGGCGACGCGCCTCGTCCCGCGAGACTTGGCTGGCCTCCTGGGGCGTGGGCAGGGTGAGGAGCGCGCCTGCCTTCATGCGGTTGATGTTCTCGTCCACAAACGCATTGGGGTTGCGCCGCAACAAAGCCAACAGCAGTTGATCCAAGGAGATACCGTCGCCCACGCGCTCGATCATCAATTCGCTGGCCGTGTCGCCTTTTTGCACTTCCAGGCGGCCTTCGCCGCCCACACCGGCCAGATTCGGGTTCAAACGGCCCCCCTCCTGCACCATCACGGAGAAATCGCGCAGCAATTGACCGCTGTTCCAGCGCACGTCGAGCAAAAGGTCGAGGGCGTTGCTGGTCAGGGGCAGGCTGCTGGTGAGACGAAGATAGGGCAAACCGTTGGGACGCCGCAACACTTCGATCTGAATGGGGACGGCCGGGGCCTCCAAACGGGCCGAGCGGTACGCCTCAGGCGTGGCCAAATTGGCCCGCAAACCCTGGCGTTCCTCACTCGAGCTCTCAATGACGTCGATTTCCGCTTTGAACGGCTCCCCCACCCGCGAGAGCAAGTACGGACGGCTCAGGGTGAGGGCCTGTGCGCTACCAAGGCACGATAGGGCCACGGCTGCTGCCACGGCGCCACGGCGCCACCAACCGGAGGAGGACATACAGCGTGCGTACATTTGGCTATGGTAATCGCAAATTCAGGCCGCAGAAGCAGTTTTAGCCAGCGGCCAAGAGGATTCGCAGCATCCGACGCAGGGGTTCTGCCGCCCCCCAGAGCAACTGATCGCCCACTGTGAAGGCGCCCAAGTAGTCGGGGCCCATGGCCAGCTTGTGCAGACGGCCCACTGGAACGGTCAGGGTTCCGGTCACCGCCGCCGGCGTGAGGTCGCGCTCGCTGATCTCCCGCTCATTGGGCACCACTTTGACCCAGTCGTTGGCCTGGGCCAGGATGTCGTGCACCTCATCAAGGGGGACATCCTTCTTGAGCTTCACCGTCAGGCCCTGGGAGTGGCAGCGCATCGCGCCAATGCGCACGCAAAGGCCGTCGATGGGAATCGAGCCGGGGCTGCGGAACGGGGGGTTCCCCAAAATTTTGTTGCACTCCGCGCCGCCTTTCCACTCTTCCTTGCTTTGGCCGTGCTCGACGGGCACGTCAATCCAGGGGATCAAGCTACCGGCGAGGGCGGTGTTGCGGAAATTTTGTGTGGGGAACGCAGCAGAGCGCATGGTGGCCGAAACCTTACGGTCAATCTCCAGAATGGCCGATGCGGGATCGGCCAGCTCGGCTTTCACGGCATCATGCAGCGCGCCCATTTGCTGGAGCAGTTCGCGCATGTTTTGGGCGCCGGCGCCGGAAGCGGCTTGGTAGGTCATGGCGCTCACCCACTCGATGAGCCCATGCTGGAACAAGCCCCCCATGGCCATGAGCATCAGGCTCACCGTGCAGTTACCCCCGATCCAGTTTTTGCCACCCTTGGCCAAGGCCTGGTCAATCACATGCCGGTTGACGGGGTCGAGAATGATCACGGCATCGTCGGCCATGCGCAGGGCCGAGGCGGCATCGATCCAGTGCCCTTGCCAGCCGGCAGCACGCAATTGGGGATAGACCGCTTTGGTGTAGTCGCCCCCCTGGCAGGTGAGAATGATGTCGCACTTTTGCAGCGCCGCAATGTCATGGGCGTCTTTCAGCGTGGTTTCATTTTTCGCCTGGGACGGTGCCTTACCCCCGGAGTTGGAGGTGGAGAAAAACACCGGCTCGATCAGGTCGAAATCCTTTTCCTGGACCATACGGTCCATCAGCACGGAGCCGACCATGCCACGCCAGCCGACCAAACCTACCAACTTACTCATTTCAACGCCCTTTCAATGCAACAGTGCCAACCTGACTGTTTGCCCGGCTCGTCTGGCCGGGTAGGGCGCACGACGAACCGGAGCCGTTCAGCCCTTGGTCGTGGTTTTGATGATGGTTACGCGCGCGCCTGTCGCCAGCCGCGCAAGGGCTGGGGTCCAAATGGTTGGAAAACTAGCGCACATAGTGGGGTTATTCTACCCCAACCCTGCTTTGTCCCAACGCGACCGGGTTTAAGCCAGCCTCCGTACACTTAGGCCATGAACCGTTTAATGCGCAAGCTTTGTGGCTGGAGCCTGGCCTTCTGGACAGCGCTGTCTGGCGCGGCCCCTCTCACCGAACCGCCCACCCAGTTTCAACTCGCCAATGGCATGAACGTCATTGTTCAGCCGGACCGCCGGGCCCCCACGGCCGTGCACATGCTGTGGGTGCGAGTGGGCTCCATGGACGAGGTCGATGGCACCTCCGGCGTTGCCCACGTGCTTGAACACATGCTCTTCAAGGGCACCCCCAGCGTCGCCGCGGGCGAGTTTTCGCGCCAGGTCGCGGCCCTGGGTGGTCGTGAAAACGCCTTCACCAGCAAAGATTACACGGGCTACTTTCAGCAAATTCCCGCCCACCGCTTACCCGATGTGATGAAGCTCGAAGCCGACCGATTCGCCAACAACCGTTGGCCCGATGCCGAGTTCCGCAAGGAGCTCGAAGTGGTCAAGGAAGAGCGCCGCTTGCGCACCGACGACTCCCCGCGCGCCCTGCTGTTTGAGCAACTCGAAGCCGCCCAATACGTGGCCTCACCCTACCGCCGGCCCATCATTGGTTGGATGGAAGACCTCGACACCCTGGAGCCCAACGACGCGCGCGCTTTTTATCGCCAGTGGTATGTGCCCGCCAACGCCACCGTGGTGGTGGTGGGCGACGTGCAGGTCGCGCAGGTGCGCCAGTGGGCTCAACGCTTTTACGGCTCCATACCCGCGCGTGCCGTGCCCGCGCGCAAGCCCCGCGAGGAACCCCCGCAGCGCGGGCTGCGCCGCCTAGAGGTCAAAGCCCCGGCCGAGCAGGCCTATGTGGCCATGGCCTTCAAAGTACCCGCCTTCCAAGGGTTTCAAACGCCGCACACCACCGACGCCCTGGCCCTGACCATGCTCGCCGCAGTGCTCGATGGCTACTCCGGCGCGCGCCTGCAACGCGCCCTCACCCAAGGCAGCGATCGCGTGGCCGACAGCGTGAACGCTGGCTATGGGTTCAGCGGTCGTGGGCCCCAGTCTTTTTATCTCCAAGGGGTGCCGGCGGCGGGTAAAACGGCGCGCGAGCTCGAACAAGCGCTGCGCGAACAAGTCGCCCGCGTGGCCCGCGAGGGCGTGCGCGAGGAGGAGCTGCGCCGCGTCAAAAACCAATGGGAGGCCGCAGAGGTGTACAAGCGCGACTCGCTCTTTAACACCGCGCGCGAACTCGGCACCTTGTGGATTGAAGGCTTGCCCCTCGACACCAATGACCGCCTGATGGAAGCCCTGCAACGCGTCACGCCAGAGCAGGTTCAGGCGGTGGCCGCGAAATACTTTGGCGACGACCAACTCACAGTAGCCACCTTGCTGCCCCAGCCCCGCAGCGACAAACCCCCGCGCAAGCCCACGCAGCCGCTGCGCCATGGAGGCACGCCATGAACCTCCTGCGGTGTTTACAAGGGCTCACCCGCGCTGGGCGTGTGGGCGTGGCCTTGCTGGCGTTAGGCCTGGGCAGCGCCCAAGCGGGTGTGAAAGTGGAGCGCTTGGTCTTGCCCAATGGGGTTCCCGTTTTGTGGGTGCAAACCCCGGGCTTGCCGATGGTCGACATTCAAGTGGACTTTGACGCGGGCGCCCGACGCGACCCCAAGGGTAAGGAGGGCTTGGCCAATGCCACAGCCGACCTCATGGAGCGAGGCCTCAAGGCTCGAGGCGATGCCCCCGCCCTGGATGAAAACCAGGTGGGCGAGGCCTGGGCCGATTTGGGCGCGAGTTTTAACCTAGGCGCCGGTGCCGATCGCTTCAGCCTCACCCTGCGCAGCCTCACGCGCCCCACGGTGCTCGATGCGGCCATTCGTTTAGCAGCGCGTCATTTGGGCGACGCTTCGCTAGACCCCGATCTTTGGGCGCGCGACCGCGCACGCAGCCTCGCTAGCCTCAAAGAGTCGCTCACGCGCCCGGGCACACAGGTCGAGCGCGCCTATGCCCGCGCCGTGTTTGGCGACCACCCCTATGGTCGCGAAGTGACCGAAGCGAGCTTGCAGGCCATCACCGTGGCCGACATGGCCGAGTTCATCCAAACCCATTTGCGCGCTTGCCGGGCCCGCGTGAGCGTGGTGGGCGCGCTCGATCGCGAGCAAGTGCGCGAGCGGGTCACCCAACTCCTCGCCCAACTCCCCACCGATGCCCAATGCGCGCCCTTGCCCAGCCTGCCGCCCGTGCAGGCCTTGCGGGAGGCGCAAAACCTGCGCATCACCTTGGCCACGGCGCAATCCCATGTGCGCTTGGGCCAGCCTGGCATCGCGCGCAACGACCCCGATTTCTTCACCCTCACAGTGGGCAACTATGTGCTCGGTGGCGGGGGCTTTGTTTCGCGCCTGACCGAGCAGGTGCGTGAAAAGCGCGGTTTGAGCTACAGCGTCTACAGTTATTTCGCGCCGGGTTTGCAGCCGGGCGCCTTCACCATTGGGTTGCAAACCCGCCCGGACCAAGCCGAACAGGCCGTGCAAGTGGCGCGCGACGTGCTCAGTACCTTTGTACGTGAGGGGCCGAGCGAGCGGGAACTGCGTGCGGCCAAGGACAACCTGGTTGGGGGCTTTGCCTTGCGCCTCGACAGCAACCGCAAATTACTCGACAACCTGGCGAATATGCACTGGAACGATTTGCCGCTTGACTACCTCGAGACCTGGACACGCCAAGTCGAGGCGGTCACCACCGCCCAAATTCGCCAAGCCTTCGGGCGCGTCATTCAGCCGGATCGATTGGTCCAAGTCATTGTCGGGCCCTGAGGGTGGTTTGTCGCCTGCGTGGCGACAACCGCCCAAAGGCCGCCGCATAATGGGGTTCATCGCACAGCCCTAAGGGAGCGCCCCATGCACTTCACCCCTGAGCACGAAGCCCTGCGCGACAACTTGCGCCGCTTCATTGAAGATGAAATCAACCCCCATGTGGATGAATGGGAGGCGGCAGAAATCTTCCCCGCCCACGACATCTTCGCCAAGCTCGGCGCATTGGGGTATCTGGGCCTGACCAAGCCCGAGGCCTATGGCGGCAGCGGTCTGGATTTCTCCTATGCCTTGGTCATGGCCGAAGCCCTGGGCCATATCCGTTGTGGCGGCGTGCCCATGGCCATTGGCGTGCACACCGACATGGCCACCCCCGCTTTGGCTCGCTTTGGCTCGCCAGCGTTGTGCGAGGAGTTCCTCACCCCCGCGATTGAAGGGCGCATGGTCTCTTGCATCGGGGTCTCTGAGCCCAGCGCGGGTTCCGACGTCGCCGCCATCCGCACCACCGCCCGACGCGACGGCGACGACTACATCATCAACGGCAGCAAGCTGTGGATCACCAACAGCCTCCAAGCCGATTGGATGTGTGTGCTCGCCAACACCAGCGAGGGGGCTGCGCACAAAAACAAATCCCTCATCATCGTGCCCATGAACACGCCCGGCATCACGCGCGCCAAAAAAATTCGGAAGGTTGGCATGATGTCTTCCGATACCGGCTTGATCCACTTTGACGACGTGCGGGTCCCGCAGCGCAACCGCATCGGGGAAGAGGGCATGGGCTTTATCTACCAAATGCAGCAATTCCAGGACGAGCGTCTCTGGGCGGCTGGCAATGCGGTGCAGATGCTTAGCAACTGCATTGCGCAAACCATCGAATACACCCGTGAACGGCAAATTTTTGGCCGCTCGGTGCTCGACCAGCAGGTGGTGCATTTCAAACTGGCCGAATTGCAAACCGAGGTGGAGAGTCTGCGCGGTTTAACCTACATGGCGTTGGAGAAATACCTCGACGGCCAGGATGTGACCCAGTGGGCCTCCATGGCCAAACTCAAGGCCGGGCGTTTGTTACGAGAAGTGCCCGACGCGTGCATGCAGTACTGGGGTGGCATGGGCTACACCTGGGAGAACCCCGTCTCCCGCCTCTGGCGCGATGGCCGTCTGACCTCCATTGGCGGCGGTGCGGACGAGGTCATGCTGGGCATCATCAGCAAAACCATGCACATCTTGCCCCGGAGCTGAGCATGCCAACCCATCAAGTCGAGAACCAGTCCACACCGCTTGTCGACGTCAACCTCTGGGAACATGACGCGGCCTTGCAATCCGCCCTCCAGGCGCTCGCGCCCGCACAAGCCAGCAGCGCTCATCACCGCCTCAACGCGCTGGGCGCGCGTTGTGGCAGCGCGCAGGCCCAAGCTTGGGCTTTCGAAGCCAACCAGTTCATGCCCCAGCTCCACACCCATGACCGCTTTGGCCACCGCTTGGACGAAGCCCGCTTCCACCCTGCTTACCACCACCTCATGGCCCTCGCCTTGGGCGAGGGGTTGCACGCCCAACCCTGGGCGCACCCCGGCCCTGGGGCGCAAGTGGAACGTGCGGCGGCTTACTACCTCTTTGGACAGCTCGAAAACGGGGTGCAATGCCCCGTGACCATGACCTACGCGGTCATCCCCGTCATGGCCCAGCAGCCGGGGCTCGCCCCCACCTGGTTACCGCGCTTGCTGGCGCGCGACTACGACCCCATCTTGCGGCCGGTCACGCAAAAGACGGCCGTCACCATGGGTATGGGCATGACCGAGAAGCAAGGCGGCTCTGACGTGCGTCGCAACAGCACCTTGGCCACCCTCGATGGGCAAGACATCTGGGGTGAGCGCTACACCGTGCGCGGCCACAAGTGGTTTTTCTCGGCCCCCATGTGTGATGCCTTCCTGATCCTCGCGCAAACCGACCCGGATTCCTCGGCCGGACTGACCTGCTTTTTCTTGCCCCGCATCCTCCCCGATGGCCAACGCAATCACCTGCGCGTGCAGCGGCTCAAAGACAAAATTGGCAACCTCTCCAACGCCTCGTCTGAAGTGGAGTTCGAAGACGCCTACGTCTGGCGGGTCGGTGAGGTCGGGCGCGGCGTGCCCACCATCTTGGAGATGGGCAACCACACCCGGCTCGATTGCGCCATCGGCAGCGCCGCCATCCAGCGCGCGGGCTTGATCCAATCGTTGCACCACGCGCGCGCGCGCCAAGCCTTTGGTCGCCACCTCGCCGAGCAACCCCTCATGCAGTCTGTGCTGGCGGACTTATGCCTCGAGAGCGAGGCCTCCATGTGGCTGGCCTTATTCCTGGCCCGCACCTTCGATGCCGACGCCGACGCCACACAGCAAGCCCTGCGTCGGGTGCTGACCCCCGCCGCCAAATACTGGATCTGTAAGCGTCTGCCCCACGTCATGGCCGAGAGTATGGAGGTGTTGGGCGGCAATGGCTATGTGGAGGAGGGGCCCTTTGGCCGTCTTTTCCGCGAGAGTCCACTCAATTCCATTTGGGAGGGCTCCGGCAACGTGATGTGCCTCGATGTCTTGCGGGCGCTGGGCCGAGGTCACGAATCGGCCGAGGCCCTGCGCGCGCTCTGGCAAGAGGCCCGCGGCCTACACCCCGCGTATGACGCCCAAGTGCGCGCCACCGAAGCGTGGCTCTTCGATCCGGCACGGGGGCTGGAGGAGCACACGGCGCGGGCTTGGACCGAGCGCATCGCTTTGCTCACCCAAGCCGCCTTGCTGTGGCGCCACGCACCCCAAGAAAATGCCGCGCTCTTTGTCGAAACCCGACTGGGCACCGACTGGCGCGGCACGATGGGCAGTCATCCTGCCCTAGCGGCCCAAGCCCGTGCGATCATGCAACGGGCCTGGCCACAGGCTTGAGGCTTACTCTTTGTAGTAATCCGAAATCACTTTCCAGCGTCCATCCTGGATTTGCGACAGGCGCGACTGGTTCGAGCCCAGGCGCTTGGTAGCGCTAAAGCTGATGGGCGGGCTGCCAAACAAATCGCTGTCCACGCTCACCGTGTCCATGGCTTTGATGAAGCTGTCGGTGGTGAGGTTCGGACCGGCTTTTTGCGCGCCCTTGATGAACAAATCCATGATCAGGTAGCCATAAGCGGAGAACAAGCTCGGGTCTTCGTTGAAGCGGGTCTTGTACTTATTGGCCCAGAAACGCATGGCGTTGGAGGGGTCATCCAGGTAAGGCTGCGCGGTGGTCATGGTGGCGTACATACCGTCCATGGCCTTGCCACCGAGCTTGTGGATCAAGTCGGTGTAGGCGGCACTGCTGCCGAGGAAGAGGGGGTTAAAGCCGGTCTTGCGAGCTTCCGCAATCGTGCCCACTGTCTCCCGAATGATGGTGCCCAACACCACAAGCTCACAACCAGCCCCCTTCATGCGGGCGACCTGGGAGGAGAAGTCAGTGGCACCACGCTTGTAGGTGGTTTTTTCGGTGAAATCCATGTTCACCTTCTTGAGGCCTGCTTCAGCACCCCGCATGACTTCCAAGCCAAACTCGTCATCCTGGTGAATGATGCACACCTTGCTCACCTTCTTTTCCTGCACCATCTTGGGCAAGGCCATGCGCATTTGGTCGAAATAGGAGGCGAACACCGCATACTTCAGGCGGTTGAGCGGCTCATACATTTCGCGTGCGGCGGTCACGGGCAGGAAGTTGATGATGTTTTTGGAGAACTGCACCGGCATGGACGCATTGTTTTGTGCCGTCCCCAGGTGGCCCGCCATGATGAAGATCTTGTCTTGGTTGACCAGCTTTTGCGCGGCCAGCACCGCCCGCTTGGGGTCGTAGCCATCGTCTTCCACCACCAAGCGCAGTCTGCGGCCATGGATGGCGCCTTGCTCGTTGAGTTCCTCCAAACGCAGCTGCAAGCCGTTACGAACTGCCTTGCCGTATCCGGCCAGCGGCCCTGATAAATCCTGAATGCTGCCAATCAAGATTTCATCTTTGGTCACCCCCTGCTGCTGCGCGTGGGCGCCACCGACCAGCGCCAGAGCGGCCACCAGTGGGGTCAGGAATTTGAATTTCATGCGCATCTCCTTTTGTGGTTAATCAACGATACATCGACTCAATCATGTCACGGTACTTTTGCTCAACGAACTTGCGCTTGAGCTTCATGGTGGGCGTGAGTTCGTCGTCCTCGGCGGTGAGTTGGTTTTCGAGCAGACGGAACTGCTTGATTTGCTCCACCCGGGCGAACTTGGTGTTGACCTTGTCAATTTCCTTTTGAATCAGGCCCACCACCTCTGGCGCACGCGTCAAACTGGCGTAGTTGGAGAAGGGCACATCATGGTCTTGCGCGAACTTCTCGACGTTTTCTTGGTCAATCATGATGATGGCCGTGAGGTAGGCCCGACGATCACCAATCACCACCGCATCGGTGACAAAGGGCGAGAATTTCAGCTCGTTCTCCCATTCGCTCGGGGTGATATTTTTGCCCCCCGCCGTAATGATGATGTCTTTCATCCGGTCCGTGATCCGGAAAAACCCTTCGTCATCCATGGAGCCCACGTCGCCCGTGTGAAGCCAGCCCTCCGCATCAATCGTTTCGGCGGTTTTTTCGGGTTGGTTCAAATAACCCATGAAGACATTAGGGCCACGAATGAGCAACTCTTGGGTCTGGGGATCCACCTTCACTTCGTTGAACGGACACGCCCGCCCAATGGAGCCCGGTTTGATGTGGTCCACCGGCACCACGGTGGAGCCCCCGCACGACTCGGTCTGACCCCAGGCCTCGATCATGGGCACCCCCAAGGCAAGATACCAACGCACCAGATCCGGCGAGATCGGGGCCGCACCTGTCACCAGAATGCGTGCCCGGTGAATGCCAATCAGGCGGCGCACGTTGTCTAACGCCGTCCAGCGGGCAATGTAGAACAAGCCCTTGAGCCAAACCGGCACGGATTCGCGTCGAAGCACGCGGTCACTCACCGCATAGCCCACGCCCAAGGCCCAGCGGTAAACCGCCTGCTGCACCAGACCCGATTCCGAGATGGCAATCGTGATGGCGGAGAAAAACTTCTCCCATACCCGGGGTACGCCCGTGAAGGTGGTTGGGGCTATCTCGCGCACGTTTTCGGGCACGGTATCTGGGTTCTCGACGAAATTCACCACCGTTCCGGTGTAAATTGCAAAATACTCTCCGCCCAAACGTTCGGCCACGTGGCACAGCGGCAAAAAGAGCATGCGCTCATCGGTCTCGTTTTGGTAGAGCACCTGGTTATAGCCCCGCACCTGGTAGACCAAGGCGCCGTGGCTGTGCATGGCGCCTTTGGGCTTGCCCGTGGTGCCGGAGGTGTAAATCAGAATGGCCAAGTCGCTGGGTTTGCGACTCGCGCAACGCGCCTCAAATTCCCCCGGGTGCGCCGCGTCATAAGCCGCGCCGGCCGCGCGCAACGCGTCGAGGCTGATCACCATCGGGTCATGAAAGCGCGTGAGCCCCTCCATGTCCATCACCACAATCAGCTTGAGTCGGGGCAGCTGGGTGCGGGCTTCAAGAGCCTTGTCGAGCTGCTCCTCGTCCTCCACAAAAATCACGGAGGTGCCAGAGTCTTCGCACAGGAACTGAACTTGCGAGGTGGAGTCCGTCGGGTAAATGCCGTTGGAGATGCCGCCTGCGCTCAGCACGGCCAGATCGGCCAGCACCCATTCCAGTCGCGTATTGGCCAAGATCGAGGCAGTGTCCGCCACGCCAAAGCCATGCGCGGCCAAACCCATGGCCAATTCCCGCACGGCCACACCCGATTCCCGCCAGGTCCAGCCACGCCAGATGCCAAACTTCTTCTCGCGCATCATCAGGGCGCCATCGCGGCGGGCCACGCCGTTCCAGAACACCTCTACCATGGTCTCGCCCGGCATCACCACTTCGGTGGTGCCATGGGCGCGTGAGTGATCCCAGAGGACAGTCATGCTCTTTATCTCCAGGTCTTTTTCTTTTTCCAGCGTCGCTCAGCGCGCACGCCCGCGTCCTTCATCCCGAGATAGAACTCCTTGATGTCGTCCTTCTCGCGCAAGTTGGCGCAGGTGTCTTCCATCACGATGCGGCCCGACTCCAGCACAAACCCATAATCCGCCGCATTCAAGGCCATATTGGCGTTTTGCTCCACCAGCAAAATCGTGGTGCCGCGCTCACGGTTGATGCGCACCACGATCTCGAAAATCTCTTTCGTGAGCTTTGGGCTCAAGCCCAAACTCGGCTCATCGAGCAATATCAACTCGGGCTGTCCCATGATGGCGCGGGAGATGGCCAGCATCTGCTGCTGCCCCCCCGAGAGCAAGCCCGCGTCTTGCGTCGCGCGTTCGCGCAAAA
>Ga0256347_1000090_pt1 | contig 12194 bp, 7 predicted proteins | sample AtltaT_41_FD_183681 | JGI IMG/M metagenome (GOLD analysis project Ga0256347, IMG submission 183681) | Metatranscriptome of freshwater microbial communities from Altamaha River, Georgia, United States - Atl_Colum_RepB_8d (Metagenome... | ecosystem: Environmental > Aquatic > Freshwater > River...
CAAAATTATACTTCTCTGATGTTAAGTTCCTGCTTGCGTACGGCCAAAGACTTCAAAGGATTTCTGCTTTTTCTGGCGTTCCTGCTCTTGCAAACCGTGACAGCGGGGGCCCAGCCCGATGGCAAGGCCCTCTTTCAGGCAAACTGCGCAGCCTGTCACAATCCCGTAAAGGATGCGACCGGTCCTGCCCTGAAAGGGGTGAGCGCGCGCGTGCCCAGCAAGGAGTGGCTGTACAAGTGGATCAAGAACTCGGCGGCCCTGGTGAGCAGCGGCGACAAATACGCCAATGAGGTTTACAACAAGTGGAACAAAACCGCGATGACGGCCTTCCCCGCCCTGACCAACGAGGAGATCGATGCCATCATCAAATACGTAGACGAGTATGAGGTGCCTTCTGCCGCTCCGGCCGCCGGTGCTGCCGCAGCGCCTAAGGAAGCCGGCGACAATACCCTGCTGTATGCGATCCTGACCATTGTACTCCTGATCGCCGTTTATATCCTCACACAGGTGAACAAAGTGCTGAGCCGCTCCGCCAATGTGAAAGCCGGTCTGCCTTCTCCGAAAGATGTTCCCTTCTTCCGCAACAAAGTGGTTGTTGCCGTGATCGCCGCCTTGGTGATCGTAGGTTTCGGGGTCTGGCTGACGAATGCCGCCGAGTTCGGTCGCCAAAAGAACTACATGCCCAAGCAGCCGATCTTCTATTCGCATAAAGTACACGCGGGCATCAACCAGATCAACTGTCAGTATTGCCACAGCGGAGCTGAGAAGAGCCGTCACGCAATGATCCCCTCCACCAATGTGTGTATGAACTGCCACAAGCAGATCAACGAATACACCGGTGCCGAAACGCACCCGCTGATGACCCTCGAAGGCAACAAGGTGGACGGTACGGCCGAGATCAAGAAACTGTACGAGTATGCAGGATGGGATCCCGCCAAGAAGGATTACAACCGCGATGCCAACGGCAATATTCTGGCGAAGCCCATCGAATGGGTGAAGATCCACAACCTGCCCGACCACGTTTACTTCAACCACAGCCTGCACGTGGTGAGCGGCAAGCTGGCCTGTCAGCGCTGCCACGGCAATATCGAAGAAATGGATGAAGTGTATCAGTTCGCCGATCTGAGCATGGGCTGGTGCGTTAACTGTCACCGTGAAACCAGCGTGCAGTTTGCCGACAACAACTACTATTCGATCTTCCAGAAATACCACGAAGAGATCAAGGCCGGCAAGCGCACCGACGTGAAGGTGAGCGATATCGGCGGTTTGGAGTGCCAACGCTGTCACTACTAAGCTGAACCAACGCAGATCTTTTCACCCAACCCACACAAAAACTTCCGTCAAAGGACAATCCCCAACATATGAGCAAAAAGCAATATTGGAAAGGACTTGAAGAGTTGAACCCCACGCCCCAATTCCAGGAGCAGAAGGCCAACGAATTCCGCGAGGACCTGCCTTTCGGTGAAATGGAAACCATTGCCGGTGCAGGAACATCCCGTCGTGACTTTTTGAAATACCTGGGCTTCAGCACCGTGGCTGCTACCATCGCTGCCAGTTGCGAAATGCCCGTGCGTAAGGCCATTCCTTATGCCATCAAGCCCGAGAATGTTACCCCCGGTGTGCCCCTGATGTACGCTTCTGCCTATGTGGACGGCGGTGAAGCGGTGCCCGTGTTGGTGCGTACCCGCGAAGGACGCCCCATTAAAGTGGAGGGTAACTTCGACAGTACCCTGACCGGCGGCGCCACTACGGCCCGTATCCAGGGTTCGGTGCTGAACCTGTATGATGCGGCCCGCCTCAAATTCCCGACCATCGACGGAAAAGAAAGTACCTGGGAAGCGATCGACAAAATGGTGGGCGACGCGCTTACCGGTATGGGGGCTTCTCCACTGTATATCGTAACGTCTTCCATGAACAGTGGCAGCACGGCCCAGGCCCTGAGCACCTTCATGGCGAAATACCCAAATACCAAGCATGTGATGTACGATGCTGTATCGTACAGCGGCATGCTGGATGCCAACCAAAGCAGCTTCGGACAACGTGCCATTCCCGCTTTCCGCTTCGATAATGCCCGCGTGATCGTGAGCATCGGTGCGGATTTCCTCGGCACCTGGCTTTCTCCGGAGATCTTCGCCAAGCAATACAGCAAGGGCCGTAAGATCAGCGCCAAGAACCCGACCCTCAGCAAGCACTTCCAGATCGAAGGCATGATGAGCCTGACCGGTGGCAGCGCGGATGAGCGTTACACCTGCAAACCCTCGCAATACGGGGCTGTGGCCGTGGCCATCCTGAACGCGCTGAACGGTGCTTCATACAATGTGCCTGAGAACCTGAAAGAAGCGGTGAAGCATATCGCCGCCGACCTTAAGGCGAATAGCGGTGCCGCTCTCGTGGTATGCGGCAGCAACGATCCAGCGGTACAGACCGTAGTGAACGCCATCAACAGCGCCATCGGAGCGCCCGGCAATACCCTGACCTTCGCCACGGTGAACCATACCCGCCGCGGAAGTGATGCCGACATGCTCGCCTTTGCCGAGGCCCTGAAATCCGGACAAGTGGGTGGGGCTATGTTCTTCGATTGTAACCCGGCCTACGACAGCGTGCACGCCTCCGTGATCCGCGAGAAAGTGCCCGGACTGAAACTGTCGCTGTCCTTCAACGACCGCAACGATGAAACAACCCAACTGTGTAAGGTGGCCGCGCCTTCTCATCACTGGCTGGAAAGCTGGGGTGATGCCGAGCCGCACAGTGGTTACGTTTCCCTGATGCAGCCTACCATCAACCCGCTGTTCAAAACCCGCGGTTTCGATGAGTCGCTGCTGAAGTGGAGCGGAAACAATATCAGCCAATACGAACATGTGAAGGCTTTCTGGATCGCTAAACTGGGCAGCCAGGCCGCCTTCGATGCAGCCCTGCAAAAAGGACTGATCGAGCCCGAAGCCATGCCGATGGCTCCTGCCTCCTTCAGCGGAGACCTGGCCGGTGCCACAGCCGCCATCGCTGCCGCCAAAGGCAGTGCCGACGGTCAGCCGGAACTGATCATCTACGAAAAAGTAGGTATCGGTCGCGGTGGCGCCTGGAGCAATAACCCCTGGCTGCAGGAATTGCCCGATCCCATCACCAAGTGTACCTGGGACAACTACATCCTGATCTCCCCGAACCGAGCCAAGGCCATGGGTGCCGAGCATACCGACCTGAACGAGGTGGATCGCGAGAAGAAGGTTTTCAGCCTGAAGGCCAACGGACAGGAGCTCAAGCTGCCTGTACTGGTGCTGCCCGGCATGCACGATGATGTGGTGGCCATTGCCGTTGGTTACGGCCGCGACAAGCAAGTGGGTAAGGCTGCCGCCGAAACCGGAAAGAACGTGTATCCGATGGTAGGCAAGGCCGCCAACGGTACCGCTTCCTACTACCAAAGCCAGGTGGAACTGAGCAATACGAATACCACGTATCCGCTGGCCATCACACAAACACACCACAGTTACCAGAACGATCGTCCGATCATCCACGAGTTCACGCTGGAGGAATTCCGCAAGAATCCGATGGAGCTCTACAACGAGCGGAAGAATCATCTGGAGCACTATACGCACAGCTTCGAAGACGGAGGTCATGGTGAAGCCCACGGCGAGGGCCATGGCGAAGGTCACGGTGCCGCAGCCGCTGCGCATGCAGAGCCCACCAAGGCCGACCATGACTGGCAGGATGCTTACCGCAAAAACGGCACCCTGTATCCGAATTTTGAAAGCCTGGGCATGAAGTGGGGCATGAGCATCGACCTGAACACCTGTATCGGTTGCGGTTCCTGCTCGGTAGCCTGCCAGGCCGAAAACAACGTTTCGGTGGTGGGTAAGCAGCAGGTGATGCTGGCTCACGACATGCACTGGATCCGTATCGACCGTTACTTCGCCGGTGATCCGTCCAAGCCGGATTCCATCCAGACGATGTTCCAGCCGATGCTGTGCCAGCACTGCGACAACGCCCCCTGCGAAAATGTGTGTCCGGTGAACGCCACCAACCACAGCAGCGAAGGCATCAACCAAATGGCTTACAACCGCTGCATCGGAACGCGTTACTGCGCGAACAACTGTCCGTACAAAGTTCGCCGCTTCAACTGGCGCGACTGGAACGAGGCTGATTGCTTCGACGACAATGCCTTCACCGACGGTCGCCGCGACGATATCAACAACGACATTACCCGCATGGTGCTGAATCCGGACGTAACGGTGCGCAGCCGCGGTGTAATGGAGAAATGCACCTTCTGCGTACAGCGTCTGCAGGGTGCTAAGGCCACCGCCAAGAAGCAGGGCCGCGTCATGAAGGACGGCGAAGCAAAAACTGCCTGTCAGCAAGCTTGTCCTACCGATGCCATCGTATTCGGCAACGTCAACGACCGCGAAAGCGAGATCTTCAGGTTGCGTTACGAAGAGCAGAAGGAGCGCGTGTTCCATGTATTGGAAGAAATTCACACCCTGCCCAATATCAATTACCTGAGCCGTATCCGTAATGCCTCTGCCGTGCAAAGCGCGAATCATGAGGAAGCCGGACACGGAGCCGCGGAAGCCAAACATGCGTAACCCAATCGAAACCTTACCCTTCTAAACCGCTGTCGAACGACACGAGTAAAAACAGAAAATAGTATGCATCTCAAGTACGAATCGGTCATCAGAGAAGCCTTAGTGGACGGCAACAAGGATTATCATCAGGTCACGGAAGATATCTGTGCGCCTATTGAGAATCCGCCTACCCGACTCTGGAAAATCGGCTTCTTCCTTTCCGCCACGCTGCTCATGTTCGGCGTATTCAGTGTGGGTTGGGAAGTTTACTGGGGTACCGGGGTCTGGAACCTGAACAAAACCATCGGATGGGGTTGGGACATCACCAACTTCGTATGGTGGGTAGGTATCGGTCACGCAGGAACCCTGATCTCCGCGATTCTTCTCCTCTTCCGCCAGGGATGGCGTACAGGGGTGAACCGCGCTGCAGAGGCAATGACCATCTTCGCGGTAATGTGCGCGGGACAGTTCCCGATCTGGCACATGGGTCGCGTTTGGGACGCCTTCTTCGTACTGCCCTACGGCAATACCCGCGGTCCGCTGTGGCCGAACTTTGTATCGCCGCTGCTGTGGGACGTATTCGCTATCTCAACGTATTTTACCGTATCGCTGTTGTTCTGGTATTCCGGTCTGATTCCGGATTTCGCCACCATCCGCGACCGCGCCAAAACCAAGCTGCGCAAACGCCTGTATGGTCTGGCTTCCTTCGGTTGGACCGGAACCGCCAAGAACTGGCAGCGTCATGAAATGCTTTCACTGGTACTGGCCGGCTTGAGTACTCCGCTGGTACTTTCGGTACACACCATCGTATCCTTCGACTTCGCTACCTCGGTTATTCCGGGTTGGCATACCACCATCTTCCCCCCTTACTTCGTAGCCGGTGCGGTGTTCTCCGGGTTCGCCATGGTGCAAACCCTGCTGGTGATCACCCGCAAGGTGCTGAAGCTTGAAGAGTACATCACCATCGGCCATATCGAGGCCATGAACAAGGTGATCGTGCTGACCGGTTCCATCGTGGGTGTGGCCTACCTCACCGAGCTCTTCATCGCTTACTACAGCGGTGTGCTTTGGGAGCAGGAAGCCTTCCGCCTCCGTGTGATGGGTCCGTACTGGTGGGCTTACTGGGCCATGATGACCTGCAATGTGGTTTCGCCCCAGCTCTTCTGGTTCAAGAAACTCCGCCGCAATATCTGGTTCACCTTCTTCATGAGTATCATCGTGAACATCGGGATGTGGTTCGAACGCTTTGTGATCATCATGTCGCTGCACCGCGATTACCTGCCTTCCAGCTGGAGTTACTATACGCCGAGCTGGACTGAGGTTGGCTTCTACCTTGGAAGTTTTGGTCTGTTCTTCACCTGCTATTTCCTCTTCGCCAAGTACTTCCCGGTGATCGCCATTGCCGAGATCAAGTTTGTACTGAAGACGAGCGGTCAGAATTACAAAGACAAGATGAACACCATCGAGGCTCAGGGCAACGAGCACTTCCTCGAAGAACAAAGTCATCACCACTAATCTGCATTACCAAAGAATCCTCACCTAACTTATACCAGTAACATGAGTATCAAAAAATTCGCCGTTGCCGCCTACGATGATGAGGCCGTTCTGTTTCCGGCCGTCAAGAAAGTGAAAGGCGCCGGGTACAAGATCCACGATGTGTACACGCCCTTTGCGGTACACGGCCTGGATGTGGCGCTGGGCGAAAAGGAGAGCGACCTGCATATCGCGGGTTTCATCTACGGCATCACCGGAACGAGCACGGCCCTGGGTTTCATGGGTTGGATCTTCACTACCGACTGGCCCCAGAATTTCGGCGGTAAACCGCACTTCCCCCTGCCGGCCTTCATTCCCATTGTATTCGAGCTGACGGTTCTGTTTGCGGCCGTGGGCATGGTGCTCACATTCTGCTACCTGAACCAGATCATGCCGGGTGTGAAGAAACATATTTTTCACCCGCGCCAGAGTGATGACCTGTTTGTGATGGCCATCGAAGTAGACGACAGCAATGCCGCGGAAACCGAAGCCTTCCTGAAGAGCACCGGCGCCATCGAGACCAATATCCAGGTGGCTGAATCCGAGTGGTGGTACGGTCGCTTCGACAAGAAAGAAGATTACGAAATTCAACAACAATTAGCTTAATGCGCATGAAGAAGTTAAGCCTCTATACGATCGCCTGTGCTGCCGGCCTGATGGCTTCCTGCGGCAGCGAATACAGCCGTACCCCGGGTACCACTTATGCTCCGGACATGGTGTACTCCCGTGCCGTGGATTTTTACCATAGTTCGGAAAAGATCGAAGCCCAGAACGGCAGCTACAATAAAATGCCGGTTGCGGGTACGATTGCCCGTGAGCAGGCCCTGCCCGATCATATTGCCGAAAGCGATACGCTGTTGGCGAATGCGCACACCTGTCCCATTGAACTGACCGAAGCCGATGTGGAAGAAGGGCAGCGTTTGTACATGATCCATTGCGGCATTTGCCATGGCACAGCCCTGGACGGCAACGGTCCCCTGTACAGCAGCGGAAAGTTCGCGGCCATGCCTGCCAATCTGAAGAGCGGCGCCGCCTACCTGCGCATGAGCCCCGGTCGCATCTATCACGGTATCGTATACGGTAAGAATGCGATGGGCTCCTACGCCAGTCAGCTCGATACCAAACAACGCTGGCAGGTAGTGTCCTATATCAAAAAAGTGCAGAGCGAGAATGGCGGTGAACCCTTCACGATGGTGAAAGGCGCTGTTGCCGCACCCGCGGTGGCCGATTCTGCCGCTGCCCAAGCCCCTGCTGAAAAAAAACCGATCTGAACCCACATACCCTAAGCCTTAAACCCACTGGAGATGTTAAACCAAGAATTTAAAGTACCGGCCAAACTGAAGACGACCAGCCTTGCGCTGCTGGCGATCGGTGTGATCACCCTGCTGGCCGGTGCAGGCCTGCTCCTCTTTTCGAAAGACCAAATGGCCCAAAACCGTTTCTGGGCCGTGCTGCTGCAGAACAGTATCTTTTTTCTGCTGATCTCTCTGGCCAGTGTGTTCATCCTGAGTGCCACCACGCTGGCCCAGGGTGCATGGATCGTGGCGTTCCGTCGTATTCCCGAGGCCATTGGCAGTATTGTATGGGTGCTCGCGCTGATCGCGGGTATTGTACTGCTGACGCTGGTGTGGACCGACAACCACAATATCTACCACTGGCTGCAGGACGGTTATATCCCGAAGAATTCCCTGAACGGACTTAAGAATTTCTTCCTGAGCAAGCCCTTCTTCAGCATTTGGACCGTGGTGGTGCTGGCCCTGTGGAGCTGGTTCGGTATCAAGATCCGCGACCTTAGTGTGCGTCAGGATTCTGAAGCCAAGGGATCGACCAAAACGTACTGGCAGAATTTCAATATCAGCGCGGGCTTCGTATTCGTTTTCGCTCTCTCGCTGGCTTCCACCATTCCCTGGCTGTGGATAATGAGCCTGGATGCGCACTGGTTCTCTACCATGTTCAGCTGGTACACCTTTGCTTCTTCTTTTGTAAGCGGTATGAGTATGATCATGCTGTGGATCCTGTACACCAAGCGCCACGGCTACCTCGAGATCGTGAACGATGAGCATATTCACGACGTGGGTAAGTTCATGTTCGCGTTCAGCATTTTCTGGACCTACCTCTGGTTCTCGCAGTTCATGCTGATCTGGTACGCGAATATCCCCGAAGAAACCATCTACTTCAAGATCCGTATGCACGGGCCTTACAAGTTCTTCTACTGGATCAATATCGTCCTCAACTTCGTAGCTCCGATCCTGATCCTGATGCCTCGCCCCAACAAACGCAACTACTTCGTGGTAGCGCTTGTGGCTGTGGTGATCCTGTTGGGTCACTGGATCGACTTCTACCAAATGGTTATGCCGGCCACCGTGGGTGCCAACTGGCATATCGGTTGGTTCGAGATCGGTATCGTTTGCGGTTTCGTTGGCTTGGTGATCAACCTTGTCGCCAACAAACTCGCCAAAGCCCCTCTGGTTCCGCAGAACCACCCCTTGCTCAAAGAAACCATCATCCACATCAGCTAAACTTCAAATCACTTACGCCTTATGTCCGGATTATTGCTCGTGCTTCTTGTCGCCCTCATCTTCGTGGTGCTTTACCAGGTATCGCGTTCGAGTGAGCTGGTGGCCAGCATACAGGGAGAAGAAAACTTCGACAGGAAAAGAAACAAACTGCTGGGTTTCTCCATGCTCATCCTTTTTGTGGCGCTGATGGTTGGCATTTTCGCCTGCCACCGCTATATGATGCCGTTGATGGCTCCCGAGGCGGCCTCGGACCACGGGAAAGATGTGGACTTCATGTTCATCGTAACCCTGTCCGTTACCGGTCTCGTGTTCTTCATTACCCAAACCCTGCTGTTCTGGTTCGCCTACAAATACCAGCGCGACGAGAACCGCAAAGCCATGTTCTTTTCGCATAGCAATAAGCTGGAAATGATCTGGACCACGATTCCCGCGGTGGCCATGGCTGTTCTGGTGGCCATTGGTCTGAAGGCCTGGTTCAAAATGACAGGCGATGCGCCCAAGGGTGCCATGCAGATCGAAATGGTGGGCAAGCAATTCAACTGGATTTCGCGCTATCCCGGTCCCGACGGTGTGCTCGGAAAGCGTTACTTCACCAATATCAACGACAAGGACAATGTGCTGGGTCAGGACTGGGCCGATAAAGCCAATTTGGATGATATTGTGCTGCAAAACGGTGAGTTGCGCCTGATCAAGGATAAGCCGGTTGAACTGATCATTGGTTCGCGCGATGTGATTCACGATGTGGGCCTGTCTCACTTCCGTCTGAAAATGGACGCTGTTCCGGGTATCACTACCCGCATCTGGTTCACCCCCACGATCACCACGAGTGAAATGAAAAAGATCACCGGAAACGAGAACTTCGTGTATGAAGTTTCCTGCGATCAGATGTGCGGAAAAGGTCACTACTCGATGCGCGCCATTGTGGTGGTGGAAACCGAGGCCGAGCACAAAGCCTGGCTGGCCAAGCAGCAGTCGTACTATGTGCAGAACCATCCTGAAGCCGCACCGGCCGCCGCACCCGCTGCTGCTCCTGCCGACAGCGCCGCCGGGAAGAAGCTGACCATGAACTAAAAAAACACACAAACGATAAACAGGACTACAATGAGCAACGAAGCCACCCTGCATTCACACGATGTGCATACCCATCACGGGGAGCACGGCCATGAGCACCATGATCACGGTCATCATGAGCACAAGCAGCACTTCCTGACGAAGTATGTGTTCAGCATGGACCACAAGATCATCTCGCGTCAGTTTCTGATCACCGGGATCTTCTGGGCCATTGCCGGAGGTCTGATGTCGGTGTTCTTCCGTCTTCAGCTCGGCTTTCCTGAAAGCACCTTTGCCGTACTGGAGAAATTTCTCGGCGAATGGGCCCGGGGCGGAAAGATGGATCCCGAAATGTATTATGGTCTTGTCACCATTCACGGTACAGTACTCGTATTCTTCGTACTGACCGGTGGTTTGAGCGGAACCTTCAGTAACCTGCTCATTCCGCTGCAGATCGGCGCCCGTGATATGGCCTCGCCCTTCCTGAACATGCTGTCGTATTGGTTCTTTGCCGTGGCCAGCGTGATCATGTTCTCTTCTCTGTTCGTAAACACCGGTCCCGCTTCCGGCGGTTGGACCACCTATCCCCCGCTCAGTGCGCTGAAAGAAGCCAGCATGGGTTCGGGTATTGGTATGGACCTCTGGCTGGTGAGTATGGCTCTCTTTATTGTGAGTTCGCTGCTGGGAGGTTTGAACTATATCGTAACCATCCTGAACATGCGTACCAAGGGCATGAGCATGACGCGTATGCCGCTCACCATCTGGGCCTTCCTGTTCACTGCCGTGCTGGGTGTACTTTCCTTCCCTGTGCTGCTGTCGGCCGCTGTACTGTTGCTGATGGACCGCCACGCCGGTACCAGCTTCTACCTGTCTGAAGTGTACATTGCCGGTAAGGCTCTGCCTAATGTGGGTGGTTCCGCTATCCTCTACCAGCACTTGTTCTGGTTCCTGGGGCATCCGGAGGTATACATCATTATGTTGCCTGCGATGGGTATGGCTTCGGAAATCCTTTCCTGCCACAGCCGCAAGCCTATCTTCGGTTATATGGCGATGATCCTGTCGCTGATCGGCATCACCGTGCTGGCCTTCCTGGTATGGGCGCACCACATGTTCGTAACGGGTATGAGTCCGTTCCTGGGCGGTGTGTTCGTACTGCTGACGCTGCTGATCGCCATCCCTTCGGCGGTAAAGGTGTTCAACTGGCTTACCACCATCTGGCGCGGAAATATCCGCTTCACGGTGCCGATGATGTTCGCGCTCGGTTTTGTATCGCTCTTCATCAGCGGTGGTCTTACCGGTCTTTTCCTGGGTAACTCCGCTCTGGACATCCACCTGCACGATACCTACTTCGTTATTGCCCACTTCCATATTGTAATGGGTATTTCGGCCTTCTTCGGCATGTTCGCCGGCATTTACCACTGGTTCCCCAAGATGTATGGTCGCTTCATGAATAATACCATGGGCTATATCCACTTTTTTATCACCTTCATCGGGTCTTATGTCATCTTCTGGCCAATGCACTACGAGGGTGTGGCCGGTATGCCTCGTCGTTATTACGATTACAGCAGCTGGGAAAGCTTCAAACAGTTTGCCGAACTGAACCAGATGATCAGCGTTGCCGCCATCATCGTATTCTTCGCCCAATTGCTCTTCGTGTTCAACTATTTCGTGAGCATCTGGAAGGGTAAGAAAGTAACCGATCCGAACCCCTGGAAGGCGAACTCGCTGGAATGGACCACGCCGATCAACGCCGGTCACGGTAACTGGGAAGGCGAGATTCCCGAGGTACATCGCTGGGCTTATGATTACAAGGACGACGGCAACGGAAACGATTTCATTCCGCAAACCGTGCCCCTTCGCGATGGCGAGGAGGCGCATTGATGGCCGGACCGATATTCCTTAATACTTTTGCCGCACCCCTCCCCAACCGGAGGGGTGTGGTGTTCCAACCGGACGCCTCAACATGCAGATTCAACCCCGGACCCTGATGGCCAGCACCCTGCTGCAGAAACTGAACGATTACAAACAGCTGATGAAGCTGAACCTGAGCATGCTGGTGGTGTTTTCCAGCGTGGTGGGTTATGTGATTGTTCCCGACCTGCGGGTAGAGGTGTTGAATGTGGTGTTGCTGTTTCTGGGCGGATTGCTGGTTACGGCCGCGGCCAATGCCTCCAACGAGGTGCTGGAACGTCGCACGGATGCCCTGATGCGCCGCACGAAAACCAGGCCCTTGCCTGATGCACGGATGAGCACCGCCGAGGCGATGTCGTTCGCGATGGCGACCTTGCTGGCCGGCTTATGGGTGCTTTCCTATTTCAACCTGAAGAGTGTGCTGCTGGCTTTGTTTTGCTACCTGCTGTATGCTTTTGTGTATACACCGCTGAAGCGCATCAGTCCGGTGTCTGTGCTGATCGGCGCGGTACCCGGTTCCCTGCCCTGCCTGATCGGTTGGGTGGCGGCTACGGATCATATGGGCAGCGTGGCGGCCTGGACCCTGTTCATCATACAGTTCTTCTGGCAGTTCCCGCACTTTTGGGCG
>Ga0256347_1000091_pt1 | contig 12194 bp, 1 predicted proteins | sample AtltaT_41_FD_183681 | JGI IMG/M metagenome (GOLD analysis project Ga0256347, IMG submission 183681) | Metatranscriptome of freshwater microbial communities from Altamaha River, Georgia, United States - Atl_Colum_RepB_8d (Metagenome... | ecosystem: Environmental > Aquatic > Freshwater > River...
AGCAGAAAATCTACAGGTTACGTTTGGCCTTTTTCAGTAAAGGGGGCAAACAGTTGACCCCACGCCAATGAGGGCGCAGGGAAATACGGGGAATCATTTCGGAGTTTGAATTTTTTTATCCTTCGACCTTTGATCTGTTCAGTTTTCCACCCGAAGCCTGTTAAAATTCTCTACGACTTAAATTGAATGTCATGAATAAAAATTACGCTGTAATCCCCGGAAAATTGGGCCTTGTTGTCCTCCTGGTGATTTTATGTTTCAGCCTGAATCCTGCACGGGCTATCACCTACCAGATTGGTACGGGAACCACGACCAATACTTTGCGGCCGATATACAGCTGTTATGGTTTCAACTATAACCAGCAGATTTATACAGCGGCTGAGTTGAATGCAGCCGGTGCGGTGGGTAGTCAAACGATTACCCATATTCGCTTTTTTTATGCTTCTGGAGGAACCACTGTTTCTACATGGAACAACTGGACCGTTTATATTGGTAATACGGCACAGGCCACATTGGCAAGCAGTACCAACTGGGTGCCATTAGCCAATATGACTCAGGTTTTTTCCGGCACCTTTACTCCAGTGGCCGGCACTTGGGTTACCCTAACACTATCTACGCCATTTGTATGGAATGGTACAAGCAACCTTGTTGTGGCGGTGGATGAAAATGCCGCCAGTTACAGTTGTACGGCCGCATGGCGCTCCTATACCAGTACCTCCGGCAATCGAAGTATGGGATATTATTCCGACGTTACCAACCCAAGTCCATCTGCTCCGCCGACGGCCAACACACTTCCGTCTACCGTTATGCCTCAGATCCAGTTCGAGATGACGGCAGCCGCAGCCTGCGCCGGAACCCCGCTGGGCGGTACCAGTGCCATTAGCCTGGCATCCGGCTGTGCGGGTACCACCTTTTCGCTAAGCAATACCGGGGCAAGCAGCGGAGGGGGCATTTCTTACCAATGGCAATCGGCACCGGCAGCCGGTGGCCCATGGAACAATATTGGCGGCGCTACCGGCACCACATTCAATACAAGTGCAGCAGCCACCACGTTTTACCGTCTGCTTACCACCTGTAGTTCTTCCGGAATCAGTACAGCCTCCAATGTGGTATCATACACAGTTGCCGGTACGGCCTGTGCCTATACCTTCCGGCTCACAGACTCCTATGGCGACGGATGGAACGGGGCCTCTATGCAGGTGCGCATTGGCACTACCGTGGTTGCCACCCTGGGCAGCACGTTCACCACCGGCACTCAGCTGGATGTTCCTGTTTCCCTGTGCGGCGGCACCAACTATAACTTATTTTATCTTGCAGGAGGCTCCTACGCCTCGGAGGTCGGCATACAAATTCTGGATAATACCAATACTGTCATTTATACCCTGGGCGCAGGTGCCGGTATTGTTGGATCTATCTTACACAGTTGGACGGCCAGTTGTCCTCTGCCTCCGGCCATCAGCTCCTTTAGCCCCACCACGGCCTGCGGTGCTTCCACCAGTGTGACCATTTCAGGTTCCGGTTTCACCGGGGCTACGGCGGTTTCATTTGGTGGCGTGGCGGCCCAGTCTTTCACTGTCGTCAATGCCACCACTATCACTGCTATTCCCGCTGCCGCAGGGGCATCTGGCAATGTATCGGTTACAGGTCCCGCCGGATCGGCCAGTTTAGCGGGCTTTACGCACTTAACCGCGCCTTCGGTGAGCATCAGTGCGCTACCTGCCTCGGCTGTAATTTGCGGTGCAGGCAGTGTGCAGCTTACTGCTTCGGGATCCGGCTCCGGTTATACCTGGAGTCCGGGCGGATTAAGTGGTGCCGTGCAAACAGTAAGCCCCGGCAGCACCACGGTGTATACGGTTACGTCTACCAATGGTACCTGCACCAATACCGCCACCCAACTGGTTACGGTATCGCCGTTGCCCGTCATTACATCGCTGGTTTCCACCCCCTCAACCCTGTGTTATGGCGCCAATGCTACCCTCAGTGCCACGCCGGCCCTGCCAGTTGCAATTTGCACGCCCACGGTAAGCAGTGCCGGGGCTTCGGGCGATTTTATCAGCAATGTGAACTTCAATGGAGGGGCTATCAACAACAGCAGCGGTGATGCACTGAACGATTACACGGATTACCCTGTTCCGGTAGCGAATGTGACCGCAGGATTGACCTATCCCGTATCAGTCACTACAGGCCCTACCTATGCGCAGGGTAAGGGCATTTTCATCGACTACAATAAAAACGGTTCTTTCGCCGATGCGGGAGAATTTGTATGGAGCGCTCCTTCTGCGGTGGGTATTGCATCCGGTAGCTTCACCATTCCCGCTAATGCAACAAGTGGTGTGGTTCGTATGCGGGTGGTGTGCTACTATTTTGCCCAGCCCACGGCTTCCAATTCCTGTAACATTCCCGGCTTCGGGGAGTATGAAGATTACCGGCTCAATATCAGTGGTGGAACGGGGGCTCAGCCCATTACCTCCTATACATGGTCGCCTGCAACCTTCCTGAGTACAATTTCCGGTGCTCAAACCACGGCCACTGCGGCAACGGCCACCACGGTTTACACGGTTTTGGCAAGCGATGCCAACGGTTGTTCCTCCACCTCTTCGCTCACCATGACGGTGAACCCTGCCCTCAGCGGCAGTGCTTCGGTCACTTCCAACTACAACGGGGTTCCCATTTCCTGCTTTGGGTCTGCCGACGGCATCATCACAGTGAATGCTGCCGGCGGCACTCCCGGTTATACCTACAGCCTGAACGGTGGTGCCTTTGGCCCCAACAATGTGTTCAGCGGATTGCCCGCCGGAACCTATTCCATCACGGTCAGGGATGCGCTGTTGTGCACCATAGCACTTACACCGATCACCCTCACCTCGCCGGCTCTCTTGTCTCTTAGCGGTAGTGCTACTCCCGTGACCTGCTTCGGGCAGAATGGTTCTATAGGATTTGCCGCAAGCGGTGGTACCGGAACCCTTAACCTCACCGTAAACGGTACGGCAGCTGTAAGTCCGGCCTCTCTTCCTGCCGGCACCTATACCATTGTTGCCACGGATGCAAACGCCTGTTCCGTTTCAATGGTACAAACCATCACCCAACCCCCGGCCCTCGTGCTGAGCGCTTCTGCTTCAAACCCCTTGTGCAACGGCGCTAACGGCAGTATAGGCTTCGGTGCAAGCGGAGGCACGGGTCTCATTACCTATTCGGTTAACGGAACAGCGGCCACAAGTCCGCTGTCGCAACCCGCAGGCACCTACACTATTGTGGCCACTGATGCCAACAATTGCAGCACCTCAAGCGTGCTCAGCATCACCCAACCCACGGCCATTGTTTTGACCGCCTCTTCCACAGATCCTTTGTGTAACGGGGATAACGGTAGTATAATTTTCAGTGCGACAGGCGGTACAGGCACACTTAGCTATGCTCTTAACGGGGCCTCGGCCTCAAGCCCGGCCTCCCTTCCTGCCGGCACCTATACATTGGTAGTTACAGATGCCAATAATTGTTCGGCCTCGAGCGTACTCACCATCACTCAGCCTCCGGCCCTGCTGCTCACGGCTTCTGCTGCGAATCCCCTTTGCAATGGCAATAATGGTACCCTTACGTTCAGTGCAACAGGGGGTACCGGGGCTATCAATTACACGGTCAATGGTACCGCTGATGCGAGCCCTTCCTCACGCCCCCCCGGCACCTACACCATTGTGGCTACAGACGCCAATAACTGTTCGGTAAGCAGTGTATTCACCATTACGCAGCCTGCGCTGCTTGTGCTGACCGCCACGGCCACCAATGCGCTCTGCAATGGCATCAATGGCAGTCTCGGGTTCAGTGCCACGGGCGGCAGCGGAACCATTGTTTACACGGTGAACGGCACCCCATCCACAAGCCCAGATCCAAGGCCTGCCGGCACCTATACGATTGTGGCCACTGATGCAAATGGCTGTTCGGCCTCGGAGGTGCGCATCATTACGGAACCCACAGCCATTGTTTTGAATACTTCGGTCACAAACGCCCTGTGTACCGGAACAAACGGAAGCCTGATTTTTAGCGCCTCCGGTGGTACGGGTACGATCAACTTCACGGTGAACGGCACCACGGCAACGAGCCCTGCTTCTCGTCCTGCAGGCACATACACCATTGTGGCAACAGATGCAAACAATTGTACTGTTTCCAATGTTCAAACCATCACAGAGCCTGCCTTGCCCGTAAGCCTAACGTCTTCGGCTACCAATGCGCTCTGCAATGGCATCAATGGCAGTTTGACCTTCGGTGCTTCGGGCGGAACGGGTTTAATTACTTTCACGGTGAACGGCGTGGCTGCGCTTAGTCCGGCTGCTCGCCCTGCCGGCACCTATACCATTGTGGCTACCGATGCGAACGGCTGTTCTGCTTCGGGCGTGCAAACGATTACCCAACCTGCGGCTGTTACCCTATCGGCCGTAGCTACGCCCCCATTGTGCAATGGCGGTTTGGGTAGCCTGAGTTTCAGTGCAACAGGAGGTACAGGAATGATGACCTACACCATCAATGGCAATGCGGCCACGAGCCCTGCCTCTCATCCTGCCGGCACCTATACCATTGTAGCCACCGATGTGAACGCCTGCACCTCAATTTCAGTCATTAATCTCACACAACCGGCTACGCTGCTGATCAGTAGCGCTACGCCAACCCATGTGAGTTGCAACAGCGGCAGTAACGGGCAGATTTCTTTGACAACCAGCGGCGGTACACCTGCAATTAGTTTTGCGATCAGTCCGCTGCTGGGCACTCAGGCAGTGCCGGGCATCTTCTCAGGCCTAACGGCTCAGGGCTATACGGTTACTGCAAGCGACGTGAACGGTTGTAGTTCAACAACAGCGGTTAACATTACGCAGCCTACGGCGGTGGGTATTACTTCAGTGAATACGACCAATGTTACCTGCAATGGTGGCAATAATGGACAGGCCGTGGTGCTTGCCGGCGGTGGTACCGGAAGTATTACCTATAGCATTAGCCCCAATGTAGGCGGGCAGGCTTCGGTGGGTACCTTCACCGGCCTCACAGCCCAGGCATACACTATTACAGCCACTGATGTGAATGGTTGTACTTCAACCAGCGCTGTCACTATCACTCAGCCGGGGCCGATTGCGGTGGTCATTACAAACAGCACCCTGCCCAGTTGTACTCCCGGTTGCGACGGAACGATTGCTGTGATCGGTTCGGGCGGCGTAAACCCAATCACCTACAGTATTAACCCCTCTTTGGGTATTAACCAGCCTACAACAGGCAGCTTTACGGCCCTTTGTGCGGGAACAAACTATGTGGTCACGGCCACCTTTGGCAATGGTTGCACCACAACTGTCAGCACAACGCTGTCGAATCCAAACGCTCCGGTGATCAGTATCACGGCCTCTACGAATTTGCTCTGCAATGGTTTGTGCAACGCCACTGCTCAGGTTACCACACTGCCCGGCGTAACTTATTCAATCGCCGGACCGGGTGCGCCCCTTATAAACGCTTCGGGTGCGGGCAGTAATCTCTGTGCCGGCTCATATTTTATCACTGCCACAGATGCAAACACCTGTATAGGTACAACCAGCGTCACCATCACACAGCCTCTTCCGGTAAATCTTACGGTTACCGGAAGCAATGCCCTTTGTAATGGCGGTAACGGTAGCCTTACTTTCAGTGCTACCGGTGGCACCGGTTCGATTAGTTATACGGTGAATGGAATAGCGGCCAGCAGCCCCGCAGCCCGTCCCGCGGGAACCTATACCATTGTAGCCACGGATGCCAACAATTGCACGGGCTCCACCATACAGTCCATCACACAACCGGCTGCAATTACGGTAACAGCCTCCACAACGAGTGCGTCGTGCAACGGCGGCAATGGCAGTCTTATTTTTAGTGCCTCGGGTGGAACCGGAACCCTTACCTACACCGTTAATGGATTGCCGGCAACAAGTCCGGCAGCCCGTCCTGCGGGAACATACACCATTGTGGCCACGGATGCGAATTCCTGCAGTGTTTCTGCGGTCCGTACCATTTCCCAGCCTGCAGCTATTGTGCTAACGGCTTCAGCAGCCAATGCCCTGTGCAGTGGCACCAATGGCAGTTTGAGTTTCAGCGCCACGGGTGGTATCGGAACCAAGACCTTTACGGTTAATGGTCTTGCGGCCACTACGCCGGCTTCTCGTCCTGCCGGAACCTATACCATAGTGGCTACGGATGCGAATGGTTGCAGTGTTTCTGCGGTCCGCACCATCACGGAACCGGCATCGCTGCTTATGACCGCCTCGGCGAGCAACCCCGCGTGTAACGGTATAAGCGGTACCCTGAATTTTAGTGCCTCAGGTGGAACCGGGTCTGTGAGTTATACGGTGAACGGAGCAGCAGCTTCAAGCCCGGCGGCTCGTCCGGCGGGCACCTACACGGTGGTAGCGTCGGATATTTATGGATGCACCACCTCAAGCATCCTAACCATCACGCAGCCGGCGGTGGTTACGCTTACGGCTTCGGCCACAAACGCACTGTGCAACGGAGGCAGTGGAACATTAAATTTCAGCGCAACAGGTGGCAGCGGTACCATGACATACACCGTCAACGGAACGATAGCCACCAGCCCCGCTCCTCGTCCTGCGGGATCATACACCATCGTGGCTACAGATGCCAATGGATGTTCAGCTTCGGCCGTGCGCACGATCACGCAACCTTCGGCGATTGCACTGACGGCCTCTTCGGCCAATGCCTTGTGTAACGGCACTAACGGTAGCCTCAGTTTCAACGCTTCCGGCGGTACCGGGGCGATGGTGTACACGGTGAACGGGATTACGGCTACAAGTCCTGCGTCTCGTCCCGCCGGAACCTATACCATTGTCGCCACCGATGCGAATGGTTGTACCATATCGGCGGTTCGTACTATTACTCAGCCCTCAGTCATTGCACTGACGGCCGCTTCCAGCAATGCCTTGTGTAACGGCATCAATGGCAGCCTCACGTTCAGCGCTACTGGCGGCACAGGTACGCTTGCCTTCACTGTGAATGGTATTTCAGCCGCAAGCCCGGCATCTCGTCCTGCCGGAACCTATACTATTGTTGCCACGGATGCCAATGGTTGCTCGGCGTCAAGTGTTCTGATCATCACCCAGCCCGCAGCCATTATCCTTACGGCCTTATCCACGAACGCGACATGTAACGGTACTAACGGCAATCTCAATTTCACTGCAACAGGAGGAACAGGTGCCATAACCTTTTCGGTTAATGGGACTCCTGCCGTAAGTCCGGCTTCACATCCGGCAGGAACTTACACGATTGTGGCCACCGATGCTATTGGTTGCTCCGCATCTGCCGTGCGTACGATTACTCAACCTTCTGCCCTTACCCTCACAGCATCTTCTGCCAATGCCTTTTGTAACGGGAACAACGGTAGTTTGATTTTCAGTGCTACCGGTGGTGCGGGATCCATTACCTACACTGTCAATGGTTTGATTGCCATAAGTCCGGCCTCACGTCCTGCAGGTACCTATACCATTGTAGCGACCGATGCCAACAGCTGCACGGCGTCTGCGGTTCGCACTATCACGCAGCCTGTCGCCATAAACCTGACAGCATCGGTTACCAGCCCGGCCTGTAATGGTGGGCTGGGTAGTCTGCTCTTCAGCGCAACGGGCGGTGTTGGCACAGTGAATTATTCCGTGAACGGCACGACGGCCACAAGCCCTGCTGCACGTCCTGCGGGCACCTATACGGTGGTTGTTACTGATGCCAATGGTTGCACTGTATCCAGCGTGCTGACCATTACGCAGCCCGCCCCTGTTACGCTTACTGCAACGGCAGTAAATGCTTTATGCAATGGCATCAACGGCAGTTTGAATTTTGGCGCTACCGGCGGTACCGCGCCAGTAACGTTCACTGTGAATGGTGTGGCGGCAAGCAGCCCTTCATCTTATCCCGTGGGCACCTACACCATTGTGGCCACTGATGCCAATGGTTGTTCTGCCTCTGCCATTCAAACCATCATGCAGCCTTCGGTCATCAGCCTGAACGTTGTGGCGACCGATGCCCTTTGTAACGGAGCCAACGGAAGCCTGAGCTACAGTGCAACGGGTGGAACGGGCATCATGACGTATACTGTCAATGGTACCGTGTCCGCAAGTCCATCCCTGCATCCTGCAGGTACTTATACTGTTGTTGCTGCAGATGCCAACGGGTGTACCGCCTCCGGTACGTCAAGTATTTTCCAGCCAACGCCCATTTCATGGGCCAATGCTGTCACTGCTCCCCTGTGCAATGGTGGCCTTGGTAGCCTTGCCTTTGGTGCAACAGGCGGTACCGGAATCTTCACCTACACGGTTAACGGATTATCGGCAACAAGCCCTGCATCTTATCCTGCCGGTACATATACTATTGCTGCATCAGATGCCAATAACTGCAATAGTTCGACCGTCATGATCCTCTCGGAGCCTTCGCCGTTATCACTGATTGTCTCGTCCACCAGCGCAATCTGCAATGGCAGCACCGGCAGCCTGACTTTCAGCGCCACAGGCGGTAGCGGAACAATCGCTTATACGGTGAATGGTACCGCTGCATCCAGTCCGGCATCTTATCCTGCAGGCAGCTATACGATTGTGGCTACTGATGCGAACAACTGCAGCGCGTCGACGGTGCAGATCATCAGTGAGCCAGCTGCCATTATGTTCACGGTATCTGCAGCCAACCCGCTCTGCAATGGCACAAATGGAAGCCTTACCTTCAGCGCTACGGGTGGCACCGGCACTCTGTTGTATACCGTGAATGGTACTGCTGCATCCAGTCCGGCATCTTATCCTGCAGGCAGCTATACCATTGTGGCAACCGATGCGAACAATTGCAGCGCATCCACTGTGCAGGTCATCACGCAGCCCTCGGCAATATCCCTCACTGCCTCAGCCACCAACGCGCTGTGCAATGGCAGCAATGGCAGTCTTGCCTTCAACGCTGCGGGCGGCACCGGCACTATGTTGTATACCGTAAACGGTGCAGCGGCATCCAGTCCGGCCTCCTATCCTGCCGGCAGCTACACGATTGTGGCAACCGATGCGAACAACTGCAGTGCTTCCACGGTACAGGTCATCACGCAGCCCTCGGCAATATCCCTGACCGCCTCAGCGACCAATGCCCTGTGCAATGGCAGCAATGGCAGCCTGACCTTCAGCGCCACAGGCGGTACCGGAACCATCACCTATACCGTGAACGGTACCGGAGCAATCAGCCCGCTTGTGGCTGCCGCGGGAAGCTATACCATTGTGGCTACTGATGCCAATAACTGTCAAACATCTGTTGTTCAAGCGGTTGTTCAGCCAACGTCTGTGACCATTGGCGGTGTGGTGAAAACCCTTTACAATGGTGCCAACCTGAGTTGCGCCAATTCTTCCAATGGTCAATTTACGGTCAATGCCATTGGCGGTTCCGGACCTCTGCAGTATTCCGCCAACAATGGTGTGACCTTCCAACCCGGCAACACGTTCAGTAATTTAGGGGCTGGTTCATACACTGTCGTTGTGAAGGATGCCAATAATTGTAGTGCCTCCAGTGTCGTATCGCTGGCTGCTCCGCCTGCCCTGGTGATCAGTGCTTCGGGTTTTGCTCCAGCCTGTAATGGTGGCAACGGACAGATACAGTTTGCTGCATTGGGCGGTACCGGATCGCTGACTTATCAGGTGAATGGGATTGCGCAGGTTTCTCCTTTGAGTGCTCCGGCCGGAAGCTATACCATTACTGTTCAGGACGCCAACAATTGTAGCGCGTCATCGGTGATTGGGGTAAGTCAGCCTGCTGTTCTGGTTCTTTCAGCCTCCTCTTCCGATCCTTTGTGTAATGGTGGTAACGGGCAGCTCACCTTCAGTGCATCAGGTGGTTCGGGAACGCCGACGTATTTGGTGAATGGTACTCCCCAGGTATCTCCCTATGCGGCTCCCGCGGGAACCTATACTGTAGTTGTTGCCGATGCAAATGCCTGCACTACGTCGTCTGTTCTCACCATCAGCAGTCCTGCACTGCTGCAGTTGAACGCTTCGTCATCGACTATACTCTGCAATGGTGCTAACAGCGATATTACGGCCACTGCATCAGGAGGTACAGGCGCTCTGAGCTATTCACTGAATGGCGGGCTTCCTCAGGCTTCGGGTGTTTTTGTGGGCAATCCGGCAGGTAGTTATACGGTTTCCGTTACGGATGCAAACAACTGCAGTAGCCAGATTGTGCTGAATATTGTTCAGCCAACAGCACTTACCCTCAGTGCCAACGCAATACCTCCCGTGTGTACCGGAAACAGCGGCGCACTTGATTTCGTCGCGTCCGGTGGCACTGGTGGTTATACCTATACTGTGAACGGAGTCCCCTCTGTTTCTCCGATGAGCGCTCTTCCCGGTACGTATACCATTGTAGCTACAGATGCCAATGCCTGTTCGCAGAGTACGGTATTGACTATGGGGTCGCCGGTGCCCGTTACTGTAACCGCTACATCTACGGCCGGTGCCATCTGTCTGGGCAATTCGGTGACATTCACCGCTGTTGGTAATGGAGTCACTTATGCCTGGAGCGATGGGGTGAATACTCCTTCGGATGGTGTGCCCTTCACCCCGCCTGCGGTGGGTACTTCCGTTTACACGGTAACGGCAACCTCAGGTGCCTGCACATCTACTGCAACCATTAGCCTGACTGTTCATGGTGTTGGTAGTTTCACATCTCCTGTCACACTGACTACGGCTTGTCCTTCCGCTCCCGGTAGTTCCATTACTATCGGCAGCACAGGAACCACGGGTACCGTAACCTATGGTATTTTGCCGGCACACGGCACCCAGCCTGTTCCGGGTATTTTCAACGGCCTGATTGGCGGTGCCACATATACCGTGTCCCTCGTTGATGCGAACGGATGTACTGCGAGCACCGTAGTCAATGCAGCTCAGGCTCCGACAAACGGTACGCTGGCCAATGCACTGGCGCTGAATGCAGCTTCTGCCCCCGGCAATAGCTGTAAGGGCCAGAATCAACCCGACGGGAGCCTGCTTAGTTTCTACGGAGCAACCTGCGAACAGCTCATTGTTTCCGTGCAGGATGCGCCGGGTGGTAATGCTCTGGGCAATGTGAACGCCTGCGTAACGGTTACACCTGCAGTGCAGACATACAATGGGCAGCCTTATCTGCGCCGTTCGTTCGATATCCTTCCGCAGAACCAGGGGCCGGCCCTGATCACCTTCTATTTCACGCACGAGGATATCACGGGTTTCAATGCCAATGCCGGCAGCTATCCGCAGATCCTGAATGTACCCGCCGTGCCGACCAATGGCAACACGATCAGTTTCCTCTGCTCGCAGGTGCCTCAGGGCTTCCTGCCTGGTGCTCCGGGTGGAAGTACCACGCTGCACAGCATCTCGGCGACATGGAATGCTGCTGCTAACCGCTGGGAAACAACGATCGCGGTGAACAGCTTCAGTGGCTTCTACTTCCATACGGGAAGTGTGCCGCTGCCGGTGGCCATGACCTCCTTCGAGGGGCAGAAGCAATCGGGTGGCAATCTGCTGCAATGGATCACTGCTTCGGAGCAGAATAATGACCGCTTCGTGCTTCAACACAGTACGGACGCAAGGAGCTACCGCGATCTCACAGAGGTGGCCAGCCTGGCTCCTGGCGGCAACAGCAGTCAGCCGCTGTCATACAGCTTCCTGCACACCGCACCTGAATTGGGTCATAACTACTACCGTTTGCAACAGGTCGATCTGGATGGGCAGACCTCGATGCACGCCAAAGTGGTGGATCTGATCTGGACGGCGCTGGGCAGTACGGTTACCCTGCATCCAAATCCGGCGCGTGATGTGCTGTATGTCGATCTCTATACCGCACGTGCCGAAGAGCTCACCGTTAAGCTGATAGACCTGAGCGGTCGAACAGTACAAACCGTAAAGGCACGAACCAACGGCGGACAAACAAGCTTGAGTATGCAATTGGGCGATCTTGCTGCCGGTGTATATACGGTGCAGGTCTCCGAAAACAATCAGGTAAGCTTTACCGGCAAGGTGGACGTGATCCGCTAAATATCACTTTTTGGTACGCAAGGCCCTGCACATGGTGTGGGGCCTTTTTTGTTCTATCAGACAATTGGTACAGATCGTATAGCTGTTGTCGCTATGTCTATTTCGTAATAATGGTCCCAAAGCCAGATTCACCTTGCATGCCAGCTTGGTCTCCTC
>Ga0256347_1000092_pt1 | contig 12057 bp, 8 predicted proteins | sample AtltaT_41_FD_183681 | JGI IMG/M metagenome (GOLD analysis project Ga0256347, IMG submission 183681) | Metatranscriptome of freshwater microbial communities from Altamaha River, Georgia, United States - Atl_Colum_RepB_8d (Metagenome... | ecosystem: Environmental > Aquatic > Freshwater > River...
CTGCTCTTCACGATGATCGAGCGGTTGCCCTCGCGCCCGCCCGTCACCTACACCACGTTTCAGGCCCGGGACCTCGGCAAGGATACGGCCGAGATCTTTCAGAGCGCCGCCCGTGAAGCCTATGAGCGCTTCAAGCCGCAGGCGTTGATCGTGGGCGCCTCCTGCACCGCTGAGTTGATCCAGGACGACCCCGGTGGCCTCGCTGCGGCGCTCGATCTGCCGATCCCGGTGGTTCCGCTCGAGTTGCCCTCGTATCAGCGCAAGGAGCACTGGGGTGCTTCCGAAACCTTCTATCAGCTGGTGCGCCACCTGGCCGTGCCCATGGCGCGCACTGAGCGACCGAGCTGCAATCTGCTGGGCCCCACCGCACTTGGCTTTCGCCATCGCGACGATCTGCGCGAGGTGCGTCAGATCATGGCGCTGCTGGGCATCGAGGTGAATGTGGTGGCGCCGCTCGGGGCCACGCCCAATGACCTGACCCGCCTGGGTGCCGCGCATTTCAATGTGGTGCTCTACCCGGAAACCGCGCAGGCAGCGGCGTCGTGGATGCAGCGCAGCCTGCGCCAGCCCTTCACCCGCACCGTGCCCATCGGCGTACGGGGTACCGAAGCCTTCATTCGCGAAGTGGCCGAACTGGCCGGCGTGGATCCGGCCCCGGCGCTTGAAGCAGGTTCACGGGCGAGCTGGTACTCGCGATCGGTGGATTCCACCTATCTCACGGGCAAGCGCGTGTTCATCTTCGGCGATGCCACCCATGCCGTGGCCGCGGCGCGGGTGGCGAGCGCCGAAATGGGATTTGAGGTGGTGGGACTGGGCACCTACAACCGCGAATTCGCGCGTGAAGTGCGCGAAGCGGCGAAGCTCTATGGCATTGAGCCGCTGATCACCGACGACTACCTTGAGGTGGAAGCGCAGGTGGCTGCCTTGCAGCCCGAGCTCGTGCTGGGAACGCAGATGGAGCGGCACATTGCCAAGCGGCTGGGCGTGCCCTGTGCCGTGATTTCGGCCCCGGTGCATGTGCAGGACTTTCCGGCGCGCCACTCCCCCCAGATGGGCTTCGAAGGCGCGAATGTGCTCTTTGACACCTGGGTGCAGCCCCTCATGATGGGCCTGGAAGAGCATCTGCTCACCATGTTCCGCGAGGACTTCGAGTTTCATGAAGGCGCAGCGGCCTCGCACCTCGGGCGCACGGCGCCGATGGTGCCGCGCGAGGCGATCGAAGCTGTGGCCCCGCTGGGCTCAGCGTCTGAGGCCGATCAGCCGGTACTGCAAGCGGCATCTCCAATGACACCGCACGCCACGGCATCGCAGGTCACGGCGTCTCAGGCTACGACACCGCACGCCACGACATCGCAGGCTGAAACTCAAAGCCAGAACGCCGGAGCATCGCAGCCCGGGTCCATGCAGACCTCGCCCGCCCTGCAGCCCCCCGGTCATGCCAGCGTGCGTCCAGCCTCCGAGGCCGGCATCGTGGTGGCCACCTGGGCAGCCGAGGCCGAGGCCGAACTGAAGAAGATTCCGTTCTTTGTGCGGGGCAAGGCCCGCCGCAACACCGAACGCTTTGCGAGCGAGCGCGGTGTCGCCCTCATCACCGTGGAGACCCTTTACGATGCGAAGTCGCACTTCGGGCGCTGAACGCACCCCGGTGAACGTCGTCATCGTGACGATGGACACCCACCTGGCGACCGCGACCGAGCGGGCCCGGGCGCAGCTCGTGCGCGAGATGCCGGGGCTCAACCTCAGCATGCATGCCGCATCGGAGTGGGCTGACGACGAACGCCTGCTGCAGCGCTGTCTGCACGACATTGCGCAGGGCGACATCATCATCGTCACCATGCTGTTCCTGGAGGATCACTTCCAGTCCGTGCTGCCGGCTCTCATGGCCCGACGCGAGCAGTGCGATGCCCTGGTGTGCGCCATGTCGGCGAGTGAAGTGGTCAAGCTCACGCGCCTGGGCAAGTTCGACATGGGCAAGCCCGCCTCGGGCCTGATGGCCATGCTCAAGAAGCTGCGGGGCACCGACAAGGACGGCAAGTCCAAAGGCGGAACCGGTGGCGAAGCGCAGATGCGCATGCTGCGCCGCTTGCCGCAGTTGCTGCGATTCATTCCGGGCACGGCCCAGGATGTCCGGGCGTACTTCCTCACCCTGCAGTACTGGCTGGGCGGCTCCGAAGAAAACGTGGCCAACATGGTGCGCTTTCTGGTGGATCGTTATGCCGACGGTCCGCGCAAGGCGCTGCGCAGCAGCACGCGGGTGGCTGATCCGGTCGAGTATCCCGAGGTGGGCGTTTATCACCCACGCATGCCCGGCCGGCTGAGCGCCAAGCTTGAAGACCTGCCCAGGCCTTCAGCGCCTCGCGGCACGGTCGGCTTGCTGCTGCTGCGCTCCTATCTGCTCGCGGGCAATGCTGGCCACTACGACGGCGTGATTGCTGCCCTCGAGGCGCGCGGTCTGCGCGTCATTCCTGCTTTTGCGGCCGGCCTCGATGCCCGGCCTGCGATCAACCGCTTCTTCACCCGGGATGGCGCGCCCACCATCGACGCGCTGGTCTCACTCTCGGGTTTTTCTCTTGTCGGCGGACCGGCCTACAACGATGCCCGGGCCGCCGAGGATGTGCTGGCTGCCCTTGATGTGCCCTATGTGGCTGCGCATCCGGTGGAGTTTCAAACCCTCGATCAGTGGGGCGGCTCCGAGCGTGGGCTCTCCCCGGTCGAGAGCACCATCATGGTGGCCATTCCCGAACTCGACGGGGCGACCAATCCGACCGTGTTCGGCGGGCGGCCGGGCGCGGCGGGCGTGACCTGCAGCGGCTGCGCGCAGGCCTGCACTTTCACCGCGAGCCAGAGCACGCAGGACATGGCTTCCTGCCCCGAGCGTGCGCTCTCGCTGGCTGCGCGCGTGGATCGACTGGTGGCCCTCAAGCGCAGCGAACGGGCCCAGCGGCGGGTGGCGGTGGTGGTGTTCAACTTCCCGCCCAATGCCGGCAACATCGGCACGGCGGCCTATCTCGGCGTGTTCGAGTCGCTCTTCAATACCCTGCATGCCATGGCAGCCCAGGGCTATGCGGTCACCTTGCCCGAGAGCATCGACGAACTGCGCGAAGCCATTCTCAAAGGCAATGCCGCGCAATGGGGGGCCGATGCCAATGTGCATCACTTCATCCCCGTCGATGACCATGTCCGCCGCGAGCCCTGGCTCAAGGACATCGAAGCCCAGTGGGGCCCGGCGCCGGGCAAGCAGCTCACCAATGGCCGCAGCCTTTTCGTGCTCGGCAAGCAGTTCGGCAATGTGCTGATCGCCGTGCAGCCCTCGTTTGGCTATGAGGGCGATCCCATGCGGCTGCTGTTTGAAAAGGGGCTGGCCCCCACCCACGCCTTTTCGGCCTTCTATCGCTACCTGCGTGAAGACTTCGCTGCCCATGCCGTGCTTCACTTCGGTACCCACGGTGCGCTCGAGTTCATGCCGGGCAAGCAGACGGGTCTCACCGGCCATTGCTGGCCGGATCGCCTGATTGGCGATTTGCCCAACATCTATCTCTACGCCTCCAACAACCCTTCCGAAGGTGCGATTGCCAAGCGCCGCTCCAATGCCACGCTGGTGAGCTACCTCACCCCGCCCGTGGGTCAGTCGGGTCTGTACAGCGGCTTGCTCGAACTCAAGGGCTCGATCGACCAGTGGCGTACTGCCCGTCCCGAGAGCGCCGAGCGACAGCAGGATCTGGTGCAGCTCATTCGGGCGCAGGCGGCGGCCGTGGATCTGCTGTGTGCCGAGTTGCCTGACTGGCCTGTCGGTCAGGAGGGCGAGAGCGGTGCGGAGCGCCAGATCCTTGCCCTGCATCACCGGGTGATCGAGGTTGAGCAAAGCCTGGTTCCCATTGGCCTGCATGTGGCGGGTGAGGCGGGCAATGTCGGTCAGCGGCTCGAGATGCTCAGGGCGATGGCCCTCGCAGTCACCGAAACGCCTCTGCCCGAGCCGGTGCTGACGCGGCTGGCCGAAGGCGGTTCAGCGCGCGAGGCCCAGGCGCTTGTCGATGGCGAGCCGGTGAATGCCGATCTGCTCGAGACCCTGGAGCGGGCCAATCGCTATCTGGCGGAAGACGCCGAAGTGCCGGCGCTGCTGCATGCCCTGGATGGCGGATTCATTCGGCCAACCCCGGGCGGCGACATTCTGCGCACCCCGGAGGTGCTGCCCACCGGGCGCAACCTGCATGGCTTTGATCCCTTCCGCATTCCGAGCAGCTTTGCCATGCGCGATGGGGCACGCCAGACGCAGCGACTCATCGAGCGCTATCAGCAAGACGGCAATCCGCTGCCCGAGACGGTGGCCATGGTGCTGTGGGGCAGTGACAACCTCAAGACCGAAGGCGGCCCGATCGGCCAGGCGCTGGCCCTGATGGGCGCTGCGCCCCGGTTTGACAGCTACGGCCGCATTGCGGGTGCGCAACTGATTGCACTGCCTGAACTGGGCCGTCCGCGCATTGATGTGGTGCTCACCATCTCGGGCATCTTCCGTGACCTCATGCCCCTGCAGATCCGCATGCTGGCCGAGGCGGCCTGGCTGGCTGCAAGTGCCGATGAGCCGGCGGAGCTCAACTTTGTGCGCAAGCATGCCCTGGCCTATCAGCAGGAGCATGGCTGCACGCTGGAAGTGGCTGCCCTGCGCGTCTATGGCAATGCCGAAGGCGCCTATGGCTCCAACGTCAACAACCTGGTCGAGAGCAGCCGCTGGGATGGCGAAGACGAGCTCGCCGAGACTTATGCGCGGCGCAAGGGATTTGCCTATGGCCGCACGGGGCGCGCGGTGCAGCAGGGCGCCTTGCTGCAAAGTGTTCTGGCCGATGTACAGCTCACCTACCAGAACCTGGATTCGGTCGAGCTGGGCGTGACCACGGTCGACAACTACTTCGACACGCTGGGTGGCATCACGGGTGCGGTCAAGCGGGCTCGCGGTGGCGCAGCACCCACGGTCTATATCGGTGACCAAACCCGCGGCGAAGGCACCGTGCGCACGCTCGATGAACAGGTGGCGCTCGAGGCGCGCACCCGCATGCTCAATCCGCGCTGGACCGAGGGCATGCTTAAGCATGGCTACGAAGGCGTGCGCCAGATCGAGGTGCATGTCACCAACACCATGGGCTGGTCGGCCACAACAGGGCAGGTGCAGCCCTGGGTCTATCGGCAGATCACCGAGACCTTCATGCTCGATCCGGCCATGCGCGAGCGCCTGGCCCAGCTCAATCCCACCGCATCGGCCCGTGTCGCCAACCGTCTTCTCGAGGCTTGCGACCGGCAGTTCTGGACCCCTGAACCCGAAATGCTCGAGGCGCTGCGACGCGCGAGCGAAGAACTTGAAGACCGCCTCGAAGGTGTGGTCGAAGGAGTTTCCGCATGACAGTCGCAACCGTTCCCATTACCGATATCCGACGACCGGGCCGTAGCGACGGCGAGGGCAGTGTGCAGGTGCAGCTCGACCCGAACATGAAGATCGGCAATGCCAAGGTCTTTGCGGTGTATGGCAAGGGCGGCATTGGCAAGAGCACCACGTCGTCCAACCTGAGCGTGGCTTTTTCCAAGCTCGGCAAGCGCGTGCTGCAGATCGGCTGTGATCCCAAGCACGACTCCACCTTCACGCTCACCAAGCGGCTCATGCCCACCGTGATCGATGTGCTCGAGCAGGTGGATTTTCATCCTGAAGAGCTGCGCCTCGAAGACTTTGTGTTCGAGGGCTACAACGGTGTGATGTGCGTGGAGGCCGGTGGCCCGCCCGCCGGCACCGGCTGTGGTGGCTACGTGGTGGGTCAGACCGTGAAGCTGCTCAAGGAGCATCACCTGCTCGAGGACACCGACGTGGTGATCTTCGATGTGCTGGGCGATGTGGTGTGTGGAGGGTTTGCCGCGCCGCTGCAGCATGCCGACCGTGCGCTGATTGTTACGGCCAACGATTTTGACTCCATCTTCGCGATGAACCGCATCGTGCAGGCGATCGGAGCCAAGGCGAAGAATTACAAGGTGCGCCTGGGCGGCGTGATCGCCAATCGCAGCCGCGATACCGACCAGATCGATCGCTTCAATGACCGGGTGGGCCTCAAGCGCATGGCGCACTTCCCGGATCTGGATGTGATCCGGCGCAGCCGGCTCAAGAAGTCGACGCTCTTCGAGATGGAAGCCTCGCCCGAACTCGAAGCGGTGCAGCAGGAATACCTGCGTCTGGCGGCGTCGCTTTGGGCCGGCACCGACCCGCTTGCGCCCGAGGCCCTGAAAGACCGCGAAATCTTTGATCTGCTGGGATTTGATTGATGAGTCACGCGCCTTACCAGAGCCGTCGCAGCCAGATCGAGCAGTACTTTGACCGTACTGCGGTCGAGGCCTGGGAGCGGCTCACCTCGTCGGCACCGGTCAGCGGCATCCGCGCCACCGTGCGCGCGGGGCGCGATCGCATGCGCACCACCATGCTCTCGTGGTTGCCCGAAGATTTGCGCGGGCGGCGCGTGCTCGATGCCGGATGCGGCACCGGGGCGATGAGCTTCGAGCTTGCGCGTCGAGGCGCCGAGGTTCTGGCGATTGATCTGTCGCCCAGGCTCGTGGAGATCGCCCGCCAGCGCCTGCCGGCCGATGTGAATGCACAGCTGATCGACTTTCGATCCGGCGACATGCTCGATGAGGCGCTGGGCTACTTCGATCATGTGGTGGCCATGGACTCGCTGATTCACTACGAGCCTGAAGATGTGGTGCATGCGCTCGGCGCGCTTGCACCCCGCACGGTCGACTCCATGGTGATTACATTTGCGCCGCGCACGCCGCTGCTGAGTCTCATGCATGCCGCCGGCAAGCTCTTTCCGCGGGCCGATCGGGCTCCGGCCATCGTGCCGGTAGCGGAAGCGGCGCTCAAGCGGGCCGCGGGTGAATATCGGGCGCTCTCAGGCTGGGAGGTGGGCCGAACCCTGCGCGTGTCGAGCGGCTTCTATACCTCGCAAGCCATCGAGTGGAGCCACGCTGGATGAGAGCGGCGCGCTTCAGCCAGCTGATGCGGCAGATGCCTTCGCGCTATCTGCCCTTTGCTGATGCGGCCAGTGCAGGGTTGCCGCTCGGCCGTCTGCTGCGTCTGTCGCTGTTTCAGGTCACGGTGGGTATGGCGCTCGCACTGACCGTGGGCACGCTCAACCGCGTCATGATTGTCGAGCTCGGCGTCTCGGCCTGGCTGGTGGCCCTGATGGTGGCGCTGCCGGTGCTGGTGGCACCGGCCCGTGCGTTTACCGGCTTTCGTTCGGATACCCATCGCTCGGCCTTTGGCTGGCGTCGCGTGCCCTTCATCTGGACAGGCACGCTGGTGCAGTTCTTTGGCCTGGCCATCATGCCCTTTGCACTGCTGGTGCTGTCGGGGCTGGGCTCCGTTCCGGTGCCCTCGTTTGTGGGTCAGGCAGCGGCCGCCCTGGCGTTCCTCATGACCGGAATCGGGCTGCAGACCGCACAGACGGCGGGCCTGGCGCTGGCCACCGATCTGGCCACCGAAGAGACCCGCCCCCGCGTGGTGGCCCTCATGTACGTGATGCTGCTCGTGGGCATGGTGGGCAGTGGCGTGGCCTTTGGCGTCTTGCTCGCCGACTTCACTCCCAAAATTCTCATTCAGGTGGTGCAGGGAGCCGCGGTGGTCACGCTCGTGCTCAATGGCATCGCCCTCTGGAAGCAGGAGGCCCGCGATCCGGTGCGCGCTGCAGCGCTCAAGTCCGAGCCCAAGCCCATCTTCATGGACAGCTGGAAGCGCTTCATTTCGCAAAGCCGCGCGAGGCGTTTTCTGTGGGCCACCGGTCTGGGTACCGCAGCCTTCAACATGCAGGACGTGGTGCTCGAGCCCTATGGCGGCGAGATTCTCAATCTCGGCGTGGGCGAAACCAGTCTCCTCACGGCCCTGCTGGCGGGCGGCTCGCTGATCGGCTTTGCACTGGCCGGCCGACAGCTCGCCCGTGGAAGCGATCCCTTACGTCTGGCTGCCTATGGCGCCCTGTGCGGCTTGCCTGCATTTTCAGCCGTGATCTTTGCCGCACCGCTCGGCACCGGTGCCCTGTTTCGCGCGGGTGCCCTGTTGATCGGTTTTGGTGGAGGTCTGTTTGCGGTGGGCACGCTCACGGCTGCGATGCGCATGGAAGAGCGCGGCATGGTGGGGCTCGCCCTGGGCGCCTGGGGGGCCGTGCAGGCCACGGCCTCGGGCCTTTCCATTGCCGCCGGCGGATTCCTGCGGGACGTGGTGGGCAGCCTGGCGCAGGCGGGTGCGCTCGGTCAGGCTCTGGCCACGCCCTCTACCGGATACAGCGTGGTCTACCACGTGGAGATGCTGTTGTTGTTTGTGACGTTGATTGCCATCGGACCGCTCGTCGGCCGCGGATCGATGGTCCCTCCTTCCGAACGCAAGTTCGGACTGGCCGAATTGCCCGGCTAGCGGCCGATTTCAGACGGAGAGTTGATCATGCCCTTTGGAGCCATCACCGGTTATGTGGATCTTGCACAGATCCTGCTTTATGCCTTCTGGCTGTTTTTTGCCGGCCTCATTTTCTATCTCGTTCGCGAAGGCCATCGCGAGGGTTATCCGATGGAATCGGACAGCCTGGACAAGGCCGTGGTCAAGGGCTGGCCGATTCCCTCGCCCAAGACCTACAAGCTTGCGGGCGGGCATGAGGTCACCATCCCGGATCCCAAGAAACTCGAGCCGCCCGTGGTGGCCCGCGCCACTGCCGCCTCGCCGGGTTCGCCGATCGAGCCCACGGGTGACCCGATGCTCGATGGCGTGGGCGCGGCTGCCTGGGCCAATCGAGCCGACGTGCCCGACATGACGCTCGAAGGCGAGCCCAAGATCATCCCCTTGCGGGCTGCCGCCGGTTTTGCGGTGGCTAAGCAGGATGCCGATCCGCGCGGGCTGCCGGTGATTGCCGGCGACGGCAAGGTGGCGGGCACCGTGCACGAGCTCTGGCTCGATACCTCCGAGATGCTGTTCCGCTACATTGAAGTGGATACCGGCAGCCGCAAGGTGCTGGCGCCCATGCCCTTCGTGCGGGTGCGTCGCAATGCGGTCGAGATCAATTCGATCTACGCGCATCACTTCGCCAACGTTCCGGCGATCCGCAATGCGGATCAGGTCACGATGGCCGAAGAAGAGCGCATCCAGGCCTACTACGGCGGTGGCACGTTCTACGCCTCGCCTGAGCGGTCGCAGGAGCTGCTGTGAGTTTGCGCGGGGTTCGGCACGAGCACGAGCACGAGCCGCAATACGGCCTGCCGGAGCGGCTCCCGGCCGACGAACAGGTGCTGTGGCAGGGCGCGCCGGCCGTGGCGCCCATGATGCGGCATGTGTTCCATCTGCGGGCGCTTGCGGTGTATTTCGTTGCCATGCTGGCCCTGCGCGCTGTGGCCATCTGGCCCGACGTGGAAACCCTGTCGGATCTGCTGGTCCAACTGGCCTGGGCCGCTGGCCTGGCCGGCCTGGGCTGGGCGATGGTGGTCACGCTGGCCCGTCTCACCTGCCGCAGCGCGGTCTACACCCTGACCAACAAGCGGGTGGTGTTGCGGGTGGGGGTGGTGCTCTCGGTCACCTTCAATCTGCCCCTGCGCTCGATCGCCTCGGCGGATCTGCGCCCGCTCAAGGACGGTCATGGCGATATCGCGCTCAAGCTCGCCGGCCCCGATCGCATCGGCTATGTGCATCTTTGGCCGCATGTGCGGCCCTGGCGCATCGGAGCACCCGAGCCCATGCTGCGCTGTCTGCCCAAGGCTGAAGAAGTGGCCCGTCTGCTGACGCAGGCCTGGGCTCAGGCCCATGGACAGGCGGCGACGCAGGCCCGATCCGAAGCCGTTGCACCCCAGGGCGAACGGCTGGCCGGCTCCCTGGTCATGCAATCGAGTCATTGAGCCTCGCCACTCCAAGGTCCCCCATGAACGCCCGCGCGAATCCACCCCTTGCCGAAGACAACTTCCCGCGCTGGTTTCTGTGGGGCGCGGGCAGCCTGATTGCGTTTTCGCTGATCAGCGTGGGCCTGGTGCGCATGACCGGCAACGGCCCGGATCAGCTGCGTGCGGCGGCCGCCCGGGGTGAGGGCCCGGCGCCCTCGGCCGAGCGTGCCCTGCGTTTTCAGGATCGGCCCGATGGTGGCATTTCGGTGATCGATGTGGCCACGAACCGGGAGCTCGCCGTCATTCAGGGCGAGCAGGGATTTGTGCGCGGCTCGCTGCGTGCGCTCACGCGCGAACGCAAGGCTCGAGAGCTGGGCCCTGAGCAGCCCTTTGAGCTGATTGCGCAGGCCGATGGCCGGCTCACGCTGCACGACCCGGCCACCGGAAAGCGGGTTGAACTGGAGTCGTTCGGCCCCAGCAACTCGGCCAACTTCTCGCGTCTGCTCACGCTGCAGACCGAAGGCCCGCGGCGCTGAGTTTTCGACCCTACGCCAAACCCGACTCAACCGTCACACAGACTTCTTCGGACCTCACCATGTCGACGCCCTACGCCACCATCGAGTCCTCTGAAGCCGCTGCTCACCGGGCCAAGCAGGAAAGCCTGATCAGCCCGCGCTTTTACACCACCGACTTCGCGGCCATGGAGAAAATCGACATCTCCTCGGTGCGCTCCGAGTGGGATGCGGTCATGGCCGAATACGAGGGCGACAACAACTACGATCACTTTCAGCGGGATGCGGGCTTTGCCGAAGAGGCCAAGGCGCAGTTTGCCGCGCTGACACCCGAGTTGCGCCAGGAGTTCGTCGACTTTCTGATCACCTCCATCACCTCGGAGTTTTCGGGCTGCATTCTGTACAACGACATCAGCAAGAACATCGAGAATCCCGAGATCAAGGCCCTGATGCGCTTCATGGCCCGCGACGAATCGCGCCATGCCGGCTTCATCAATGCCTCGCTCAAGGACCTGGGTCTGGGCATTGATCTGGGCAATCTCAAGCGCACCAAGGCCTACACCTTCTTCAAGCCCAAGTACATCTTCTATGCGACCTACCTGTCCGAGAAGATTGGCTATGCGCGCTACATCACGATCTTCAGGCAACTCGAGCGCAACCCCGACAAGCGCTTTCATCCCATCTTCAAGTGGTTCCAGCGCTGGTGCAATGACGAGTTCCGCCATGGCGAGTCCTTTGCCCTCATCATGCGCGCCAACCCGCAGCTGCTGCGCGGAGTCAACCTGCTGTGGATCCGGTTCTTTCTGCTGGCCGTGTACGCCACCATGTATGTGCGCGATCACACGCGACCCATGCTGCATCACGCCATGGGGCTGGATTCCACCGAGTACGACATGAAGGTGTTGGCCATCACCTCCGAGATCACCCGCCAGGTCTTTCCCTTCACGCTCGATCTCGACAACCCGAAGTTCAAGGCGGGCCTGGATCGGCTGGTTCAGGTGCAGGCCGATGTGAACGCGGCACGCGAGCGCGGGGGGCTGGGCGGCAAGCTTGCACTGGCCGGTTGTGCAGTCCGTGGTGCGGTGGCCTTTGCCCGGCTGTATTTCCTGCCCGTGCGCAAGCACGAGTTGCCGGCCCAGGTTCGCCTGTCGCCGACCTGGTGAGCCCTGGTCTGTGACCCTCGACTGGCTCAACGACATTCGCATCGCGGTGGTGTTCGCCATCGTGGTGTGGTGGGCCAGCACGGGTCTGGTACTGCTGCTTGATGGACTGCCGCGAGGCACCTTCCGCTGGAGTCTGGTGGCCTCGAGCGCTCTGGCGGTTGCGGCCCTCTTTGCGCTCTCGCATACCGCCCAGCAGACCACTGTGGCGGGCGCCTATTGCGCCTTTACCTGTGCCTTGCTGGTCTGGGGCTGGCATGAGCTCACCTTTCTCACCGGGTGGATCACCGGCCCGCGTCGAGAGGCCTCTCCGCCCGGCCTCACCGGATGGGTGCGCTTTTCTCAGGCGGCGCAGGCCGTGCTCTGGCACGAGGTGGGTCTGCTCATGGTTTTCGGGGCGATCGTGGCCATCACCTGGGGAGCGCCCAATCAAACCGGCGCCTGGACTTTTGCGGTGCTCTGGGTGATGCGCCTGAGTGCAAAACTCAACCTCTATTTCGGTGTGC